>ERZ772812.1345-NODE-1345-length-18071-cov-24.448879_pt1 | contig 18071 bp, 22 predicted proteins | sample MGYA00511343_ERZ772812 | MGnify/ENA primary metagenome ERZ772812 (study PRJEB29015, sample SAMEA2737706) | human gut metagenome | biome: human gut; feature: human-associated habitat; material: faeces | place: China | collected 2012 ...
GTAACGAAAAGCGGAATCGATTAAACCTTGCGACATTAAAGAAGTAACTGTAACATGTGAACGGTCTCTAAGTGATAACTTGTCTTCTCTGCTCCAAACCTCACCAAATAATACATCATCATTTAATTCGGCAAATTTGGGAGCAAATTCTCCTAATTCTTTTCTACCGGCTGTTTGTTTTACTGCCATAAATTTCAACCTCCTAAAAATTAAAATTTGATATTGAATATTTTTTTAATCTCTGTTATATTGATAATAACACCTAAACCTAACTTTAAGTCAAGAGTTTTTTGTTTTTTTGGAGGAAAAATTATGTTTACGATTGGTCAAGTATCTGAAATGTTTGATTTACCGGTATCAACTTTGCGTTACTACGATAAAGAAGGGCTGTTCCCTGAATTGAATCGCACATCCGGAATAAGACAATTTACCGAAAAAGAGATTGAAACATTACGGGTGATTGAATGTTTGAAAAAAACAGGGTTGCAAATAAAAGATATTAAATTATTTATTTCTTGGTGTATGGAGGGAAGCTCAACATACTTAAAAAGAAAAGAATTATTTGAAAATCAGAAAAAGCAGGTTGAAAAAGAAATAAATGAGTTGAACCAAACACTTGATATGCTAAACTTCAAATGTTGGTATTACAGTGAGGTTATAAAAGACGGAAACGAGGATAGAGTAAAAAGTATGATTCCTGATAAATTACCAAACGGCATTAAATCTGCATATATGAATTCACACAAAGAATAAAAAATTAGATAAAAAAGAAAAAGTAATCACTAACGAATTTGGATTATGATTGATGCTTTTTTGATGATGTACCAAACGGATTACGTGAACTGTGTGGCACAAAGTGGACAAAAAACTGTGCAACAATGAAAAATCGGCGTACGTAAAAGACCGTGTGCCGTAATTTTATCTATATTAGAAATGCAAGTAAAAACGCCGTAAAACAGCGTAAATAAAGGAAAAAAGCACCGAAAATTCGGTGCTTTTTTGGCAGTGGCTTTATAATCAACTCAATGCGTAAGCAATCCACCGGACTGTTTACTGTCAAAAGTGCAAGCACTTTTGAATTTCGTGGTTCAAGTCCTTCTGCTTTAACAACAAAATAAAAAGACACCCGCAGGTGTCTTTTTATTTTGGCAGGGGCAGAAGGACTTGAACCCTCGGCACGCGGTTTTGGAGCGAAATAAAGCACGCTTTCAGTTAAGCCGCGTGTTAAAATACATTCCCCCCACAAAATCCGCATAAAAACAGCACTTTCAGGATTAGAAAGTGCTGTTCGTTTTTGTCTTTATAGTTTTTGCTGAAAATTGATGCTTTTTTGATGCTCTTGAAAAATGAGCATTGTTCTAAAAAAGGCGATTACAACCGTTCACGCACCATCATAAGGGCATATCCGAGTAGATTTTGCCCATTCCACTTGTCAATTTCAAACCTATTCGGGTCTTTCATTGACAAACCGATACCCCATATTTTGTCTTTTACTGCACATTCCGCCAAAATACAATTTTCTGTTGCTTTAAGCTGTTTCTTCAAGTCCTCATTTTGAGAAAACTTTGCAAGCAATCCCTCAAAAACAACAATTTGGCGAACACCGTTCCAGTGGCTTTCGTTATAATTTGCGACAAGCCTGCCAAGAGCTTTTATCTCGGCGACATCATCCGTCGCAAGTATTTTATCTGCCGTGTCCTTATCACCAAAGCACACGGCTTTTTTATACATCATATATTGTTCCATTGAGGAAAAGTTTGCATTATCCACGGTAAACCTACTCGGATACCAATTGCTCAAATATCCGTTTTCCTCATCAGGATTATGAAAACAAACGATATTCATTGTACTTCACCGACTTTTTTAACGGCTAAATCGAGTTCCAAATCATGAAGTCCGCTGTAGGCTTTCATCAAAAAGCTTACAGGAACTTTTTTGACAACTTCACTGCTCGGAATATCGTAATACCACTGATAATAGGCATAGAATTCGCCTATCCAATCAGGCATAAAGCCCTCAATAGCCTTACCATTATTCAGTTCAAAACTATCGGTTTTGCAGAAATAATCCCACAATTCGGGAGCACTCATTGTATTCACATAGGCTTGAGCTTCGTCAATACTTTTTCTTGTTTTACTTGTCATATAGGTGTTGATAAAGTCCAAAGTATCCTTATCGGGATAATTCTGTGATACAAGGTCAAAAAGTTTGCCTTGATTTTCTACAACATCGTTCAAATATGCTTCTGAATATGCCGGCATTATAATCACCTCTCAAATAATGTGCTGAACACATTTGTTACTTTATTGGCGTCGGAGTCAACAAGTTCACGCATCTTTTTTCGTGCAATTATATCTCTTTCATTGTACTTTTCGTTAAACTCGCTATAATCAACGCTGATAGGTCCGTCCTCAATTTCTGCAAGTTTTGAATAAGCAAGCTCGGACTTTATACAGTATTGAATTCCCAGTCCGCCTAACGATAATAATTCTTCAAGGATTTCAATATCAATATTATCACGCACAAATTCTTTTGCAATATAGAAATAGGACGCATTGGCTCTCCAGCCTTTTATAACATCATACTCGCTTGTATCAATACCATATTCAGCAATAAACTTTTTGGATAAAACTTTATAACGCCTTGAGTCGGAAGCGTCTCTGTGTTTCATCAATTCTGCAAGCCAAGACAGAATATTGTGTTCTTGAAAATCTAAAATTCTCAAATCATCCGTTTCTAATTCATATTTATGAACCCAACCGTTCGTTTCATCGGGTCTGCAAACTGCCCATTCTTTAGCAAGTTCAATATTTTCTGTTAAATAGAAGCCTTTTCCGTAATCGTGTTTGCCTTCGCCGAAGCCGAATTGAGGCACAACAACCTTATTAGGACTGCCGTGATATAAAATAATTTTTCCCATTTTCTTTTCCTCCTAAACAAACATCTCTCGTTATTGTATTCATAACTCAAATTTAATGCACCCCACTATAAGAGGCAGTGACAAATAAAAGTAAAACCCTTTCCGTATGAATTTTAAATTCTTCAGTCTTGAAAGTTGTTTTAGGCATTTTATCAATATTTTCAAGCGCCATATTGCACCTCTAAAAGCTAAAATTTCTCGTAAGATTTATGTGTTTATTATAACATTTTTTTGATTAGAATTCAACTTAATGATTAGTATATGCACTTGCCTTATTCGTTAAATGAATTAGGAATAAATCTAAAAGCATTTTTATTTCAGCTCCCCAAAGTGACATCTTATTTGTCACTTTGAATGTCACTTTGAATTTTGTTTTTTGACTCTTCAAGATCTAAAAAGTCGATAACACTATCGGACAATGAAATTTCTACCGGAACTTCGGTATCTTCTTCATCGTCCTTGAACATCATATATTCGGCAGCACGACCGGCAAGCCGCCTTTTGATTTCATTATCGTCCATGCAATTGCACCTCGTTCTCGAATAAATATACTAACAAAAACTGTTATTAATCAAGTCTCTCGTCACAAGAAGTGAACTCAAATTAACAAAACAAATGATTATAACTTATTAATTAATAAATTAACATATATTTCAAATAAGGCTAAAAGGAATAAATCTTCCATTGTTTCAATAACTTCTCCATCGTATCCTCCCGGAGAACCGTATGATTTATCATTGTTTTTATTTTTGTTCCCATAGATTGCTGAAAACTCTGCAATAACAGTAACCAACTGGCATTCTTCTATTTCTTCGCAACTTTCAAAATTATATTCCATCGCTAACTGCTGAATTGGTGTAGCCTTTTTGTCATTGCCGTTAAACGCATTAGCCAAAACATCTGTAATATGACTTTGATACTCAAACTCTCGACGTGGTATTGGTTTATCAGCATAGTATTCTAAGCTACGAGCAAAATACTTTCCTCCCTCGTAAAAAACACTTTTATCATCAGGGAAGTGTTTATTTAGCACACTTTCTATTGCAACCAAACACTTTTCAAAAATATTGTACTCACTGACTCGTAAATCCAAATCACAATATTCCAAAATTCTATTTTGAACCTCTTTAGTACAACAGCAAAATTCTCTATACATCTCTCTGTTGTAATAAAACAAATCATTATACATCGTGGCTATTGCACATAGCGGAATAAGCCCTCTGTCCTTATAATATTTAGAAATAAATGATACTGCTTGTGCTTTTACACTTTCTTGATGACGTTGCTCATCACGCTTGTCCTGCCTTTTTTCAAATTTCTCCATACGGTTACTTTGTCTTATTTGCAAGATTGCAATAACAATCGTGACTATCAACGCAACTCCCGCACAAATAATACTTATCCAATCTGAAACAGTCATCATATAGGTCCTCCTTCTACTGTAAACGATAATTTACCGTATCAATCGCTGATGGTTGCCTGACCGTTCATTAACATAGGTAGCAACCAATCTCTAAGAGATATTAACTGCTGATTTTCTCTTGTGTTTTCAGAAACAATATCAAACATCGGCATTACTTGACGGTTAAATACTTCTAATTCCTTCTTTTCAGGAACATAGATAGGTCTGTCTTTAAGTAAAGGCTTTTGTAAATGTTTCAGCCCTGTTCCCTGGAAGAATTTTTGGTCAAGTTCAGGCTTAATTGAAAATAACATTAAGTAGAGATAATCTGACATTTCGGATTTTGCAGAAACGCTCCAAGTATCTGTCGAATAAGCTGCTTTACCAACATAAAACTTAACATCAGCGTTACCACCAGTATTTAAAAAGCAATTTCTACCATCAACAAATGGTTCGTTCCATTTCAAAATAGTTGAACCACTTGTAAAGAATGGATATTTGCCATTTGATATTTTTGCTTCTCCGACCTGAATAGACGACTTTTCAGCTTCAGTCAAAATATCTTTCAGTTTAGCATTAGGTTTTTTGGAGAAAAAAGTATGCATATAAATTTCATAAGCCATTGCCGCTAAATTATCGTTTATTTCACTATTTAATAATATTTTCTCATCAATAGCTGACAACAGCATAACCATTTCATCTTGATATTTCTTAGATGGGACTTTGAAATCCAAAGAAGTTAAATAATCTATATTTATGTTATCTTGAATACTACCTGTTGCCGCATTTTGTATGGACTTTTTTATATACTCAAAAATATAGTACATAAATTTTTCTGACGATTTTTCAGGATATGCTGAAAAACCTACAATACTATCTGGAAAACACATTGGATAAGCCAAAATTGCTGTTTCCGCAATATTGGCGGCGATAGTAATACACAATGTTCCTGTATTCCACAATTTACTTTGTTTGAGCCCGAAATCACCATACTCCTGTTCATGATGTGTTATATATAAGTTTGCATCCTTTATTTCTCCGGTCTGCACAAGAGGATATCCACCACCTTCAAACAATCTTTCGTCATTTCGAGGCCTATGCTTAGACTTTCCCCTCGCAAACATACCTAACTCTGAGAGCTTTTTAGTTTTCCATTGTTGATTATATTTGCTTTCATTATATATCATTATTTCACCTCATCCAATGTATTTCCTATGTGCAATTTTAACATTGCTCTGTTTTACCATTGCGTATTGTAAGGTTGTATCTATTCTTTGATGTCCTAACAGTCGTTGCAACTGTTCTATCGGCATACCCTTATCGATAGCCATTGTTGCCAATGTTCGTCTAAATTTGTGTGGATGTACCTTATTTATACCAAGATTTCTGCCTATTTCTCTCAGCCTTACTTCTATTCCACCGATTTTTAACCTATTATGTGGCTTTTTCAAGGTTACAAATAATGCAGGGTTCTTATCGGTTCTGCTATCAAGATAATTTTTCAAGTGCATTTTTGTTCTTGCATCGAAATAAACAATTCTTTCCTTGTTACCTTTGCCAAGAACAACACATTCACGCTCATTAAAATCAATATCTTCTCGGTTAAGTAGTACCATTTCGCCAACACGCATACCCGTAGATGCCAACAAATCTATCATTGCCAAATCACGCAATTCATTACAACTATCTCTCATCAGTTCCAATGATTCATCAGAATAAGTTTCTTTAATTGTTTTAGCCGATTTAACTTTATGGATCCTACGAGCCGGACTTTTAATTATATAATCTTCATCTTCAAGCCAAGTAAAAAATGTTGAAACAATTCTGCGTATGTTATCAATAGTAACTTTGCTTGACTTATAACTCTGTTGGTAGTTTGTAAGATAATTACGCAAATCATCTGTTGTAATATGCATAAAGCCTTTATTAATACTGCTTGCCATTTTTTCTATTGTTTTACTATAGTAAAGTAACGATTTTTCACTGCAACCTTCAATACGCTTTGATGAAATGAATTTATCTATTAATTCAGCATTCGTTTTTTCATCATTACTTTTGCTTTTTTCATTACAAACAATCTCAACATCACTAAAGCATATACTAAGCACCTTATGTAATTGTTTGCGTTGCTCATTATCAAGGCAAGATAACATTCCTTGCTCAATTTCAGTAATTATTTTCTGTTTCATTAATATTCTCCAATCTTTTTGATAGATAAGAGAATAATAACATATTCTTACTATAAACGATAATTTAGAGCAGCAAGCTAAGCTTCTTTACGATTATTGGTTCACTCAGTTTGATTTTCCGGATGAAAACGGAAAACCATACCGTTCATCAGGCGGTAAGATGGTTTGGAATGAACAACTAAAGCGTAATATCCCGGAAAACTGGAAAGTGGCACAGCTTAAAGATATATTTAACGTGTCTGGAAAGCCTATCAGCCGAGATGATTGTCAAACAGACGCATACTATACACCTATTGATGTTATCCCAAAACGAACGATAACATTCGCAGGCGGTTTATCCGTAGCAGAAGCCAATTCAAGTCTCCAATTATATGAAGAAAACAATATTTTATTAGGGGCAATGCGTGTTTATTTCCATCGTGTTTGTATTTCGGCACAATCTGGAATTACAAGAACTACCACATTAGTTTTAAAATCAAAGGCGGATGAGTATCTCGGATATGCATATCAAGTCTTAAACGATGACAATGCGATTCTGTACGCCACACAACACTCAAGTGGAACACAACAACCATACATAAAATGGAATGATGTTCTTGAAAACTATCGCTTCGCTATGCCGAGTAATCCTAAATTGCTTTATGAATATTCTAAAATTTCAGAACCGTTAATTACTAAGGCAAAAAATTGTGCTCGTGAAACAGAACAATTAAGAAAACTTCGTGATTGGCTTTTGCCTATGCTAATGAACGGTCAGGCAACCATCAGCGATTGATACGGTAAATTATCGTTTACCGCATTATTTATAAGCTGCTTTTTGTTAATTATCTCAAGTAATCGTGCAACATCTTCTTGTCCACTCTCAATAACAGGTATAATTATCTCTTTTAAATCTGGAATACATAAATTACTAACAATAGAACCGGTTGCATCTGCACGTTTAAATTGTGTTTGAACGAAATCGGACATAAGTGTATTTAATAAATAATACGGGTCACATTTTCCCTTATTAACCTTTAGCAGAACCAGTCTTTGACCTAAACAACACTTTAATCCTTTAGGGACAATACCGACCACGCCCATTGGAGCTTCTCTTGAAATTATAATATCTCCTTCTTCAGGTTTCGCTCTTTTAGTTCTTTCCAAATATGTTGCTTCATCAACAAAATATCCATCTGTAAAATCAAGATTTCCATCCTTTAAATTAAAGTTACGAACTACCCGAATACCTTCGCTTTTCCAGTCAGGCGTTGTATGAGGGCAGTCAACAATGTCTGTGCACAAATCGTTTAGTTTGTAATACTTCACTTGTTACCCTCCTTAAGTTCTGAATATATTTTTTTCCACTTAGCAGATGGATGTTTACAAATTGAGTCTTTGGAAGCAAAAGCACATACACCTTCAATATAACAGTAACCACAAATATCTGGATTGGCTTGCCGACAACCGAATGTCTGTTTTTCTGTATCCATCTCGTTAAGATGAGAACGAATTGGGATACATAACTCTTTTGGAAAACTACTCATACTTCACCTTCTTTAACTGCTCCATAATCTCTGTTTTCAGTTTGTCGCCCTCTGTGAAATATTCCTGCAACTTGTCTGCATATGCTAACATCCGTGCATTAAACTCCTCCTGAGATAATTCCACATACTCAATTTTCACATCAAAATACTGTCCGGCAGATAGAGAATATTTCTTCTCTTTGATTTCATCATAAGTGACTGCAACAGAGAAATCATCAACAGCTTCTTTATTAAGAAATGTATCAACAATTTTATCAATCTCAAAATCACGAAGTCTGCGTTTCTGATTATTACCGTCTTTATATTCTTCTCCAAGTTTTGAAGCGTCTATTAGGACAACCTTATCTGTTTTTCTTGAATTATCGAAAAATAGTACCGATACGTTTGTTCCTGTATTAGCAAATACATTAGATGGCATGCTGATTGCACCATAAACAATATGATCTTCTGCCAATCTCTTTAACACTTTTCCCTCAACGCCGGTTTTAGCCGTTAAAAATCCCGTAGGAACTACAATTGCGCCTTTACCGTTCTTCTTTAAAGAATTAACAACATGCTGAATAAAACATGTGTAAATTGCCATTTTTTCTTTTTTCTTCTTTGGAACTGACGGAACTCCTGCCCAAAAACGGGCCGGCATTGCCGCAATCTTTTCTCTGGTATCGGAAAAATCCATTTTAAACGGTGGGTTAGATACTACAAAGTCAAATTGTCTCAATCCTTCTCCATCATCAGATTTATGATAAGGCGATACTAAAGTATCTCCCTGAATAGCATGGTCAAGAGAAGACACCAATCCGTTAAGAATCAAATTCAACTTAAGCATCTTATTACTTCTCTGGGAAATATCCTGTGAAAAAATAGTGCATCTGTCTTCACCAATTTGATGTGCAAGTGCCATCAATAAAGTTCCTGTTCCGGCTGATGGATCATAACATTCAATACTATGAAGGTCTGCATTTTCACCAACAAGTAGTCTTGCCATAATCGTTGCTATTGCATGCGGAGTATAATATTCGGCATACTTGCCACCGCCTGCTGTATTGTAGTCTTTGATTAAATACTCAAATACTGCTGCAAAAAAGTCATAATGCTCCTCAAATGCTTCTTCAAAAGAAAAATTAACCAATTTATCAACAAGTGCTCTTGCAAAAGGTGCTCTCTGAGCTTCATCTGTAACATACTGTGTCAGTTTTTCAAACAGCGGAATTTTTGTATTCTGTGTGGTCTGAGTTGAAAAGATTTCGCTGTTTAAATCAGCAATATCTACCATAGTATTATCAAAGATTATATCGAAATCGCCCTTGGTCTGCTGATTCCATAAGAATGAAATCAAATGTTCTGGCTTAAGTCTAGGAATATCCGGCGACATTTCATCAAACATATCAAGCTTGTCATCCTCAGACATTTCCATATAGGCAACATCCCATTTTTCAGTTTCTGCCAACATGGGATTTATCTTCTTAACCTCATAGCCAAACTTATCATTTAGGAATTTGTATAGAAACACCTGAGTAATGATTTTATATTCGTTACCGTCATTTCCCATACCATAGGTTTGACAAGTTGATTTCAGTGCATCAATGAGTGCCACTGTTTTTTCTTTTATGTTCATTGCGTTGTCTCCTTATTATCTTTATGCTGCTGAGTATGTTGCATTGTACTGTTCTAAATATTGTCTGGCAATTCTAGACTGTATAAATTTTCTGTCTTCACGAGCACTCGAAACACCGACATTGTCCATTCCGATTTTAATCTGTTGCATAACCGTTTGTTCAAAATATGCATCTTTTTTCAAGATATCGTTCTTATCATAAACTTTCTGGTCAATGTCGTTCTTAATTGACATCAATACATCCATAATTGTTTCATCATAAGTTGATACCAAAGGCTGCTTTCCTTGTTTAACTCTTTCTTGATTCTCTTCTCGAATACGCTTATGTACTCTTGCAAATTTAGCATCGCCCTTATATTTATGTACAAGTACCGAATTTTTCTTTTTTAATTCATTCAGCTTTTTCAGCACCTCATCTAATGCTTTTGAATGCTCAGTAAACTCATCAATGCTATTGATAACAAATCCGTGTTCTTTGAATCTTTGCATAAAAGCTTCTCTTAGTGTGATGAATTCCGGGTCATCTTGGTCTATATTCTTTGTAAATGCCTGAATAGTTTTTGTCCATTTTTCCTGAAGTTCAACACCCCCGGCAATCAATTTCATCTCTTCTTCGCCAATTTTACTAAAATTGAAAGTTATATCCTCCATTGCCTCATTGACAAGCTGCTTGGTAGCATCATCCTCTTCAAAGGCTTCCTTTTGATTGATATTGTCAATGTGATGTTGTACTTCAGAAATCATCTCAGGTAACTTTGTAATCTCAAGTCGTGCAAATGCCTCTTTCAATTCATCATCGCCAAAGGTTCTAACCACATTACAGCAATCTCGTGCTTCAATTAAAATTTTGCGAAGTTTCAATAACTCTGTTTTGTCTTCTATAGTTGATATTTCAGAACTAAATTCCTCCAAGTTATCAGTTGTATAATTAAACAATACTTGCCTAACTTCTCTCATCTGATGAACAAGAACTTCTGGATCTTCTATAACTTGCTGGAAAGTATCAGTCTCGTTGCCTTCTCCTGTTTCTACGGGGTCATTAAAACGATTCAACTCTCGCATGTACGCTTCATTTGTCTGTTCAAAATTAGACTTAATATCAGCAAAGTCAATTATGTATCCATAACGATTATCTTTATAAGGTCTATTTACACGAGTGATAGCCTGTAAAAGGTTATGATCTTTTAATTTTCTGCCAAAATAAAGTCTCTTGAGCCTCGGTGCATCAAATCCTGTGAGCAACATATTAAAGACGATCAGAATATCAATAGTCATATTCTTTTTGAAATCTTTAATAATCTGCTTTCTTGTTTCCTTATCATCACTATCATGCAGTATAAGTCCTACTTTAAAGCAGCTTTGATTTGAAGAAGTTTTGTTAAGTTCTGTTTGCACCTCATCAAAATAGGCAAAAAGTTTTCTTGCCTGTTCACTCGTTTCGCAGATAACCATTCCGCCGAGAGTATTATCCCCTTTAATCATCCGGAACTGCTTTATATCTGTTATGATATAGCGCAACAGTTCTTTTACATAACTGTCATGCTCGATAATTTGGCTTTTCTTGATATCCTTTTTCTCAACAAGAGTTTCTAACTTCTCATAAATCTGTGAAAGTTTTTCCTTGTATGAAGTTTCAATATCTTCACGTATAATCTTTAATGTATAACCATCTTGAATTGACTTATCATAATAGTATGTATGAAAGTATTCTCCGAATATTTTCCATGATGCACGCTCTTCTTTCAAAAGAGGTGTTCCCGTCAACGCAATCTTGATGGAATTCTCATCTGCATCAAATAAGTTCGCTAAAAAACTACCAGCAGGATTGTAACCACGGTGTGCTTCATCAATAATGAATATTCTTTGTAGATTAGTTGCATATGCATCTAATCTGACTTTTTCCTTATCCTCAGCAAATCGTTGAATGTTAACAACTGTTATTTCTGGTTTGCCGCTATTTCCTTCCATCGCTTGATTATTTCTAAACTGTTCCATCAATTCAGTTCTGGAATTTGCCGTTTTAACCTCAAGACCACGAGCTTCAAATTCCTGAGTAGCCTGTTCCAAAAGGTCAAGTCTATCTACAATAAAATAGAACTTTGCCACCTTGTTCTGTTTAGCATAAAAGTCCGTCAGAACATATGTCAAATAGTAGGAAAGAGCTGTTTTTCCGCTACCCTGTGTATGCCAAATTACACCAGATTTTTTTCCTTCACTAAGTTTCTGACGCACAGCCAATGCCGCAAACATTTGCTGATAGCGCATAATATGTTTTTGATCAGTAAACTCGATCTTTCCATCGACTTCCTTTTCATTCTTCACATATGCTATACCATACTTGATTATAAAAAGTAATCTTTCCGGACTGCACATTGAAGTCAGCATTCGGTTTGTTGGTGTATTCTTTTTTAAATTGGTTTGATACTCAGGGGCATGATGGATAACTTGACAGTTAAAGTCAGTTAAAATTTTTCTTTCTACATCAGGAGATACTTCCTTATACGGATACGATTTATGGTATGGTGCTATAGCCTCGCCTTTCGGATTTTCTTCTCTAAAACAGTTAAAAGGAGCTTCCGTCTTTGACGCAGTACAATAAAAAGCGCCTTGAATAGGAACAATTCCTCCCATCGCATCATATTCCATATTATTTGAAAACAACATCAGTTGAGTAATGTTAATAAACCTACGGAATTTTTTATTTGGAAAGCGCTGCCTATTCATTCGCTTACTCTCAGCAACCATTCCACCTTTATTGTTTGGTTTTTTCACTTCAATAAAAGTTATCGGCAGACCATTAACAAACAAAGTAATATCTGGTCTGAATTCATCTTGACCATTTTTGCATGTGAATTCAGCCGTGAAATGATAATCGTTCTTATTTAAATCTTCAAAATCAATAAGTTTGACTGGAGATACACTTGTCAGACGAGTGTAAAAAGCACGTCCCAAATCATCATTGTCAAGTTCCTGGCGTATCTCTCTAAGAACCTGCATTGCTTCGCCAGCTCGTTCTGGATTTAATTGAGCAAACTTCTTTTTGAAAACATCAATAAGAATATTAGTATCCGGATCGTAAATTGTTCCAGCCATTTCTTCTGATATTTTTCCGAAGTATGTGTATCCAAGTCGTGTCAGATGAACCATAGCTGGCATTTGAACACGGGTAGCTTCATTAAACATATTACGTTTATTGTTAACTTTCATTTTTAACCTCCTACAAATAACGCAATGATTAAATATTGCTTTTAAACTTGCATTTAATAATAGGCATAATTATACAAATACAAGTATATCATATTTCAACAACCAATACAAATTTTTTGTTAATTATAAAAATAATGCTACAGGTAATGAATCCTCATCTATAAAAACGGTGAGGATTTTTGTTTTTATAAAATAATTTGTAAATTTTCTTTCAAAACACATCAACAAAACTTGAATTTTTCTCTGTATTATAGAGGGGTATTTTTTGCCGTGGCGAAATCAAATGTAAACAAGGTGTAAAGAATTTTGAAAAACACCCGAACAAAATTGAAATTTTTCTCCGTATATTAGAGGGACTTTTTTATGAGTGAGTTTTTGTTTTCAAATTCATTTATACTTTTTTCTTTTTGAAAAAGTATCTCTCGAATAATACGAAAGGAGGCAGCGCAATGAAAGAAATCTACAAAAGTTTTGATGAGTTACCGATGATGTTATCGGTGTCGCAGGTTGCAAAGGTGCTTGGAATTTCTCGCACAAGGTCGTACGAACTTGTAAATGAAAAAGGTTTTCCAAAAATAAAAATCGGCACAAGAATTGTTGTACCGAAAGATGAATTCAAGTTGTGGATTCAAAAACAAATTAAGAAAGGATAAAAATTATGTACGCAAATAAAAATTACAAAACCGACGGCAAGGTTTACTATATGCCGAACAAAATCTTTGATGAAAACTTTTCGCCGTACGAATTTATGATTTACTGTTTTCTTGTTTCGGTTGGCGACAGCAAAGGTGTAAGTTTTTGGTCTGTTCCGAAGATGGCAAGAACGACATCCAGGTGACCTTCAAGGATGGCACCGAAATCAAGGCATAATCCCATAGATGCAGCAACGCCTCTGAACCACATCGGCTCGGAGGCGTTTTTCGTTATTCGATCATATCGGAAGTGATTATTTCAGTGGACACCAAACAGTCTACAGAAGCATTATCATCGTCCTTAAGTCGAAGTATCGGATTATCGTGATCGTAAAGATAACGTGAATCTCCACTGTACTGGTAGAGACGATATGCAACTTGATTTAATAAATGAAGTTGTTTTTCCTCAACGGTCAAGTCATCTTTTCCATCAAAAATCACACACCCTATAGGGAATCTATACATGAAGCAGTAGTATTCGCTCTTTTCCGCATATTCTTTTGCGAGCCCCTTTATTTGTAAATAGCTTTCAAGGCGTTCAAGTATTTCTGGACAGTCTTGTAACTGGCGAGTGTATTGATTCTTCATCAGCAAATCACGAAAAGCAAAACCGTTAAAGCAAAAATCTTCTCGACCTGAGTTATAGCCCAACCTGCTACGCAGATAACACACATCCGTACTCATTGTGTTTTTCAAACTAATCTGTCTATCTCTATAGCAAAGAATTATTCTGTTTCCAGCCCCTTTTCTAAAGGTGATCTGATGTGCGTTCAGGAACTCTGAAAAACTATTATTTGACGTGAGCAGTTCTTGTAAATTATAGCTGATTTCGTTTTCAGAACCTTTAAGCCTCCGCGATAGATGGAAAAACAGTATTTCGTCTGGTAACTCTTGCTCAATCATATCAGAATAAAAGTCTTCCATAGCTTTATCAAAAAGGTCCTGATTAAAACACCATTGACCTTCTACGGCTGAATCCGCTGCCGCTTCGATGTATTGATAAAGTTCTGGTACAGAAACACCCATCAAATGAGCAAGTGAGCTTTCCATTCCCTTCCAAGATGTAGTATCAATTACCATGCGAACTCCTCATTCCTCTTTCGGGCAGATCTTCGGGAGTATTTCAAGAAAGTGCTGACCGATCTTTTCTGCGTCATAGCCGTTGGCCTCGCAGATGAACCGGACGGCATCCGGCAGCAGGATGTGGTTCTTCGCTTTCTCCGCTTTGTATTTCTGCCACTCTTTGTATTCCTTGTTTGTGATTTGCTTCATGGCGGTTACCTCGCATTTTGGTCAATAGATTGAAGGCGGCAGTTCAGTTCATACAGAGCCGTTTTATTTGAATCCCATGTCAGCCGTTGCATCGCATCATCATAGCTCAACCATTCAATTCCTGAATGCTCATCTGAAAGCACAACATCCTTTTTGCACTCAAAAGAGAATGCATATTCCGGGATCACAAAAGTGTCTTCTGGCCAGAGTTTTCGATGTCTTTGGGCTATCACATTTGCAGGAACATAAGCCATCGACGTGAGTTGTATTACGCTATCTGTGTTGATTGACGTCTCTTCACAAATCTCACGAATTGCTGTATCAACAGGTTTTTCATCATTTTCGCCACCACCAGCGACAAACTGGTACTGGTCTATATCAGCACGGTGAAACACACAAAACTGCAATTCCGGCGTCACTCTATACGGAATGGCTAATATTTGAAAAGGTGCTCGCATACACATGTCCTCCGAAAAACTCAATTTTTTCGCCGTTTATTATACCGGCGATGTATGAACATTTCTACCGATAAAAACAGCCGGGACACCCCGACTTCCACAACTTACCCCTCAAATGCCAACTTACCCCTCAAGCGGCAAAATCGGCGGAGAAATAATTAAATTGTATCAATCTCGGTGTTTTTATATCTATGTAAATCATCTTGATTTTGCCAAGATAAGTTTTCTGCAACAGTTTCAACACTTCAAGGTTGTCGCCCTCGATATAAAAATTTTCTGTATTATCAAAATCAACGCTTTCTTCTCTGCATGGACGGAGGGTTTTATTTATCGGTGCATTGGCAAGAAGAACGGATTTTTTCTTGTCAGGCCAAGTAAACTGATAGCGTTCCTCATTGCCGTCAAGAACCTTGCAAGAAATTTCCTGCATAAGTACATCCTTATCAATAGCACGAACCACTTCACCGTTCTCGTCAATCGCTTCCGTTACAGCATTAGGAAACATCTCCGCTAACTTCTTAAAATTCTCATCAGCCTTATTCGCCGTCTGCATTTTGAGCTTGTCCATTTTCTTTTTCCTCCGATTTCCAAAAATGATATATTGGATAAGTTTTAAATTCATTTTGTTGTTGTGCATTAAGTTTACTAAAATGAATTTGTGCAGCTACTTGCTGGCTTAATAGCAAATAAGCACCAACTATGACATCTTCCTGAGTATCAGAATTTTCTACAATTCGCAACAATTCTCTTTCCTCATCAAATGTAAGTGAACGTTCACGTTTTTCAATTTGTAGCTTATTCAACAATTTTACATCATAAGGCAAAATTTCATCATCCGATTCAAATAACCAATTAGAAAAAGATTTTGCTGTAGAAAGCAATTCTTTTTTTGAATTATCTTTGTCAAAGGCTTTAATCAATTCTAGCAAAAAGAAATTTGCTCTTATGATTGTTTCTTTATGCTGTTCTGCGTTTTGAAAAGAAGGTAGTAGCACATCATATCTAATATTATCGGCTTTACATAGGTCATCAGCGTGAAGTATTGCATACTGTGAAATAGCTAATTTTTCTCCTTCACAATTTTCATAAGCAGTTAACAATTCAGTATTAAAGAAGTCAAATATATTGTAAGTATTATCTTCATTTTCCAGTTTTTGCAAACAAATGACAAATACTAAATCTGCAACTTTTATTGTAGTTAGGGTAGGCAAATCCACTTGTAAATTATTAACAGGTTTTCTATCAACGAGTGCAGTTACAAGAATTTTTAAATGTTTCCAGTCTTTATCAGTTAATGATTTAACAGATAAATCTTTTTTACAATTCAAAGTATCGAGTAGTAATACTATCTTTTTTATATAATTAAGTCGTGATTTTTCTTTTTCTATATTAAAATTCGAAAAATTAGCCGAATTGATATCAAGTGGAAAATTTACACCATTTATTTGAAAAGATCTTGCTTCAATACACGTAATAATAAAATCCAAATCTACTGCAAGAGTGCGTATTTTATCAGAATTAGTATATTTAATTTTAAAAGTTTCAGTATCATTTTGATGTTTTATCGAAAAACTCTCACCAAATACCATTGTAATATTTTTCACATCTCTAATTATAGAAATTGATGTATAAAACTGTCGTCCGCCAGCAGTTATAATTGCTTCACGCTTTTCTTCTGTTGAGAGCTTTTGTGGAAGCATTTCTATAGGTTGCGGGATTGCACTGCCTTTTAATTCAGCATAAACATACACTTCATTCTTCAACAATGCCGTTAAAGGGTCGATTCCACCAACTGCAGAAACTGGAATATTTATACCTTTCAACACACCTTGTTTCTCAAGTTCTTCAAGAGACAATAATTGTACATTTGAAAAACTCGCTTGCTTTTGACAATTTTCAAAGCATTGAAAAAATATTGTCGCTTTTTCATTAGAATCTGATGGAAACTTTTTCAATTTGATACTTTTTGTCTTTTGTCCTTTGGCTTCTGCAAGATAAATTTTCAGTTTAATTGGTGGTAATTCAGAATAATATATCTGTTTTCTTAATCCTTTCTGTCCGATATAAACAACAAAAAATACAGCACCGCCATCATTCAAATAATTTCTTAAATCCACAGTTGAAACGGGAAAGGATATTTCTTCTTTACTAAAATCATCTTTTTCAGTACCTTTGACCTGAACTGGAATTTTTCCTTTAAGTTTGTCTTTCGTCTTGCTTTTATCTGTGTATATATAAACTGATCCATCCCAGGAAGGCTCTTTGTCATTATCTGTAATATACTGATCAAGAAAATCAGAACACACAATGCTATCTCTAACAGCATTTACAGAAATTGTTTCAACCGCTTTTTTGTTCATTAACAATTACCTCCAATTCTGCATTATATTTTTTTATTTCTTGCACTAATTCAAATTTCTTTTTAGGCTGCTTCTCTGCCCTTGCCTACTTTTCAAGTTTTGCAATTTCTTTTTCAAGTTTTGCTTGTTTTTCGTGAAGTGCAATATTTTCGTCGAGAGTGAGAGTTGCGTTTATGATATAAAAATTCATTTTATTATATCATATTTGATAATAATATTCAATAAAATCCAAATTGTGAACAAATTCTTACTTAACACGGTGAGGATTTTTGTTTTACCTAAAATAATTTGTAAATTTTCTTTCAAAACACATCAACAAAACCGAGTTTTTTCTCCGTATTATAGAGGGGTATTTTTTGTTATGGTGAAATCAATTGTAAACAAGGTGTAAAGAATTTTGAAAAACACCCGAACAAAATTGAAATTTTTC
>ERZ772812.1349-NODE-1349-length-18045-cov-6.267704_pt1 | contig 18045 bp, 17 predicted proteins | sample MGYA00511343_ERZ772812 | MGnify/ENA primary metagenome ERZ772812 (study PRJEB29015, sample SAMEA2737706) | human gut metagenome | biome: human gut; feature: human-associated habitat; material: faeces | place: China | collected 2012 ...
CCGGAAGCCCGCGCCCCTGTGTGCCCTTCGGGATCCTCCATAAATCCCGATGGGCGCACAAGGGTAAAGGGCATGTTACTCTGCCAGCCGGTACTGGTCGCCGAGGCGTTCGGTAAGCGCCGACATGTCGCGGCTGATCTTTTCATTGGTGATCTTCGCGTAGATTTGGGTGGTCTTGATATTCGTATGACCCAACAAACGACTGACGGTTTCGATAGGCATGCCCTGCGAAAGCGTGATAGTCGTGGCGAAGGTGTGGCGGGCAAGGTGGAAGGTGAGTTTGTTTTTGATGCCGCATCGTTTGCCGATCTCGCGCAGAATATCGTTGCAATGGCAGTTACAGGGCATATAAAAGACATGGTGGTCGAGCCGCTGATCCGCGTATTTCTCGATGATGCGTTTGGGAATATCCAGCAGGCGGATGCGGCTCTCGGTATTGGTTTTCTTGCGCCGCGTGATGATCACAGCTCACCGTCGAACATCGTTTGCAGGTTGTCCGTGGTCAGGTTCTTCACGTCGGCATAGGCCAGTCCGGTGAAGATGGAAAAGACGAACAGATCGCGGATACGCGCATGGGCCTTGTTGGCCGTTTTATAGTTCATTACGGCTTTGATCTCCTCTTGCGAGAGGTAACCCCTGTCCACGCTTTCGGGTGAGTTGATATAGCCCGAAAAGGGGTTGAACGGCAAACGTCCGTCGTTGCGGGCGATGGCGACGATATGTTTCAAGACGATCATGTAGCCCCATACGGTATTGGTGCGGCATTTCTTCTCCGTGCGCAAGAAATATTCGAAATCGTTGATAAAGGTAAGGCTCAGTTCTTTCAGCGGTATATCCTCACGGTGATAGGTATGGGCGAGGAATTCCCGCACGCGCTTGCACACGCAGCAGTACTTTTTCCATGTGGCGACCTCACGGCTGAAACCCACCTTTTTCCGGTATTCGACGTTGTGCTGTTCGAAGAGTTTCAAGAGCGTTTCCTGCTTCACACCGATACCGAGGTAGGCATCACGCAATTTGGCCGCAGTAACGTAACCGTCCGACTGCATCAGCTCTTGGTAACGGCGGTTCACTTCGACGCGGATTTTATCCACGGCAAGGTTGATCTGCATGGCCTCGACGCTCTTGCCCACCGCCCGGCCGTTCTTTACGTCCCACAAACGCGGCGGAACGTCCATCTTGCAACTGAATTGTTTGATCTCGCCGTCGACGGTAAGACAGCACATTAAGGGCAGATCGCCGTTGGGGCGGGCGCTGCCTTTCTTCACATAAAATAAGACCCGAAACGTGCTTCGCATAATAACCCGATTTTTGGTTACAAAATTAATACCTGTCGGGCCGTTTGTCAAGATGTAAAATTACGCAAAACACAGTAAAAGAACATGTTACATATCAACAACGGAGTGAATTCCGCGTAATGATCTGGTAACGATTCTTATCCCGCAATAGGCCGTAAAACCGCTGCGAGACAATTTTCACACGGTGCAATTTAGTGCACGATTGACTGTAAATCAATGTTATACGCCTTTCGTTGCGCTATCCTGCTTTGCTTCTGAAAGTTTAAAGTGGAAAATAATTGTTAATATCCTTTTTAAAAACAATTATAATATTGTTTATGGATATGAAAAAAATTATAGAGCCCCCTGCTGTTTCTTCGCGGGATAAATGAACGTACAGATTATGGTGTTTATGTGCTTAATTATCATTTATTTGTGAAATTTTGTACTTATTCAATTTGTTACCTGACAATATACAAAATCCTATAACGTGGCAGAATAAATTATTTCCGAACAAGAGATAAATAAGCGATCAGGCAAGAAATAAACCATATTGACACACTAAAGATGACAATGAATTTCTTTCTATCTCTAGTAGCTGTTGCAATATTAGGTTGCTCCATTGGGGAATACTCATGAAAAAAACATAGGTTTCATTTTGCTATTAATGATTCCTGTTAAAATCTAAATAAACATGGATAAAACATTCTTGATTTACATCGCATTACAATTATAGACAAGTTCTCCGGCCAAAGGTCGAGGCGCGAATGACTCCACCGGTCTTTAATCGAGTTGGTGCAGAAGCACATCGTGTTTAACACCTTTGGCTCTTTCGAAAGCCAAGATATCAGAACTCGCAAAAATCCTTCGGTAAACAGATTTCCTAGGCGGTTAGTTTTCTGCCGCATATCCCTTCATTAGTTCAAAGGCGAAAGGAGCACATTTAAGCGGGTGTTAACGCCGCAAAAGATATGTAGTCGTTCTCGGAAAATCCGTTTGCCAGACGGCCTTTCGGGATTCCGTCCTTGTTCGCCAGAATATCAAAATGTACACCAAGCACTTCTTGACCAACGTCCGGTTGAATACTGCCGTACCCGTGGCTTTGTCGGAGCCGCTTTAGAGCGTAACAGTCTTCTCTTTGTCGACTTCGAGGGCGTTCTTGACATAGGAGTCGAGGTTCGTCAGCTCCTTCTTGTCGAGCGCAGCTTTGCCGATCTGGAAGAACGGCTCTACGTCTTTAACTTTGCTAAAAGCTGTTTTGCATCCATGTTGCCTTATTATTGCAGGATAATCAAAGAAGTGACAGCAATATGGCAACCGTAAAACCTAAATTCCGGCCCTCGACCGTCGATGGCAAGGAGGGCACCCTGTTCTACCGGATCATCCACAACCGCCGGTCCCACCGTATCCGCACTGGTTACAAACTTTTCCCCTCGGAGTGGGACGAACGATCGGGAGGCATTCTCATCCCGCCGGGTTCCGATGAAGGGCGTAAAAACTACCTCGCCGTGCTGCAAGAGCGCGTCGCCGGGGATACCGACCGGCTGAACCGGATCATCGCCTCTTACGAGCAGGAGTTGAGAACCTATACATATACCGACATTTTGGCGGATTATTCGGCTCCGGAGGGCGCCGATACGCTGTTCGGATTCATGAAGGAGCTAATCGACCGTTTGCGCCGGCAGGGACGGATACGGACCTGCGAGACCTACGATACGACCCTGCGGAACTTTACCCGTTTCCGGAAAGGAAGGGACATGCGTTTCGGGGAGATCGACTCGGAAATCATGATCGCATATGAACTGCATCTCAAAATGACGGGCGTGAGCAAAAACACCTCGTCCTTCTACCTCCGCATCCTGCGGGCGGTGTACAACCGGGCCGTGGAGGAGGGTTTCTGCATGCAGCGGCACCCGTTCAAACACGTCTACACCGGCATCGCCAAGACCGCGAAACGGGCCCTGGCGCTCGATGCGCTCCGGCGAATCCGCGACATGGAGCTGGCGTCCCGCCCTCAGATGGACTATGCCCGGAACATGTTCCTGCTGAGTTTCTACCTGCGCGGGATGTCGTTCGTGGACATGGCCTACCTGAAAAGGGAGGACCTGCAAAACGGCATGCTCACCTACTGCCGAAAAAAGACCGGGCAGCGGCTTTCGATCCACTGGGAGGCATGCATGCAGCAAATCGTGGAGCGCTATCCTAATGGAAACCCGGCCTACCTACTGCCGATTCTTGTCCGCAGCGACTTCGACGAACGTCGGCAGTATAAGAATGTCGGACACCTGATCAACCGCAACCTGCGGAAACTCGGCCGGGAACTGGGGCTGGCCGTTCCGCTCACCATGTACGTCGCGCGCCACACATGGGCGAGCGTCGCCCGCAGCCGGAATATCCCGCTTTCGGTCATCAGCGAGAGCATGGGCCACGATTCGGAGGCCACCACGAAGATCTATCTCGCTTCGCTGGATACGGCCGTCGTGGATCAGGCGAACCGGTTGGTTATAAATTCGTTGTCGGAAGAAGATCTGGGATAAGAAATCGAATCTCCTTTTAAGAGATATGCTTTCGCGGGCAAAGGTAGACAAAAAATCGTTACGATCAATATCCGGGCTTATAATTTTGAAGTCCCGATTGCAAAAACGTTTGCATAAAAGGACGATTGTTGACCCAAAAACGGCCTGTAGAAATCATTAACGGCCATCCGTACAATACTTACAATCCGTAAGCATATCTCTTAAAAGGAGATATTAACGGTTTTATTAACTCAAACTTAAGCTTATGAGAAAATTTGTACTACTCATTATGATCGTTTTGAGTGCAGGTGCATTGGCCCTGGCGCAAAATAAACGGATCTCCGGTACGGTCAAGGGTGTGGACGACAAGCCGATCGCCGGCGCTACTGTGCTCGTAGAGGGGACCTCGATCGGAACAACCACCAATGCCGACGGCCGCTTTTCCGTTCAGGCTCCCGCCGACGGTACGCTGACCGTTTCGTTCATCGGCTATGCCTCGAAGCGTGTGAACATCGCGGGAAAAACGCGGCTCGACATTGCGCTGAAGGAAGATACACATACCATTGACGACGTGATCGTCGTCGCTTACGGTACGGCCAAGAAGGAGTCGTTCACGGGTTCCGTCGCCGTCGTCAAGGGCGAGGAACTGGAACACCGCAAGGTTTCCAACGTTACCAAGGCGCTGGACGGTCTGGCTCCGGGCGTGCAGGTCACTTCCGGCTCCGGACAGCCCGGATCGGGCACGACGGTCGCCATCCGCGGCTTCGGCTCGATCAACGCTTCGGCAACGCCGCTCTACGTCGTGGACGGCATTCCTTACGACGGAACCATCTCGGCCATCAACCCCGACGACATCGCCAGCATCAGCATTCTGAAAGACGCTTCGGCGTCGGTACTGTACGGTGCCCGCGGTGCTAACGGCGTCGTGCTCATCAACACGAAGAAAGGCAATCGCAGCGAGACGAACGTGGAGCTGAAAATCAACATGGGCGTCTCTTCGCGGGCCATTCCTCGCTACGAAACGGTCGGTGCTAGGGACTTCATGGAAATCATGTATTCGGCTTTCTACAACTCCTACGGCAGCAATGCCGTCGCGCAGATGACATCGGGCTCGAAACGCATTTTCGGCAGCAACGAAATGTATAATCCTTACAACGTTCCCGTGGCGCAGCTCTTCACGGCCGACGGCAAGGTGCGTGACGATGCGAAGTTGCTGTGGGACGAGGACTGGCTCGATGAAGTGACCGACAACGCCGCGCTCCGGCAGGAATACGGTGCCAGCGTTTCGGGCGGCAACGAGAAGACCCAATATATGTTCTCGCTGGGTTACCTGAACGAGGACGGCGTGCTTAAAACAACCAACTTCGAACGCTATTCGGGGCGTCTGAACATCGAAACGCAGGCGAAGCCTTGGTTCGCGGCAGGCATGGGCGCGAACTTCGCCCGTAATTCGACCAATTCATCCCAAACCTCTTCGAGCGCTACCTCCAACGTGTTCTATTCGGCACAGATGATGGCCCCGATCTATCCGGTCTACCAGCGCGATCCCGAGACGGGCGACTACCTGCGCGACGCGAACGACCAGAAGCAGTTCGATTACGGCGCCTCGCGCCCTTCGGGCCAGCAGACCAACTTCAACAGCATCGCCACGCTTTATGACGACAAGTATGCGCTGACCTCATATTCGCTTTCGGCTCGCGCGCATATGGATTTCATGGGCATCGGCGACCACTGGAGCGAGGGCTGAAATTCCAGCTCAACTTCGGCACCGACTACTACAACTCGCAGTCCATGACCTATTATAACCCCTTCTTCGGGAACGCCGAGTCGGTTGGCGGACGTATTCAGAAAACGAACACCACATCGCTCGGCTATACGTTCAACCAGCTGCTCTCCTATAACCGTACGTTCGACCGGCATAACATTGATCTGCTTCTCGGACACGAATACTACGCCTATACGACTTCGGGACTTTCGGGCCACAAGACCGGACTTCCGGGCGGCGGCATCTACGAACTGGACGCGGCCGCCGTCATCGTCGGCACAGGCAGCTCGACGGACGAGGATCGTATCGAGTCGGTGTTCTCGCGCATCGGTTACAGCTACGATGATAAATATTATCTTTCCGGAAGCTGGCGCACCGACGGTTCGTCACGCTTCGCCCGCAGCACCCGCTGGGGCAACTTCTGGTCGGTGGGAGCTTCGTGGCGCATGTCGCAGGAGGCGTTCATGCGCGATCTTTCGTGGTTGAACAACCTGACGCTGAAGTTTTCCTACGGCGTGCAGGGCAACAACAGCGTGGGCTCCTATTATGCCTATCAGGCGCTGTATGACACCGGCACGCCGAATGCCACACTTCCCGGTGCGATTATCAACGACGTCGCCAACGAAAACCTGACATGGGAATCGAACCACAATCTCAACGTCGGTCTCGAAGCCCGTCTACTGGACCGTATCGACCTGAGCTTCGAGCTCTACAACCGGAAGACGACCGATATGCTGCTGAGCTATCCGCTTGCCTCCTCGTCGGGATTCTCCAGCTACTACCGCAACTCGGGTGAAATGCGCAACCGCGGTATCGAATTCGCCGTCATGGGCCGCATTTTCGACAGTAAGGATTTCCAGTGGAGCGTGACGTGGATGGGGTCGACGGTCAGCAACAAGGTCCTCAAGCTGACCGAAGACGGCAAGGACATCATCGGTTCGACACAAATTATCCGCGAAGGCGAAACACTCTACTCCTATTATGTAGCCCGTTCGGCAGGCGTCGACCCGATGACCGGCGAGAAGATGTATTGGGCGACGGACGAGGACGACAACGATTACATCACCAAATCGACGACCGTGGCACAGGCCAACCGCATCATCGCCGGAAGCCGCATCCCCGATCTCTATGGGTCGATTTCCACGGCATTGCGCTGGAAGAACCTCGATTTTTCGATCTCGACGAACTATTCGATCGGCGGTAAGAACTACGACGGGGTATACTACGAATTCATGAGTTGCTACTATACGGCGCAGGCCAAGCATAAAAACATCCTGCATGCATGGCGGAAGCCGGGCGATGTGACGGATGTTCCCAAGTACACGATCGGCGAAACCCCCATCGTCACGGATGACAAACTGGTCGATGCCTCTTATTTCTCGATCAAGAACATCACGCTGGGCTATACGCTGCCCAAGCGGTGGACTTCGAAAATCGGTTTCAAGGCGGCCCGTGTCTCGGCATCGGTGGACAATCTCTGCATCTTCACGCATCTGAAGGGTATGGACCCGCAGTATTCGCTCACCGGCGGCACCTCGTACGCTTATGCTCCGACGCGCACCGTATCGTTCAATCTCGATCTCAAGTTCTAACGATTTAAATTCGGACAACAATGAAAAAAACACGCTATATTTTGTTAATGGCGGGCTGCGCCGCTCTCCTTTCCGTATCCTGCTCGAAGGATATGCTGGATACGGCTCCGGCAGGTTCGCTTTCGGGGTCGGAAATATTCGGAGATGCCGGCAAGGCCCAGAGCGCCGTCAACGGCATCTACCGGCTGATGTATGAGAACGGCTGGAGCGCCAGTTGGGCATCCGAACATCCCGGACTGGCCGGCTTCACGCTGGTCCGTTCGCTGATGGGCGAGGATCACTTCCAGTACAGCTCGGGCAACGGATGGTTCTATTACGACTATTCGTTCAACGTAGCTTCCGACTGGACGCACACTTCAGGCCGTCAGTATGGTACATGGAACATGTTCTATACATTCATTTCGCAGGCAAACTATATCCTCGACAACGAGCAAAGAGTCAAGGACGACGACGCATGGAAGAATGTGCTGGGACAAGCCTACGCGATCCGCGCCTATTCCTATTATTGCCTTTATGAATCGTTCTGCCAGGGCAATTATACCGAGAACAAGGACAAGCCCGGCGTGCCCGTCTATACGAAGGGAACGAACAAGGAGACCGAGGGCGTGGGCCGGGGTACGATCGAAGGGCTCTTCACGCAGATCAACGGCGATTTTCAGCGTGCAGTGAATTATCTGGCTGCGGCTGGAATGCCGCAGGCGCACAGTTCGCACATCGACCTCTACACGGCCTACGGGTTGTGGGCCCGGGCTTCGCTGGGGCAGCAGAACTATACGCAGGCTGCGACTTGTGCCGAAAACGCCCTGAAAAAGGAGGGACTGAAACGGGTCGCTTCGCTCTCGGAACTGGGACAGTTCAACAACCGCACCGTCGGCAACGTACTATGGGCTTTCGAATACATCGCCTCGCAGGCCTCTCTGTTCGGCAGTTTCATTTCGCACATGGCCATCGACGGCACCTATGGAGCTACTGCTCCGCAGTGTATCGACTATTGGCTCTACGAAGAAGGCATGACCGACACGGACGAACGCCGTGCATGGGCTACGCTGCCTGCCGAGAGTCCGCTGGTGGCTGATGATTCCGATTTCAAAGATGCTGAAATTTACTGGCAGAGCAAGTTCGGGTATCAGAACGCCTCTACGGGCGTCGCCGACATCATCAACCTGCGGGCCGAGGAGATGCTGCTGACGTTGGCCGAGTGCAAGTGCCGCGCTAACGATTATACCGGAGCCCGAAATCTGCTTCAGGAACTTTACGACAAGCGTTACAGCGAACCGCGCGATATTTCCGGTCTGACCAACTCGGCGAGAGTCAACCTCAATACGCACGCGCAGCCTCAGACGCTCCTCGATGAAATCCTGCTCCAGCGCCGCATCGAGCTTTGGTGCGAAGGCATGGGCCGCACGCCCGACCTTCGGCGTCTGAATCTCGGATACACGCGCTCGGAGACGCAGCCAGCGGCTTCTTCGATGGAGCCCAATGACCCCGATTTCATCTTGGCCATTCCGCAAAAAGAGTTCGACACCAACTCGGCGCTCGACTTGTCGAAGGACCAGAACTAAAAATGGCTATTTACAATATAACAAGAAAATACCCATGAAAAAAATAAAAACATTATTGTCGCTCTCCGCACTGTTTCTTGCGGCGGCCTGCTCCGACGATATGGAGATGACGACCTATGCAGGACAAAGGAACGAAGCGTTTTTCGGAGAAACCAGCTTCAGCTATGCGGTCAGCGCCGATCTCGAAGACGCCTATTCGATAGAAGTATTGCGTGCCACGCCCAAAGGCAATGCTCAAGTTGCCGTATCGATTGCCGTGGAAGACGCGGCCGTAGCTTCGGCCTTTACGGCCCCTGCCACCGTTGATTTCGCCGACGGCGAATATGCATCGCAGTTCAAAGTGTCGTTCGACCGTGCGAAATTGACGATCGGCAAGGAGAATGTCGTCACCGTCAGCCTGCAATCCGAGACCGATCTTCCCTACGCCACCGAATGTTCGCTGACAGTGACGAGGGATTATACATGGAAAGACTACGGAACGGGCGTCTATACCTCGCCCATCCTCTCCGGTATGTTCGGACAGACCATTTCCTGGGAGCAGCCGATCGAGGTCGCCGAGGAGAACGCCTCACTTTACCGCCTGCCGGAATTGTACCACAATGCCGGTACGAGATATTCCGTCGCCGGTTATAACATGCTGTTTACTTGGGACGGAGGCGCTGCGATCGCTTTCACGGTTCCCACGGACGCAGATGGCTGCGTGACGATCCCGTCGGGATTCTCTCATCCGAGCTACGGCATGGTATCGCTCTATATCGACCCGTCGCCCGAATATTCGGGATATGACAGCGCGAGCCGGACTTTCAAGTTCAACTGTTGCGGACTGGTGCCCTATGGCGGCTCTTTAGCTCAGTTGACAGATTGGGGGGATGATACTTTCGTATTGAGTGAATAAATGCGATACATGAAGACAATGAACATTTCTTACCATAAAAGATAAAATAAAAAGTTCAAAATTTATCGGGAATGTTCATCCGGAGGGGCGCCGTGACGGTCAGCCCCTCCTTTTATGCCCAAAACTATACAGGATAGAGCCGAATTCGGCCGTCTTGTTCGTGTTTTTTACGCTGATTTTTTTGCAATTTCAAAGAAATAAAAAATGTTATTCTACGCCGGGGTAATTGTCTCTTTAATTGGAGTGGTAACGTTTTATTTCTGTATTTCCGGAATAGAACCGATCTCTGATGATGCATACAAAATTGGTGAAGAAAATATTGAGCACTATCGAGTGAATATGCCTTTTTCGTATGCAGATTTAGCTGAAACAATTTTCGAGAAATGTAAAAAAATCAAAATCGGAATCTGATGTCAATGTAGACGAACATTTCAAGAACTTTGAAGAATTTTATCCCGTGAATCACTTTTATAAACAGATTTAAGTTGCCTACACTCCGTAGTGATAACAACGACAGTTATCTTTCTATCCGAATTATAACGGATAACTCCATGTCATGCGCAATCTCAATTATTGTCATCTGCGCCATCTTCGTTTTTTCCGTCGTTGAATCTGTCTTTGCTGTTCTTCATAAGCCTGTGTATCGGCCAGATCCAATATCGTATTTACGATTCCAAAAACCGATTCTGCCGTATGGCTTGGTTGTTCGTGCCGCTGTTCCATGTGTTGTTCTGCAGCCTGCCGCACCTCTTTCTGAGCCGGATATAACTCATTGAAGGCGTTTGCCGAGAACTCCTTTCCCAGCACCGACCCGTTGGCGACGATACCGGCCTTATGGTCAATAAACGTTACGCCGTAGATTCTGCCTGTGGGATTAATACGGAATACCGCATCTATATTGTCCGCCTTCAACAGTTGCCGGAATTCGTCCCGCGAATTATGAGGGCTCATGGCATCCCGGACGCATTGCCGCAAGCGGTCGAATGCACCTTCTTCTTTCAGTTGGCATTTCGACTTCTCGTAGTATTTCTGTAAAGTCCAATAACCTACGTCCTTGCCGATCTTGCTTGACTTGATGGGCCTGCCGATGCCGTAGCCGTCATCGGTCATGGTTCCGTAGATGATGCCGGCATAACTTCGCCCGTCAACGGTTCCCGTGCGCTCCTCGATGGAGATATTGAAGGCTTCGAGCAGGGTGCGGAGTTCCCCATACGAGGAGCATTTATAATTGCGCAGGCAGGAGCGCACGACGGACGAGACTCGCTGCTTGACATTGCCTTCTTTGTAGTTCACCTTATGCAACCCCACTTTGTCGGCCTGCTCCTCTCCCTTGATACTCGGATGCAGGCCGTATTTCCGTTCCAGATCGCGTAATATCTCCATCGAACGTCTTACCTCGAAATCATGTGGCAGTTTACGGCCATTCTCATCAATTCGTAATGATACGATATGCAAATGCTCCCGGTCGATATCCGTATGCTTGAAGACGATATAGGGCTGGTTGCCATAACCCATACGTTCCATGTATTCCTGCGCGATGTCTCGGAGTTGATCGTCGGTCAGCCTGTCTTCCGGCGAGGGGTTCAGCGAGGCATGGAAAACCGTATTGGTCGTCCGGCGGTTGGCTTCGAGGTACGGCCAAAAGCTATCCATGCAGGCGTCGACATCCATTCGCCCGTGCTTGTCGAACGGTTCCAACATCTTCTGCCAGAAAAGCACCTCGGCTTCATCCTTATCCACTTTCTCCTTGTTGTAGTACAAAGCTCCGCCGGATGTTGCCCCAGATCTTATATTCGCAACCATTCCACGGCGCGTTTAGCAAGGTTCAGTATCTCGATACTCAGGGCTTTCAGCTCGCGCGTCCGTTGCTCCAACAGAGCGATCTGATGCGGGATCATGACGATGGAAAAGTGCGCGTTGATGGCTTTTACAATCTGATTATAATTGTTGGCGAGTTTCTGAAACTGGAAGTAAAAGTCGTTCAGCCGGGCGACGAATTGCGTCTTCGAAGGGTCACGTTTGACGACGACGAACTCCTCGGCGAAGATTCTTTTGACAATAAAACGGCTACGGTTATGCTCCAATCCGGCCTTACAAAGCAACTCGTTGAAGCGGATATTCTGCTCTTCATTGAGCCGGAACGAGTATTTATAACTCGGTGTTCGTGGCTTCCTGTCGGTTGTGTCTGTCAGTTTTCGGGTGGTATCCATATATAGTTTAAAAAAGGGTCGCGACTTGGGAGCGGCCCCAGCCTCGCAGAGCGAGGACCTTTGTCGGACAAAACGCAGTTTGTCGGACAAAGGTACACCTCGCTGTTGTCTGGCGACAACAAAAATCCGCGCCGAAGAATTGCTACCGAAAGTTTCGGAAGTCCTCCTTGACGGGTCCTGAGGCCGGGTCTGTTCCCGGTGCAATATTACGACCGTCGGGCGCCGAAAAAAAGCCCGGCGAACGGACTGGAGCGGTCGTGAGCGGACATCGGAATCGGGATCGAAAACACGGTAGTATATTGCGATCAGGAACAAAATCATTCATACTTAAAAGATGAAACGCGAGAATCAAACCCCAGTCTCCCACACTCCTGATGCAAATCATTTGCGGGGTCAATACGTCAGTTCTGTTATCTTCTTCGAAAGTAAGACATTATCCACGAAAGGATTCCTGACTGAATACAGTCGGGAATATTCACAGTCTCAAATTCAAGAACACAAGAATATACAAGCCTCATAATTTCTTACTTATGGAAAACCCTCAATCATGCATTGCCGTCTGCAACCAGAAAGGCGGCGTCGGAAAATCGACATTCACCGTACTGCTTGCCAGCCACCTGCATTACTCGCTGGGGTACAATGTACTGGTCGTGGACTGCGACTATCCACAATGGTCGATCCATGCTCAACGCGAACGTGAATTGGCGGCTGTGGAGCACAGCGACTACTACAAACTTATGATGATGCGACAGTTCAAAGCCACGGGCCGCAAACTCTGGCCCGTACTCAAATGCCAGCCCTCCGAAGCCCTCGAAGAGGCTACACGCCTGCAACAAAGCGGCTACCGGTCCCAAATCATCCTTTACGATCTCCCGGGAACGGTCAATACGGAAGGCGTATTGCGGATCTTATCGTCCCTTGACTTCCTCTTCGTCCCGATAAAGGCCGACAAGGTCGTCTTGGAAAGCTCGCTTTCTTTTGCACGGAGTATCGACAAGGGATTCGTTCACAAAGACGCTTCGGCATTGCAGGGTGTTCATCTTTTCTGGACAATGGTCGACCGTCGGGAGCGCACGCCTCTTTATGATCGCTACGAAGAGGTTATCTGTAAACTCGGACTGCCGCTTATGGCCACGCACGTTCCCTACCGATCGAAATTCAACAAGGAATTGCTGCCCGACGGAACAGGCATCGGTCGCTCTACGCTTCTGGCTCCCGAGCGGACATTCGTCCGCGAGGCACAGATCGAGGCCCTGACCGAAGAAATACTCACCCTCCTTAAAATACGCTGACGATGGTCAAGAATCCCAAAATGGAAGTCGACGAGGAACTTATGCGGCAGATGATCGCCGGGGAGGTTCCCCTCTCAACGAATGTCTTTCGGGAAGTTCCCGTGAAGCAAACCACGGCATCGGAAGCTCCGCAGACGCCTGATGCCGAAACTACGGTCGCGGAAGCGGACGTTCAGGCGCCTGCAACAGCTCCCGAACCTCGGCGACGGCGCACGGCAATCGTTCCCGATTTCGAACAGACCTTTATGAACCTGATGGACATCCGTATACGCGCCGCATTGTATGTCAGCATCGAAACCAAGCGCAAGATACTGGAAGTTGTCAAGAAAATCGGCGGGGAGCGCATGACTGCCACCTCTTATGTCGAACACATTCTGCAACAGCATCTGGAACTGTATAAAGACGACATCAACCGCATTCACAAAGAACAAAATGCCAAAAACCTTTTATGATGATGAACATGCTTGCAATCGTAATCAGCCTGGCATGCGCCGGCTTCGTACTTTTCCAACGACATTTTTTCGGTCTTCCCAGACAGAGTCGGGAGAAACCGTTCAAACCGGGGACTTCCAGATCGGAGTCGCCACATGCCAAATCCCCGGTTCCGAGCTCCGGTATTCTCGTGTCAAAATCCTATCGGTGCGGACTGGAGCGGACTGGAGCGGACATCGGCACCGCCCCGGCAGGCGGAGACGCTATATTTGCCCCGGCTTCGGAAGAGAAGTCCGCGATGCAGGGGTGGAACACCCTTGTCGTGCGGCCCTCGATCGGCGAAGACGGCGAACTCTCGGAGCCCGAAGCGCCCGCCGGCGCCCGATTCCCGCTTCCGGCTCTCCCCGCCAGAGCAGAACTCCGTGACGCGGAGGTTCATGCGATGCTCGGAGAGCTGGACTTCGGAGAGAGCGCCGTCATGGGCGATGCCACGGCCGAGGAACGGCAGGCCATCGCCAACTTCGACATCCGGGCCTATGCTTAATTAAAAACGACCTACGACATGAAATGGAATAACGAATACGGCTGACGCCTTTTCCGCAGCAGGAAATACGATGTATCCGGTCGCAGAATGCTCCCAAAGCAGGCTGCGGCCTTTTTCACACCCTTAACCAAACTACTTGAACGATGAAAAAAAGAGCAATTTTCATGATTTTCTCCCTGTGCTCCGCACTCGCCTGCTTTGCACAAGGCAACGGCATGGCCGGCATCAGCGAGGCCACGAACATGGTAACGTCCTATTTCGACCCGCTCACGAAACTGATCTTCGCCGTGGCGGCGATCCTCGGACTGGTCGGCGGCGTGCGTGTCTACTCGAAATTCTCGTCGGGTGACCCGGACGCTTCGAAATCCGCCACGGCGCTGTTTCTCTCATGCGTCTTTCTGGTGATCGTCGGTACGGTCTTACGTTCGTTCTTCCTCTAAACGATGGCGGAATACCAAGTGAACAAGGGAGTCGGCCGTCAAGTCGAGTTTCAGGGCGCGCACGTAATGGTTCTTTGGCAAATGCGTCGATAGCAAGACGTTAGGCAAGTGTTCGATAGCCTATCATCGATCGGCTTATCCGAAAGGGAAACCGGACGGGGAGTATAGCCTGCCGATAAACTGATAAGTCATACAGTTACCAAGTATGCGACTGAATCAGGAGATGAAAGATAGATACGAGGATAAAGTCTGGATTGATTGAACGATAGTCCAAGTGGCACAACTCGAAACTGTGGCGGAAGGTAACTACAGACGCCATACTGTAACACACTCGATTCGACCTTGGAGGGTTGGGTGCAGAACAGGTTACAGCACAACTGCGATAAGCAGAAACGGGCGAAAGTCGTATCCGACAATCTATCAAAGCTATGTTGCCGAAGAATTAAACGTGGATTGCCTAACCCGGAATGCCGAAAGGCTATTAGGTTTCAGACCTATGAAAATCCGGTATGGCAACGGAGCCACCGTAGTAGTCCGAGCGAGGGAAAGCCTCGTACATGGCGAAGGGTGGCAGCTAACATTTTTAATACAAATTAACGGATAATGTGTGAGACATTATGAGAAATCCAGAGAGAGTATTAAACAGTCTGTCAGAGCACAGCAAAGTTTCGAGCTACAAGTTTGAACGGCTCTACAGGGTTCTATTCAATTCGGAGATGTTTCTCCTCGCCTACCATAATATACAAGGTAGGCAGGGAAATATGACGGAAGGTTCCGACGGTAAAACTATCGACGGAATGAGCCTGAAACGGATTGAAAATTTGATTGATGCGCTCAAAGATGAGTCGTACCAACCAAAACCGGCAAGAAGGACGTACATCCCGAAGAAAAACGGGAACATGCGACCTCTCGGCATACCGTCTATCGACGACAAATTAGTGCAGGAGGTATTGCGAATGCTGTTGGAAGCAATTTATGAAGGTAGTTTTGAGAACACCTCGCACGGCTTCCGACCCAAACGCAGCTGCCACACCGCACTGATACAGGTGCAGAAGAATTTTACTGCGGCCAAGTGGTTTATCGAGGGCGACATTGAAGGATTCTTCGATAACATCAACCATGATGTACTTATCGGAATCTTGAAAGAACGTATCGCAGACGACCGCTTTATCCGGCTAATGTGGAAATTTTTGAAAGCTGGCTACATCGAAGATTGGACATTTCATAGAACATACAGCGGAACACCGCAAGGTGGCATCATTAGCCCGATACTGGCTAATATCTATCTCGACAAGCTGGATAAGTACATGAAAGAGTATGCCTGTCAATTCGATAGAGGCGACAGACGGGCAATGAACCTTGAGTACAAACGGTATTCCAGGAAAATTTGGTGGCTCGGCACAAAACTGAAGCAAACCGAGGATAAAGATACTCGGAAGGAACTGATTGACGCGATTAAGCAACATCAGAAAAACAGGATGCACTTACCCTCTGTCGATGAAATGGACGAGGGATATAGACGGATTAAGTATGTGAGGTATGCCGATGATTTTATTATCGGAGTGATTGGCAGTAAATCGGACTGTGAGGCCATCAAAGAGGATATTAAGAATTTCCTCGGCGAGAAACTGAAATTGACGCTCTCCGAAGAAAAGACCTTAATCACGCACGGCAATAGAAAGGCAAAATTCCTCGGCTATGAAATCTATGTCCGACCATTCACGGATAAGACGTTAAGAGGCGAGAAATCGGGAGTACTTATTAAGGCTTACGGCAAAAAGGTAGTGTTGGAAGTGCCAATGTCCACAATGCGGGATAAACTTCTCTACTACGAGGCGATGGAAATTCATCAATTCGAGGGTAAAGCGAAATGGAAACCCACAAGCCGGACAAAGTTGCTACATCTGGACGACCTCGAAATACTGGATGCCTATAACAGAGAAATCCGAGGTTTTGCAAACTATTTTTCTATCGCAAATAACAGTTCACACCTGAATTCTTTCAAGTACATCATGCAATACAGTCTGTATAAGACTTTTGCACGAAAGTACAGTACGACAGCCCGAAAGATTATCGCAAAGTATCGACATCACAAAGATTTTGCGGTTTTCTATGAGGACAAGAAAGGAGGAAAGAAGATGCGGGTATTCTTCAACGGGAGCTTTAAGCGTAAAACAACCGCGATGGACGCGAGTTGTGATTATGTAGCCAACACGATTTTCAATACCACTGTATCAAGCCTTATACAAAGGTTAAAAGCGGGTAAGTGTGAATTGTGTGGCGCAACGGAAAACATTGAAATACACCACGTCAAAAGACTCAAAGACTTAAAAGGCAAAGAGCCATGGAAAATCCAAATGATTGGACGTCAGAGAAAGACGTTAGCTGTATGTATTCCCTGTCACAACAAGATACATCACGGGATAATAGACTGAATATGTTAGTGGAGAGCCGTGTGCGCCGAGAGGTGCAAGCACGGTTCGGAGGCGAGTTCTTGGAAACCTACCGTAGAAATACGGCAAGGCACCGGGTTCTTAAATGCAGGAATATCGTGCGCCGGAATTACGATCGTCGTATTCTTTGTGATATTACGACCCTTTTTCTCCTTGCGGCGTTTAATTAGGAAGGTTCCGAATCCGCGCAGGAAAACGTTTTCCTTGCGGATCTGGGCGGCACGCACCTCTTCCATAAAACCTTCCACGACAGCTAAAACGGTCGCGGCCTCGACGCCCGTTTCCCGGGCAATCTGCTTTACAATTTCTTGCTTTGTCATCGATGCTTAATTTTATAATTTATATGTCGTTATTCAATCTACGAATCGGTTGCTAAGATCCATCCGTTCGTGAAGGATGCGCACGACCTCGATCGCCCCGTCGTCCGGAATACGGTAAAAGACGATGTGTTTGTTGACCTTGAAGCCGTACACCTTCTCCCCGAGTTCCTTGTATTCCCGGCCGAACAGCACGGGATTGCCTGCCAGCTTGCGGCAGGAGGCGATCAATAACCAGTAATAGGTGTCCGCCTGTCGCTCCGACCATGTATCCGCCGTATAGTTCCAAATGTCGGAGAGATCCTCGACCGCTTTGCGGGTAAACCGAATCTCAGCCATTCGCCCGCTTCGCTTTCAGAGTTCTCAGATGCTCCGCAGGATCGAATCCTTCGGCCACGCCGCTGTCGATTCCTTCGCGGATGGCGGCTTTCAACTCCGTCAGACGGCTTTCGTTTTCCTCCAAAAGCCGCAAACCGGCCCTAATAACCTCGCTGGCGTTATTATAACGTCCCTGTGCGATTTTCGCTTTAATGAAATCCTCGAAATAAACCCCGAGGGCTACCGATGTCGTTTTCATAATCACGCTGTCTTTACGCAAAATTACCAATATTTAATAATAAAACAAAATCCCGGCCGGATTTATTGCCTCGGCCGGGATCGACGATTCGGATTTCGACTTTTCAGGTATGGGTCATCCAGCCGTGAAAGGGACGGTCGATAAAACAGCACGACCGATCCGGACATCCATGA
>ERZ772812.1351-NODE-1351-length-18025-cov-3.037952_pt1 | contig 18025 bp, 10 predicted proteins | sample MGYA00511343_ERZ772812 | MGnify/ENA primary metagenome ERZ772812 (study PRJEB29015, sample SAMEA2737706) | human gut metagenome | biome: human gut; feature: human-associated habitat; material: faeces | place: China | collected 2012 ...
TCACCATCGCCTGCTTCAACGAGTGGAGCGAAGGCCATTATCTGCTGCCCGACAACCGCTTCGGATACGGTATGCTCAATGCGTTGGGCGAAGCCGTGGGTAAGCGGGAGCTGAATCAGATCCGCGGCAAATAGTGCATCTTTTGAACTGGCCTAAAACGAAAACTTATGTTTAAAAATCCCATTTCGGCAACAGGACTGCTGATTCTGTTGCTGGCCGTAACTGCCGGTGCGCCTCTTTCGGGGCGTGCCGCTGGCAACGGTGCTGCGCAGGCATCTGCGCAAGCGAAGGTCTCGACTATTAAGGGTCGGGTTGTTGACGGAGAGGGTACGCCCCTTGTTGGAGCCGTCATACAGGTGCAGGGTAAGGCTGGCGGCGTCATTGCAAGTTCCGACGGACTCTTTGAGATACAGGCGGCACCGAAGGATGTACTGGTTGCCACGTTTCTCGGTATGGAGAATACTTCGGTAGTCGTCGGAGCACGACTTGAGCTTACTATCGTGATGCAGCAGAAGTCCTCGACGCTCGAGAATGTGACGATCGTCGCTTTTGCCCGGCAGAAGAAAGAGAGTGTTGTGGGTTCGATTACGACGGTGAAACCTTCCGAACTGAAGGTTCCGAGCAGTAATCTTACTGCAGCCTTCGTAGGGCGTGTGCCGGGTATGATGGCCTATCGGACCAGCGGTGAGCCCGGACGTGACAACTCCGAGTTCTTCATTCGCGGTGTAACAACGTTCGGCTATCGGAAGAGTCCATTGATGCTGGTTGACGGTATGGAGATCAGCTCGGACGATCTGGCTCGTCTCCAGACCGATGACATCGAGAGTTTTTCGATCATGAAGGACGCCATTGCTACGTCGCTTTACGGTGCGCGTGGAGCTAACGGAGTGATTCTGATTACTACGAAAGAGGGGCGTGAAGGTCCGGCAAGGGTCTCGGTGCGCATTGAGAATACATGGTCGATGCCTACTCGAATGATTGATATCGCTGATCCGATTACTTATATGCGGCTCAATAACGAGGCCGTTTCGACGCGTAATCCCCTCGGCATTCTGCCTTACTCTGAGGCCAAGATTGCCGCTACGATGGATCCTAACCGTAATCCGTATGTTTATCCGGCGGTGGACTGGATTGAAGAAATGTTCAAACCTGCGGCCATGGACCAGCGCGTGAATTTCAACATCAGCGGCGGCGGCAAGGTGGCGCGCTACTACCTTGCGGCGACTTTCAATCAGGACAACGGATTGATGCGCAATGAGGGGATGAACAATTTCAACACCAATATCAACCTTAAGAAGTACAACGTTCGCACCAATTTCAATGTCAACGTTACCAAAACTACCGAGGTAGCCTTCAAGTTTCAGGGCAATTTTGACGACTACCGCGGTCCGGTCGATGCGGGTAACATCCTCTTCGATTACGCCGTACACGCCTCGCCTGTCGATTATCCGAAGGTATTCGCTCCGGACGGGGGAAACCTTAGTACGAGTCATCCTCTCTACGGTAATATCGACGGTGCGAACCATATCAACCCCTATGCCCTTATGTCGCGCGGTTATCAGGACTACAGTCGCACACTGGTGTTGGCACAGGTGGACATCAATCAGGACCTGAAGTTTATTACCGAAGGATTACGCGTGCGCGGACTGCTCAGCACGACCCGTTATTCCTACTTCAATTCGTCGCGTAGTTACAAGCCTTTCTATTACAAGGTCGATTATTACAATCCCGAACTCGGCGTCTACAATCTTTCGGCGCTCAATGCCGAAACCGGCAGCGAGTATCTGGATTACAGCGGTGGTAAGGACATCAGTTCGAAAACCTATCTCGAGGCGGCTCTCGACTATGCCCGCACTTTCGGCCGGCATGAGGTCACCGGACTCCTCGTCTACCAGAATACGCAACAGGTGATCGGTAACCCCGGTTCGGTGCTGGAGTCGCTGCCTTACCGTAATCAGGGCCTTTCGGGGCGTTTTACTTATACGTTTGACAAGCGTTACGGCGTTGAACTTAACTTCGGTTACAACGGATCCGAACGTTTTGCTCGTCATGAGCGTTACGGCTTCTTTCCTGCCGCCGGTGTGACATGGAATGTCTCCAGTGAGCCATTTTGGCGGGGGGGGGGTAGAAACGGTAATAGACAAGCTCAGGCTTAAGGCCACCTACGGTCTGGTCGGCAACGACGCCATTTCGAGCGACCGTTTCTTCTATCTTTCAGATGTTAACATGAACGATACCAGCAAGAATGTCTGGTATGGTACCGATTTTAGTGTGACGCGTCCGGGCATTACGGTGCGCCGTTACCCCAATAGTGATATTACTTGGGAGATTGCCCGAAAACTCAATCTCGGGCTTGAATTGCGGCTCTTCGACAAGGTCGAACTGCAGGCGGACTATTTTTCCGAGACTCGTTCGAATATCTTGATGGAGCGCAGCAATCTGCCCAGTTCGATGGGGCTCGAAGCCTCTGTCAAGGCCAACGTGGGCCGTGCATCATCGCATGGTTTCGAAGGGGCACTGTCCTATCAGCATTCTTTTTCGGAGAATTTCTTTATCACGGCGAACGCCAATTTTACCTATGCTACGAGTGAATACCTTGTAGCCGACGAACCTGACTATGCGGCTTCGGGACTGCCTTGGCGGTCGCATATAGGCTATAGCTTGAATCAGGAGTGGGGTTATGTCGCCGAGCGTCTGTTTATCGACGAAGCTGACATTGCCAACTCTCCGACACAGACTTTCGGGCCCTACATGCCCGGTGACATCAAATACAAGGATATCAACCGTGACGGCAAAATCGACGAATCAGACCAAGTGCCGATTGGGTTCCCGACCGAGGCCGAGATAAACTATGGTTTCGGAGCCACGATAGGATACAAAGGCTTCGACTTTTCGTTTTTCTTTAACGGACTGGGCCGAAAAACCTTCTTCATTGACGCACAGCAAATGGCTCCCTTCAACAATCCGCCCATTAAGTATGCTGGAGTAGGAGGATACACGCGCAAAACGGCCCTTTTCCGGGAGTTTGCTGACAGCCATTGGTCGGAGAGCAATCCTAATGCCTACGCGGTCTGGCCGCGTCTGGCGACCGAAGCCTACGACAACAGCAATAACTATCAGAAAAGTACTTGGTGGATGCGTAACGGATCGTTCCTGCGCCTGAAGTTGATTGAACTGGGCTATACCTTGCCGCGCAGCCTTACACGCAAAATCCGCATCGAAGACCTGCGTATCTATATTAGTGGGAGTGACCTCTTTTCGCTCAGCAATTTCAAAATGTGGGACGTTGAGATGGGAGGCATGGGAATCGGCTATCCGATTCAGAAAAGGTTCAATATTGGTTTACAGGTCAAATTCTAATTACGAACGGACATGAAAAAGAGAATATATGCAATTTTGCTGGGCATGGGCGTTCTGTCGACCGTATCGTCATGCGACTATCTGGATGTGGTGCCCGACAATATAGCCACGATCGAGATCGCGTTCAACAATCGTTCTTCGGCGATCAACTACCTGAGCACGCTCTATTGGTATATCCCCGAAGCGGGTAAGATCGGGGCGGATCCCGGCATGGATGTCGGCGACGAAATTTGGTATTACAGCGACAGCTCGACCGATTTTTCGAACAAGACCACTTTCTGGATTTCGATGGGACGCCAGAATACGGGGAGTCCGCTGCTTGATTTTTGGAACGGGGCGAACTGGGGGAAGCCGCTTTTCAGGGGACTGCGTAACTGCAACATCTTCCTCGAGAATATCTCGGCAGTCAAGGATATGACTGAACGGGAGAAGATCCAGTGGGCTGCTGAAGCGAAGGTTATCAAGGCCTATCTGCACTTCTACCTCATGCGGCTCTATGGCCCTATCCCGATGATGAAGGTGAATATTCCCGTGACGGCCGGTGAAGATGAGGTGCTTGCCACGCGGGACAAGATCGATGATATCTTTGACTATTGCGTTGAACTGATCGATGAATGCTACGAGGCATTGCCGTTGCGTATCGAGAGCCCTACATCCGATATGGGGCGTCTGACGCGTCCGGCAGCACTGGCTATCAAGGCGAAGATACTGGCCTATGCCGCCAGTCCGTTCTATAACGGCAATACGGCTTATGCAGCCTTCCTAAATGCGGATGGCGAACCTTATTTCTCCCAGACAAAAGATATTACTAAATGGGAGGTGGCTGCTGAAGCGTGTCTCGAGGCGATCGAATGCGCCAAAGAGGCCGGACACGATCTCTATGAGTATCACAATACCTCGTCGTACAATCTGAGCGATGAGACGCTGCTCGAACTGACCAACCGCTGCAAGATTACCGAACGCTGGACACAGGAACTTCTCTTTGCTGTGGGCGGAAACGGCATCGTTGACCTTCAGATCTTCAGTCAGCCGTGGCTCGAGGCCAACTATTCGGCCGATGACCGTTACGGCAATGCCAAAAACGGTACGCTGGCTCCTACGCTGGCTGTTGCCGAGACCTTCTACACGGAGAACGGCGTGCCCATCGACGAAGACAGGGACTGGGACTATTCGGCACGTTACGAGACGCGCCAAGCTACCGAGGCCGAGAAATATTACATTCAGCCCAACTATACTACGGCTAAACTTCATTTCGACCGAGAACCGCGTTTTTACGCGACGCTGGGTTTCGACGGTTCGAGTTGGTACGGCGTCGGCAAGTTGGACGACAAAAATATGTGGTACCTCCAATCCAAGGCCAAACAAACCTCGGGTAAGAAAAGTAACCGCAACTATTCGGTGACGGGGTATTTTGCCAAGAAGCTGGTCAATTATCGTAATGCGATGGTTCCGGGGGCTGTCGTTATCCGGGCGTATCCCTTCCCGATCATTCGTTTGGCAGATCTCTATCTGCTTTATGCCGAATGCCTGAACGAGGCGGCTGCTGACAGTGGAACGCCGCCGCCTGACTGCTATTACTATCTGGACAAGGTACGCGCGCGTGCCGGGTTCCCCGATGGTGTGAAAAACGATTGGCGCAACCACTCGACCAATCCCACCAAACCCGAGAGCTGCGAGGGATTCCGCGATATCGTGCGTCAGGAACGCATGATTGAACTGGCGCTCGAAGGGCAGCGTTTCTGGGATCTGCGACGCTGGAATATCGCCGAGGAGTGTCTCAACAAGCCGATGCTCAGTTGGGACGTGGAGCAGGCCAAGACGGAGGACTACTACAAACTCCGTACTTACTATATCCGTAATTATTCCTACCGTGACAACCTCTGGCCGTTGAAAGACTACGATATGATCGTTAATCCGAAACTCGAACAAAATCCCGGCTGGTAAACCATGAAAACTACGAAATATATATTGATGGCCGTAATCGGCATCATAGCGGCAGTCTCGACCGCTTGTGAGGAAGACAATACGCTCCATCCATGGGGTGAAGATACGCTCGTGGGAGATCTGGGCGCAGTGGACGTACTCAAGACCGAGGGGACTCCCGGCGGTGCGGTAATTTCCTACCGCCTGCCTGAAAGCAAGGACCTGCTCTATGTGAAGGCACTCTACACGGTGGGCGAAGGTATGCTGATGGAGGCCCGCGCCTCTCGTTATGACCATTCGGTGACACTGCAAGGCTTCGGCGATACACAGCCGCGTGAAGTTACACTCTACTGCGTAGACAAGATGGAGAACGAAGGTCCAGCCGTGACGACTTCCGTAACGCCGCTTACGCCTCCGATCATCTCGGTCTACAACAGTCTGAATGTCGGCGCGGCTTTCGGAGGTATCTACATCGACTTTGTCAATGCCGACAAAGGTAATATCGCCATTCATGTACGGACACTTGATGAGGATAATAATCTTTACGAGCCCACTGTACACTATACCAGTTCGGAGGGCGGTCGTATTTTCGTCCGCGGTTTTGACGCCGAGCCCCGCATGTTCGACATCTATATCACCGACCGTTGGGGAAATCATTCGCAGATGCGTAGCGAGAAACACACTCCTCTTCCGGAAAGTCTGCTCGACAAGTCGAAGTTCGTTGAACTCAAGTTAGATGATGATATCAAGTGTGATGCTTGGGGAGGAAGTTTGTCCTATGCTTGGAACGATGACTTCACACCGGCGCTCTTTGTGCACAGCCCGGGCGGTGATACTTTTCCGATGAGTTTTACTTTCGATACGGGGCAAACCTCCAAACTGAGCCGTTATAAGTTCTATCACCTCTTCAACGAGAGCTATGCTTATCAGCGTGGTAACCTCAAGCGCTGGGAGATATGGGGACGTACCGACACGCCGTCGAAAGACGGTTCGTGGGAGGGCTGGACCAAATTGCTGGATTGCCAGTCGTTTAAACCGTCGGGACTTCCCGTGGGTGAGACCACGGGTGATGACTGGGAATATCTGAAAAAGGGCGAAGATTTTGAATTTCCGCCCACGGCACCCGAAGCGCGATATCTTCGCTTCAAGGTGTTGGAGACTTGGGGCGGTGATGACTTCATTCATTTCCAAGAGTTTACCTTCTGGGGTAATCCCGTCGATGACGACAAAACACTTTAATTGAGTACGAGTATGAAACAGATCATAAAATTGGCTGCAGTAGTCTCTGTGGTTTTGTGTGGGGCATGTACCGATATGTTCCACACTGTACAGGGCTATCTCGACGAGGGTGAGTATCTCTATGCTTCGAAAATTGATTCGCTCAAGGCGCTTTCGGGCGATGAGCGGGCGCTCATCACGGGTCTTCTGATGTACGGCTATGATACCAAGGAGTGCGTTATTCGCTGGCAGCCGGGTGATGGTGAGGCCGTTGTTCCGATTCAGCGGCAGGAACCTGTGGAAAAGTTTGAATACAGCGTTACTGATCTTACTGACGGCTATTACATTTTTGAGGTCACTACCTTCGATAACGAGGGTACTCCCTCGTTAGTACAGACTCTCAACGCACGGGTCTACGGGGATGTCTATCGCAATTCGCTGCGAGCGCGCGGCGTCGATAATGCGAAGCAGGATGATGAGAGTGTCGTCGTGACGCTGACCGGTGTGCTGCAAGACTCCTACAAAAGCGTCATTATCTATCGAGACAAAGCAGGCGCTGAACAGAGGCGAGACATTGCCGTAACGGACATGAGTGTTACGATTGAGGACTGGGAGTCGGAGGGCGCCTATGTAATCGAGACCTATTATCTGCCAAACGAAACGGCGGTCGATCTGTTCAAGGTGGAGTCCGAGACGTTCTATTTCCCGAAGTACGAGCGCATCGCCATGGTACCCAAAGCGGGATTCAAGCCAGTTATTCTGGACAATGATCTGGCAATGACCGCGTGGGGAGGAGATCTCGCAAAAGCATTCAATGGTACCATTAACAATGACGATTATGCCCACAGTTGGGGTGGTTGGGAGAGCGGATCAGCATGGTTTACTTTTGATATGGGTAAATCTGCCGTACTTCAGGCTTTCCGATTGAACGGTAATACGTTGGATAACCGCGCTTTTTCGAGCGGATACATGAAGCAGTGGGAAGTTTGGGGCTGTAAAGATGCTCCGTCGCAAGATGGCTCATGGGAGGGCTGGACCAAGCTGATGGAATGTCAGTCTGTGAAGCCTTCAGGGTTACCCGTGGGACAGTTTTCGGAGGACGACCGCGTCCGGGTAGCCGAAGGGGAGACGTTTCTTTTCCCCGAAGATATTCCCGAGGTGCGTTACATCCGCTTCAAGGTAAACGATGTCTGGAGCGTTGCTGAGGGCCGCTTTCTGACTTTTACCGAGTTGACTTTCTGGGAGTATCTGCCTCAGGAGTAATCTGTAGGGAGAATCCGCCGACTCCCGAAGCCGGCGGATCCTCCCTATATAATCCAAATCAAATAAGTACATGAACATTAAACATTTCCTGCTCGTTTCTCTTGTCGCACTGACGGGAACACTCCGCGCACAACTGGTCGAAGCACCGTCCGCAACGGGATTCACCAATCCCGTGAGCATGGTCAGTCTGCCCGATCCGAGCGTCATCCGGGGAGGCGACGGATTCTTCTACCTTTACGCTACGCAGGATATCGGGTTAGTACCGATCATGCGTTCACGCGACCTCACTACTTGGGAACATGTTGGCAATGCCTTCACTAAGGAGAGCCGCCCGTGTTTCATCGACGGCGGGGGCTATATGTGGGCGCCTGACATCAACCGTATCGGTAACCGCTGGGTACTTTACTATTCGCTTTCGAAGTGGGGTGAAATTCATAAGAACGGTATCGGAGTGGCGGTAGCCGATTCTCCGTCAGGTCCGTTCAAGGACCTTGGACCGCTTTTCACCAGCGATGAGATCGGTGTCGCTAATTCCATAGATCAGTTCTACATGGAGGACGAGGGGCGCAAATACCTTTTCTGGGGCAGTTTTCATGGCCTCTACGGGGTGGAACTCGCTCACGACGGGCTTTCGGTCAAACGTGGCGCCGGGAAGCTCCGGATAGCGGGTAATGCTTACGAGGCGGTCTACATCCACCGCAAAGGGGGTTATTATTATCTGTTCGCTTCGGTCGACGCCTGCTGCGAAGGGATCAAGAGCACCTATAAATTAGTGGTCGGACGTTCGACTTCGCTTTTCGGTCCCTATCTTGATAAGCAGGGACGGCGAATGCTTGAAAATCAGCATGAGGTCGTTTTGCAGGGTAACGGACGCTTCAAGGGGCCGGGGCACAACGCTGAGTTTCTCTCCGACAAGGAGGGCGCCGATTGGATTCTGTACCATGCCGTCGATGTTCGTGATCCGCGCGGACGCAAACTGATGCTTGACCGAGTGGAGTGGATTGATGGCTGGCCGGTGATAGGTAACGGTACACCATCGCTTGATATGTCGCAGAAACCTCAATTCTGAAACCGATGAAATTATACCTGTTCCTTTGGGTGATTGGCTTCCCTTTGGGTGCCGTTCACGTTTGAGGGTATTGAATAATTCTTAAAGTAACAGACATGAAAAAATACATGATTTTACTTGCCTGCTCGTTCCTTGCAATATTTACGGCATCAGCCGGCAATCCGAAGAGTAGATCCTCTGTTCCGGCTCCGATCTACATGGACAATAATTACCATGGTCCGGCCGATCCCGAGGTGGTGTGGAATCCCGTGACAAAAGAATATATGATCTTTTATACGGGACGCAGGCCTTTTCTCGACCAATCGTCGTATGTTGGGACGCCGGTTGGGGTGGCCGTGTCGAAAGACATGATCCGCTGGAAACATGCAGGTTACTGCTCGTTCGATGGAGTAGGTGGTGCTCCTGACAGTGAGATTACCTATTGGGCGCCCGGTGTCATTATCGAGGGTGATACGGCACATATGTATGTGACGGTGAAACTCGACTCGACGCCTGTTTGGGGCGGACCGAGCAATATCGTGCACTATGCGGCTCCGGCAACTGATATGATCTCGGGCTGGAAACGTCAGGGTGCCGTAGTGACTACTCCGATTTCGATCGATGCTACGGTCGTCCGTAATGGTGACGGCTACGAAATGTGGTATCGGGATCGTCCTACGGAAGAGACGGGCGGATTGTATCACGCCCGCAGCAGGAACCTTTACGACTGGGAGCTGCTCGGCTTAGCTAAGGGTGATATCAATCGGGTCGATGTGACGGGGCATACCTATCAGGAGGGAGCTTTCGCCTTCCGCTGGAAGGGCTGGTTCTGGATCGTTGCCGATCCGCACAAAGGCTTGGCCGTCTATCGTTCGAAAGATGCTGTGAACTGGGAATATCAGGGGATCATCATGTATGAACCGGGTAGGCGTTTCGCCGACAATACACGGGCTCGCCATCCGAGTGTTCTTATCAAGGATGATCGGGCATTCATCGTCTACCATGTGCAGCCGTTCCTTGGCTACAATCCGGGGACACACGAAGCCGGCGATGAAATTTATCAGAAAATCAGCTTCCTGCAAATGGCTGAACTTAATTATGAAAATGGTAAGTTAACGTGTGATCGAGATAAAACCGTTTATCCTTAAACCTCATGTTCCCGAAAATAGTCATTCGATCCTTTATTCCACTCTTTGCCCTATTGTCGGCACCGGCATGCGGCGATGAATCCGACGGTCGGGCTTTCGATGCCCCCTATGAGGGTGAGTATCTCTCGCGTATCGCCTTTCCCATCGGCGGTATGGGTGCGGGTATGTTCTGTATTGAAGGGAACGGGACGATCTCCCACATGTCTATTCACCATGTTCCGGAACTTTTCAATGAACCGTTGATGTTCGCAGCCTTGCATGTTAAAGGCCAAGAAAACGGCTCGAAGGTAATAGAAGGCAATGTTCCTGAGTGGAAAAAGTACGGTCAACGGGGAGCTACACTCGGCATCAGCAATCCGGCATGGGGCTTTCCGCGCTTTGATCGCACTCGCTTTACTGCACGGTTCCCTTTTGCACACATCGAACTCTCGGATGATGATATGCCTTTGGATGCAGAGATCACAGCATGGAGCCCTTTCATTCCCACCAATGAAGATGATTCAGGGCTACCTGCCGGAACACTCGAATACCATTTTACCAACAATTCGGCAAAAGAGGTGGAGGCTGTATTTTCATACAACAGTAGTAATTTCGCCCATCGCAACCATCAAGCGCAGGGATCGATCGAACCGATCGAGAACGGATTCGTTCTAACACAGCGTCCCGGAACCCAACCGCGCTATGAACATCGTCAGTTTGCGATCTTTACCGACGATACGACAACTGTAGTGAACCATAGTTGGTTCCGCGGCCAATGGTGGGATCCAGCCACGATGGCATGGAATGATATTGAACAGGGAACGCTATGTAAGAATCCTCCCAAAGAGGGTGCTCCGGGGGCATCGCTTTATATTCCGTTCACACTTGGTCCCGGTGAATCACATACGATCCGTCTCCACATGGTGTGGTATGTTCCCTATTCCGGTATAAACTACGGCCCCGATGCCGAGACCGACGCCGATCGCGGAGTGAAGTACAATCCGGCCCAATATGAAAATTATCCAACTGTCTATGAACCGTGGTACGGGCATCGCTTCCCCGACATCCGGTCAGTGTGCGATTATTGGTTGAACAACTACGGCCGTCTGAAGAGCGAAACCGAAAGTTTCACCGAGGCATTTTACAGTTCGACCCTGCCTCCCGAAGTGATCGAAGCCGTAGCGGCGAATCTCACGATCCTGAAATCGCCCACCGTATGGCGGCAACACGACGGCCGGATGTGGAATTGGGAGGGGAGCGGCGATACATGGGGCAGTTGTCACGGTTCGTGCACCCATGTCTGGAACTATGCTCAGGCATTGCCGCACCTTTTTCCTGCGATGGAGCGTACGCTGCGCGAGACGGAATTTTTGGTCGGGCAAAATAGTGAGGGACATCAGGTTTTTCGGAATAACCTTCCCATACGTCCTACCCGCCACGACTTCCACGCTGCGGCCGACGGACAGCTCGGCGGGATTCTGAAAGCCTACCGCGACTGGCGGATCAGCGGCGACGAGAAATGGATTGCCGGGTTATATCCGCTTCTCGTACAAAGTATCGACTACTGTATCCGTACATGGGACCCGCGCGAAACGGGGGCACTCGAAGAACCGCACCACAATACCTATGACATCGAGTTCTGGGGGCCTGACGGTATGTGTACGAGCATCTATGCCGAGGCGCTCAATGCAATCTCAACGATCGGAAAAGCTCTCGGTCACGATACTTCACGCTACGATGCGTTGCTCGGGAAGAGCGTGCGTTACCTCGAAGATCGGCTTTACGATGGCGAATATTTTGCTCAGCGGGTGATGTGGCGGGAACTCGACGCTCCCGATCCGACACAGGCGATGACTTTCCATAGCACCTATTCCGAAGAGGCCCGCGAGATTCTTGATGCCGAAGGACCCAAATACCAATACGGCCACGGCTGTCTGTCGGACGGAGTGATCGGAAGCTGGATGGCTTGGGCTGCGGGATTGGACGGAATACTCGATCCCGGGAAGGTGCGAAGCCATCTCTGTGCGGTTCACAAATACAATCTGCGTCGAGATCTCTATAACCACATAAATCCGCAGCGGACAACTTATGCACTGGGCAAAGATGGGGGATTGTTGTTATGTAGCTGGCCTAAAGGGGGTAAACCTCAGCTTCCGTTCGTCTATAGCAACGAAGTCTGGAGCGGCATTGAGTATCAGGTTGCGGCGCATCTGATTGCTGTGGGAGAGGTCGAAAAAGGGCTGGAGATTGTCCGCGTATGTCGTAATCGCTACGATGGGAGGGTTCGTAATCCGTTCAATGAATACGAATGTGGAAGTTGGTATGCCCGGGCATTGTCGAGTTATTCATTGTTGCAGGCATTGACGGGGGTCCGTTACGATGCGGTGGATCGGGTGCTTTATATTGTGCCGCGTGTCAAAGGCGACTTTACTACGTTCCTTTCGACGGCAACGGGATTCGGTACGGTTTCGCTTGTCAACGGCCGGCCTGAAGTCGAGGTCGTATACGGCCGGATCGACATCGGCGAGATACGGTTCGACATGGAGAAATAATTCGTTATGAGTCTTTTTTCATTCCCGAATGGCTCCGGAGCCGTTCGGGAATTTTTTCATGCTGTTTGATTGTGCCCCACCCCTCTATACAAGCTTTGCCATGCGGTTTTTTCTAGGTGCATAGGGGCGTAATGCAGAACTGCGTGTTGATCGTAGTAACATCTACTCTTAGCGAGTTCCTTTTCGAAGCAGAGGTCGATGCTTCAGGTGTCGTTGACAAGAATCCGCTGCAACACCTTTTAGATGTCTTCGAAGGAGGGGGCAAATCCAACGGTTTTTCGATGCGGCCGTCAGCAGGGGAGGGGACTCCGGGTGTCCGCCGCTATTCATTAAAGGGACTTCGGAGGGCGTACTGCCGTTCGGTTTGAACCATTCCAATCTCACGTTTCTACCTCCAGCCACAATGTAAAAATATCTAAATTTATGTTCTAAACAAGCCAATATATAACGAAAAAAAGCCGGTCTGAAGTTGCTGGGCGGCTATTCGTTCGAGTGCTTGCTACTTCGGCCTGCGGGTGATCGTATGCTTTACTTTCAGCACGACAAGGTTGCACTCGATTGTTTTGCCTTGCTGTATTTCTCGATAATCCGCATGGCGTTCGGTACGAGTTGAAAGGACCGCAATTTCTGTGTCTTGTGGCGGGAGTCGTAAATCCTGCCGTCCACAATATCGCAGTAACGCAGGGTAGCCATGTATTTGGTGAATGGGGTGGTTTTTGGCACGAATAAACCCTCGGCGAGTGCCTTGTTATAGGCGGCCTTAAAGATTGCGTATTTGGTGGCTATGCTGTTGTTTGTGTTGCCCTCTTTGCGCAGGAACAGTTCAAAGTCGTGAAGATATGCAAGGTCTATTTCGTCAAATCGGATATTCAGCGACCTAAACTGCGACAGACGGGATAACAACGAGCGGTGTTTGGATGCCGAGCCGTATTTGCCGAGTATTTCCAACCGTTCGATGGTCTGTTTCAGATATTCGCCGACCGTGCAGTTGATTTTCCGCCCGTTTGTTTCCAAAAGATTGTCGAGCGTAACCTCTACCTCCAATGCTTCAAGGCGTTTGATTTTGCGGCGGAGTTCGTCGATTTTGGTGTCGATGCGGAGTTGCAACGCCTGCAATTCGGGTGTTTTAGCCTTAATGCGTTGATTTTCAAAGTCCCAATCGTCAATGTTTAGTGTTACGCCTGTACTGATGAATTTGTTTTTCCGAGTTTGTGTTAAACGCAGATGGACGGGCGCGGCGTTTTGGCTGTTCAGCCTGTCTTTGCGAAAGACGGCGTTAATGCTGATATTCATTTGTTTGCATTGTTGCGCAAACAAGTTTAACCAACCGATTTTGTGTATAACAAAGTGTATAACATTTCCCCTTAAATATCCCTTTTCCACCCTCGAATTGCTAATAACGGGGGCAACGCACCAAAAATAAAAAGACCGATAATCATTGATTATCAGTCTTTTGCCTTGTACCCCCTCAGGGGCTCGAACCCTGGACCCCAACATTAAGAGTGTCGTGCTCTACCAACTGAGCTAAAGAGGCATCAATCGTTATCCGATTGCGAGTGCAAAGGTAGCTATAATTTTTTTATCTCCAAAAAATTTGTCGGAAAAATTTCATCAAAATTCAGCTTTTTCGGCGTCGGGGGTTATTCCAACGCCAGTTTGTCGCTGTTCCACTCGCCGCCCGCATCGGGGTAGATGAAGGGGCGCGTATCGTCGAAACGCTTCATATTCAAATAGCTTTCGTAGAGGTTGATGCCGTTCGCCGACTTCACGGCCAGCGAGAAAGCTACCACCGAGGGGTGGCGTTTGGTCGTATGGTAACTGTTCTCCGTACGTTCGAGATAGGCCCCGAGCCATTCCGGGGCATTGGACGGATTGCCGCCCCGACGGCGCGAATCCCCGCTGCGGCGGGTGTCGATCGGTGCCTGCGCGATTACATAGACTCCCTGCATATCGCAGAAATCCAACAGCGACTCGGGTACGGGCCCCGGCAGCAGTTTGAGCGTGTTATACCCTTGTTCACGGAGCGCGGCGATCTCGTTCTCGGTGATCGTGGCGGGCACTTCGCGCACGCGCAGTGTCACGGGCTGTCCGTTCACCGACATCCGGCCGTCGGTCATCTCCACCGAGCGGAACCCGGGGCGGAACTCCAGATATTCGACATAACGGCCTTCGTGCTGGGTCTTGAGCCGCAGTGTGTACTGCGTGGGCAGTTCGGCGCTCCACAGCATGTTCGTGGGGATGCGGGTCAGGAAACGCAGCGTATCCTCGCGCCGCATGTCGAGGGTGAAATCCTTGTGGCCGGCAGCGGCGCTTTCGCCCGTCGGGGTGAGCAGTTCGTAATGGATGCGCGACGTGCGCGGGTTGAGAGCATTGCTTTTCAGCACGACGGCTACTTCGGCCGTGGCGCTGCCGTCCTCGGCAAGCCGGGTCCGGGTGACGACGTCGCGGATGTACAGCGTCGGTTGGCTCATCACCCAAGCCCCTCCGATGGCGGGCCGGGGAGCTTCCTTCCAACTCTCGAGCGGAGCCGTGGGGGAGGGCTGTGCAACGATAATCTCAAGCGTGTTCCGTCCCTCTTTCGTTAATTTTGTGAGGTTGAACTCCGCCGGAGTGTTGCCGTCGGCGTTGTAGGCCGCCGGATTGCCGTTCACGCGCACCTCATAGTCGCCCGAGGCCCATCCCAAGTGGAACAGGACCTGACGGTTGGCCCATGCGAAAGGCACGGTGAAATCGGTCGAAAAGACGTTGCCCTGCAGGTTCCACTCCGTCAGCCGCGTGAAATAACGGTTGTCGCCGCCGTCGGCTGCCGTGGCCGCTTCGGCCGAAGGGTAGGCGAGCAGTCCGCCGCGCGGCAGTTCGCGTCCGTGCGTAGGCACATACTCCTGAGCGAAGAGCCCGCAGAGGGAAAAAAGCGCTATGGTCGAAAGGATAGTCCGCATAAGTTCGTATATTTGTCCTCCGTAAAGGTACGGAAATTTTTCAAAACTGCGATGTCCGAACTGCCTAAACTCAATTTTCCAGCCATCCGGCTGCGTGCCCGCCGCCGGGGTGACGGTGTGGAGGTCTGGGACGCCCTGCGGGGCATCTACCTCGTGCTGACGCCCGAGGAGTGGGTGCGGCAGCACCTCATCGCCTACCTGACGGGACACTGCGGGGTTCAGCCCAAGCGTGTCGTTCAGGAGTATGCCGTGGCGCTCAACGGGCAGCCCCAGCGGGCCGATGTGGTGGTCGTGGGTGACCGTGCCGAGCCGCTGCTGCTGGCCGAATGCAAGGCCCCGGGCATTCCGATCAACAGCCGGACGCTCGCACAGGCCGTGCGTTACAATTCGGTGCTCAACGCCCGTTATCTCATCCTGACCAACGGCCTGAACCGCATCCTTGAGATCAACTCCGACGACCTGTACGCCGTGGTGGAACCCGGCGTGGTCACGGCCACTTTCGCTGCCGAGGTTGCCAAGAAGAACCTGTTCTATCCCCCGGATCCGGGTTCCCAGGCCGTGTCCACCCTGGCCGGTAACATCGCCGAAAACGCCGGTGGTCTGCGTGGCCTGAAGTACGGCGTCACCAAGGACTACCTGATGGGCCTGGAATTCTTTGACGCCACCGGCGAGCTGGTCAAGAGCGGTTCCCGCACCGTCAAATGCGTCACCGGTTACAACCTGGCCGGCATGATGCTGCAGTCCGAAGGCACCCTGGGCATCATCTCCCAGGCCGTGCTCAAGCTGGTGCCCCCGCCGCAGGCCTCCAAGGCCCTGATGGCCGTGTTCGATGACATGCAGAAGGCCGCCGAAGCCGTGGCCGGCATCATCGCCGCCCACGTGGTGCCCTGTACGCTGGAATTCCTCGACAACAACACCATCGTGCGCGTGGACGACTACACCAAGGCCGGCCTGCCCCGCGACGCCGCGGCCATCCTGCTCATCGAAGTGGACGGCCATCCCGCCCAGGTGGCTGACGAAGCCGTGGTCGTGGAACGCGTGCTGCAGCAGACCGGTGCCGTGGCCGTGCATGTGGCCAAGGACGCCGCCGAAAAGTTCAAGCTGTGGGAAGCCCGCCGCCAGGCCCTGCCCGTGCTGGCCCGCTGCAAGCCCACCACCGTGCTCGAAGACGCCACCGTGCCGCGCTCCCAGATCCCTGCCATGATGAAGGCCGTCAACGACATCGCCAAGAAGTACAATGTCGAAGTGGGCACCTTCGGTCATGCCGGTGACGGCAACCTGCATCCCACCTTCCTGTGCGACAAGCGCGACAAGGAAGAATTCGCCCGCGTGGAAGCCGCCGTCGACGAAATGTTCGATGTGGCCATCAGCCTGCACGGTACCCTGTCCGGTGAACACGGCATCGGCACCGCCAAATCCAAGTGGATGGAAAAGGAAACCTCCCGCGGCACCATCCTCTTCTCGCAGCGCCTGCGCCGCGCTCTGGATCCCAAGGGTCTGCTCAATCCCACCAAGCTGGTGGGCATTTAGGGAGACACGCCATGAGCGACCTGAAGAAACTGGCAAAGCGTCTGATGACGCTTGACGACCGCATCATCGCCTGCATGAAGTGCGGCATGTGCCAGGCTGTCTGCCCCATGTTCGGCGCCACCATGATGGAAGCCGACGTGGCCCGCGGCAAGCTGGCCCTGGTGGACAATCTGGCCCACGAAATGATCGCCGATCCCGAGGCCGTGGCCGACAAGCTGGGCCGCTGCCTGCTGTGCGGCTCCTGTGAGGCCAACTGCCCCTCCGGTGTGAAGATCATGGACATCTTCATGGAGGCTCGCGAGATCGTGAACACCTATCTTGGCCTGCACCCGGTCAAAAAGATGGTGTTCCGTGCCCTGCTGCCGTACCCCGGCCTGTTCAACTTTGCCATGCGGGTGGGCGCGCCCATGCAGCGCGTCATCTTCCGCAGCAACAAGGACACCCAGAACACGGCCTGTGCTCCCATGCTCAACTTCATGCTGGGCGACCGCCACATCCGTTCCCTGGCCCTCAAGCCCCTGCACGCCATCTACGGCAACCTGGACGAGCCCCGCGTCATGGGCGGTCTGAAGGTGGCCTTCTTCCCCGGCTGCATGGGCGACAAGCTGTACGTGGATGTGTCCGAAGCCTGCATCAAGGTGCTGCACCACCATAACGTGGCCATCTACATGCCCAGCAGCTTCGCCTGCTGCGGTATCCCGGCCCTGTCCTCCGGCGACGCCGAAGGCATGGTGAAGCAGATGGCCAAGAGCCTGGCCGCCTTTGGCGAAAGCAGCTTCGACTACGTGCTGACCGCCTGTTCCTCCTGTACCTCCACCATCAAGGAACTGTGGCCCCGCTACGCCGCCCGCCTGGGCAGCGTGGAACAGCATCAGGCCGAGGCCCTGGCCGCCATCACCATGGACATCAACGAATTCCTGGTGAAGGTGCTCAAGGTCGAAGCCGTGGAAAGCCTGCCCGGCGCCAAGACCGTGACCTATCACGACTCCTGCCACCTCAAGAAGGCCCTGGGCCTCTCCGAGGAACCGCGCACCATCATCAAGACCAACCCCAACTACAAGCTGG
>ERZ772812.1356-NODE-1356-length-17962-cov-3.856257_pt1 | contig 17962 bp, 26 predicted proteins | sample MGYA00511343_ERZ772812 | MGnify/ENA primary metagenome ERZ772812 (study PRJEB29015, sample SAMEA2737706) | human gut metagenome | biome: human gut; feature: human-associated habitat; material: faeces | place: China | collected 2012 ...
GGTATTGGCGAATACAGAATATCAAGATGTCTACAGAATTGTAGATGGTGTGCTGCTAATTGTAAATAAATTCTTATACAAGGATTATTCTAAGAAAACAAATCGTATTGTGGAAGTCAATAATACAGGAAGAGACAATTGTAAAACATACAATAAAGGATGCCAGCCTTGTCTGAAAGAGTTAAAAAGAGATTATCTTGACACATATGCAACAGTAACAATTCCTAAAGGTACAGTTCTGTATCATGGCTATCCAGTAGAGTATACAAATAAACCAGAGAATTATATTTACGAGATTAAAACCACAGGTAATGCCTTTGGTGGTGATTATGGTGAAGTAATGGATATGATTAAGAATATCCGTGAAGTCATGGATGGTAATAATTTTGCTAACGATTCATGTTTAAAAGGAGAATAATATAATGTCTGATTTATATGTATATCTAATTCGTTCTAGAAATAAAGACAATAAAGATATTCCTAACTTCAAAGAACGTGCAAAGACTATCTTGGAATACAAAGAAAATGAAGATAGAGTAATCAAAGAATTTCATAGATTTGCAGCAGATGGAGTTCCTGGCGAACAGACAAGATTGTATCGGTCTGTAAATTCTAGGAATGAAGAAAAGATAAGGAAAGAACTTATTATTAGATTACTTAGAGATAGGCCAAGTATGACAAAGCTGAATCGTACATTAGCTTCAGTTGCACAGCAAACAGAGAATCGAGATGAGAGTAAGTGGTTGTTTGATTTTGATGTAGATGACGAGTCATTAATGTATGATTTTGTCCATGATGTAATTATATTTTCTGGTATTCCATTATCAGATATACAAGCATATAAAACTCCGCATGGCTATGCAATTGTAGTTCCACATGGTTTTGATACAAGAGAATTAATAGAAAAGTGGAAAGATTATGATATTACATTGAAGAGAGATAAATCGTTATTTTTAGATATGATTACAAAGGAGTGAAGCGAATTGACGTTTGAAGAAAGAATACACGAATATTGTCTACGATCAGACATAGTGTATAAAAGAATCCTTTCATCTCCATGTGAAAAAGACTTGTATGTTTTGTATCCATCAGAATTAGCAAATGAACAGATCCTCCAAGACAATATTCCAAAGATGTTAAAGGTTATAAAGGAATATATCAGTGAGTTGGAATTATGTGCATATTGTATGCGTAAAGTTGATAATCTTTATTTTGATTCTCAAAAAACAGTTATAATAAATGAAGCACATAACCGTCAAGAAAAAGCAGATGAGCTGGCAGAAATTATGAATGAAGGAATTAGTCCTTATGCTTGGTATTATTATGATACTGCGGAAGGATATGTTGTGTATTTAGACAATATTTAAGGAGGGAACTAACAATGGCAGAAGCAACAAGATTATGTCCTGTTTGTAGGACAATCATGAAATCAGCAGCTTACAAAGTTGGAAAATAAGATGGAGTTGAAAGATTGGAAAATAATATTTTTACACCTGATGGTGTTGGTATTATTGGAAAACTTTTAGTATGTCCGAAATGTGGGAATTTAGCAGTGGTGAAATAAATTATGGAGAAAGTAATTAGATATATATGCGATTACTGCGGTGAATTGTTTAGTTTAGAAGAATGGTGTTTGGAACATGAAGAGTCGCACAGAAAATCAGAAAAAGCTAATGAGATGCTTAGTGGCGGTAAAACATTAGAAGAGATTAATAACGAATGTCATCTTTGGTCTGAAGTACCAGATTATTTAAAGAATGTGACAAAAGATAATTGCTTTGTCGTTAGTTACTGGCAATGTTGTGACAAGCCAGCTTATAGAATTGTTTCTATTACTCATAAAGGACGATTAGAACTTTGGGGTTGTGGTTCTTGGAATGGTTATTACGGTGGTGAGTTTAAGATTGGCAATGATAATTTAAAAGACCCAAGACCTAAAGAAGAGTTGTTTGTTGATCCGAGATATGAAGAATTATATTGGTAGGGTAACTTTGTAATAGAGAATAACTAAAGGAGGAAAACGATTGAGAAGTAGTATTTTTATCCCTAAAACAATTAATGTTGGTTATCAGAATCGTTCAGGAACATATACAGGAAAGCTTGCTTATGTAATTTACTATGACGAAAAGGGTAAGTTGCGAAAAGAGGCTTCATGGAATGGTTGGCGAGATGAGAATATTCCAAATAATGAATATGATAATATTCCAACCGAAGGATTTGTGCTTAATAAAAAAGCAGGTGATTATTCTACAGGTTGGGATCACAGACATGCTTATTGTAGAGTGTACGATCCACGAGGCTTTGAATTTGAGATTACTATCGAGAATTTATTATACATTCTTGAAAACGCAAATTGTATCAAGGGTAAAGGACTTGAAGGAGAGTTTGTATATGGATGGGATGGAAAAGATTTAGTTCTTATGCCAGTAGAATCACCTGATTATAAAGAGATTAGTGAGTTTAATAAGATTATCCATAATAATGAATGTGTTAAAGCAAAAGACTTAATTATAGGTGCCACATATTTAACCAAGGATAATGAGAATTGGATTTATATGGGTAAATTTGATGTCTATGATAGATATGAAAATTGGAAAAATAAAGGTAAACATTTTTGGTTTTGGAAAGGTAGTTATTTTGAGCATTATAGGTCGATGCCAAAGAATAAATTTATCAAATGTATTGATGATAAGTGCAATGAAAAGTATGCAGACATTTTTGATAAATTGGAAGGAGAATCTGAGTATTCTCCATATGATAGTAGCAAAGACGAATATAAATACTTTACACTTGATGAATTTAAAAAAGACGATTACTGGGGAAGCATTCGTTTTATAAGCGAATATTATAGTGGGAATAAATATGTATTTGAGACTTATAAACGGAATGATAATTTATATATTATCTATAAAATACAAATGGAATATATGCATTACGGTCCATATGAAGAACGTGTTAAAGTAACTGACATATTTCCTACCACATCTAAAATGGTTAAGTCAAACCGATATCCATATAATGATAAAGAAGAAAAACATATGATTCCTGTTACTATTGAACAGATTTTTGAAACAATGAAGCCAATGTATATTCAGAAACATTTAGCAAACGGCAGAGAATATAAAAGGAGTACGAAATCAAATGAGTAAGAATGATGATAGAATTTTAGAATTAAAGAAACAGATTGAGGATAAGAGAAAAGCTATCTCTGAGAAGAAGATTAGATTTGTTCCTGAGACAAATTGTATTCTTAATATGGATGGTATGACAATTAATCTTAATGTATGTTCAGATGATGCATTAATGTTATTACTTATCAGACTTAATTCATATTTTATGTCTGCAGTTGACCTTGGAATGTCTGATTTTGAGATTTCAGGATACAGCGTAACGGCTTGGATTAAGGATATTAAAAGTAAGTTAGAAGTATCTAGTTTGAAGAAAGAGGAAGCAGATTTGAAGAAGATGGGGAGTAAGTTGGATAAGCTGCTATCTGATGATAAGAAAACGGAACTTGAGATTGATGAGATTGCAAATTTATTGAAGTAGTATGGGAGAATAAATCAACGGAAGAATATATTAAGAGAATTGAACAAATTGCAGCAAAATGCACAGAAAGTCAGTCAGATGGATATTCACAGATTATGAGAATCTGTGATGCCATGAGAGAAGAACAGAGATATTGCTTAGGATATGTTTCTAAAGAGGAAATTAAATCTCCGCAATTTGATTAGTAATGAATCCGACATTTCATTGCAAACTTAATGCTATATATAGTAGTGGAGCAAATCAAGAACCATAATATATAGTATATAAAATTTAAGAAAGGATAAAAGAGTATGTATACAGAACAGAATAGAGGTTTTACTGTAATAACAAACTTTGGATGTGATTGTCATTGCAAATATTGTATCACAAAACATCATCCAATTCTACAAAATGCAGCAACAGATAAAAATAAAATAGATTGGGAATATTTAGAAAAGTGTATTTCTGAATCGGAAGCACCAACTGTAAATCTATCAGGAGGCGGAGATCCATTTTATAATTGGAAAGAAAATATTGACTTCTACAATCGGGTATATGAACTTGCTCATAAATACGGTAAGAAACTGGATATACATACTCGCATCCTTCCTGATGATATGGACTTGATAAAGAAATTTAGGAAGATTGCTTTAAGTATTGAAGTATATGATACAAAAACAATGGTACGATTGAAGAATATTCTTCCTGAGATTGAGAAGACAACAAAGATAAGAGTTATCAATGTATTGAATGAAAGAATGACTACAGAAGATTGTCTCGATTACATAAACAAAATGCACAACATTGGTGTAAAGCAGATTACATTCAGACAAATGTTTGGTAACAAAAATGCATATCAGAACTTCTTGAAAATCAAAGATTCTATTAACATTCCAGGTGTTATGTTCTTGCCAGATGGCGAATATCATCATTATTATTTCACAACTAACAATAAGCTTTATCCATATTTCTTTGGCTATACAGAGAATGATAGAAAAGTGTGGATGAAGAAATATGAAGAAATCGAACAGTATTGTGGTTGATCCATACTTAAATGATGATATGTGTATAGACCGATTGGTTGAAAATTGGAAGTTGCATAATGGAATAATTATTGCATTTGATTTTGATAATACAGTTTTTGATTATTACAACAAAGGTTATAAATACGACAAAGTAATATCTTTGTTGAGAGAATGTAAAAGTATGGGATGCACATTGATTCTTAGTACATGTTGTGACGAATCAAAATACGAGGTTATGGAGAATAAATGTATAGAGGTTGGAATTAATATTGATTACATAAATCAGTCTCCACCTTATATCATTTTTACAGGCAATAAAATCTATTACAACATAATGCTTGATGATAGAGCTGGTTTGAGTGCTGCTTATAAAATTTTGTATGAAACAAAGGAGAGAATTAAAATGAAACATTTTGAAGAAGTTACTATCGATGTCAAAGATAATTACAAGGTTGGGATTGGAAATTGTAAGTAAGGAGATTATTATGGCGGTATTTAAAAATTTTAAAGATGATGAGTTGATTGTAAGCTGCAAATGTGGTTGTGATGAGGGTATTCATTTTAAAATTTATGATTATGAAGATGGAGATTATGCTTTTTTGACATATACGAATGGTAATTTTTATACTCAGCAAAGACCATTCTTCGGAAAGTTAAAGAAAATTTGGGCAATTATTAGGAATAAGGATTTTTATTATTCGGATATTGTATTTACAAAAGATGATTTTAACGAGTTTAAAGAATGGGTTAATAAGAAATAGAAGGTAAGTAAATTCAGGTTTCATTTGATTTGAAAAGAGAGAATAAACAAATGGGAATGTACACAGAAATCAATGTGTGTTTTGACTTGACAAAAGGCACACAAAAGAATGTTATTGATATTTTACATTATCTTATAGATGGTAATGATGAACCTTCAGATTTACCTAATCACGAATTTTTTAAGTGTGATAGATGGGATATGGTAGCTTGTTGTGATAGTTATTATTTTGACGGAATGACCAATAGCAAGATCATGTTTGATAACATTACAAAATGTTACAAGGTTAATATTCGAGCTAATTTAAAAAATTATGATGATGAGATTGATAAATTTCTACATTGGTTAGCACCTTACATTGATACAGAAGGATTTGTTGGATATACCAGATATGAAGAGTACGATGATCCTACATTGATTTATATTGATGATGGAGATGTGATATATAAGGGCGTTGAGCAAGACGATGAATAATTGTTGATATTGAAAGGAGAATAAATGAGCAGTAGTAGTATTTATGGAATAAGAAAAGACTATACGGGAGAAGAAATATTTGAATATGGAAACTCATGGTGGTTTTCTCCTATAATTTGGAGAGTCTTACCAGACAAATATATTCATGATTACATTCAAACACCATTTGGTTTTAAAAAGGGAATTATTGGAATGGACGGAAATGATGTATGGACAAGAACTAACAAATCCATTAATGAGTGCGATAGTACACCTGATAGGGTTTGTTGGGAGATGTCAAATCAACAAATTTTTCATACATCTGATAAACAGATTATTTCAGATTCTATTATGCAATTCTTAAAACAAAATGATACTTATGATGTATCAGAAGAAGATAATATCCCCGTTTTAAAAAGAGAACATATTATTGAAAGATTTACTGAAATAGCAAATGATATTTTGTCAATTGACGAAAATGAATTTCCATATTTTGTTTTTAAAAATACAACAGTTGATGATGGCGTTGAGAGATGGTTTGAAAAATATGATGAGGAATCTGATGAGTATGTTTCATGTGCAATGTCAGAAAATATAGATGATTTTTATGCAGAATTTGTATTTTTCAAAGATGGAAAGATTAACAAATTTGTAAGTAACAAAGATTATCAGTTTAAATCATAGGAAAAATTTTTCTTTCAATAGAAGGAGAAAATAAACATTATGACAATTAAATTTATTAAAGATGTTGTCTTCAAAGATCAAAAAGAAGATCGTGTAAAGATTAAAAAAGGAAAGATTCTTACAGCAAGAGTTGTAACAAATGAAGATGGCAAGGAAGAGTACGAAGTCACGCATAAGAAAAATATATTCATGATTCCATCTTCTATGAAAGATGCAATATTTGAAATTTTGTAAGCTTGTCCAGATTCTTTCGGAGAATAAGCAATTATACAAAATGCAAGTTTAAGGAGTGATCATTATGGATAAAAATGATTGGATTTCATTAAAAGAAAAATATCCTGACATGAAAGAGACTTATTGTTCGCAACGTTCAAGAGGACGATTATCTGAAAAAGTTCTTGTTCAAACAAAAAAATGGAGCTTATTTCATTGCTGAATGTGCAAGAACAAGAGATTTGAAATGGAATACGGATGAAGAAGTTTGGTATTCCTATGGGACAGGTGGACGAAGAATGGCTGTAAGAAATAAAGTCGTTGCATGGATGTCTTTGCCAGAAAAGTATGATGGAGAATAAAATGTTGTGTTGTGATTGTCCTTATGGATATGAAGATTATATGAGATTATCTGAAAACTTTACTGATTTGTCTCAAGAGGAAATTTGTTTATCAATTTGGTGTGACAAGATTGGTGGAAAAGTAGGATATATGGGATTCTGCGAAAAATCTTCTCAAATAGGAAATGTTGTTAAAACTCAATCAAATAAAAAGAGAAGAAATAAACGTGAGCGATATTTGAAACATCAAAATAATCTTAAGCATCTATATGAAATTGCTGGTGGTTATTATCCTGCGCCAGTTGGATATATGGATGAAATTTGGATTAATGGATATGGCTATGTTCAGAACACTAAGCAATATTATAAAAGATGGTATCGTGGAAAACGTAGCAAGTATTTTAAGCAGCAATCAAATAGAAAGATTCGTAGATATAAGGGCGAATTACATAAAGGTAATATAGCTCATAAATTATATGATTTCTGGTGGGAATTATGTTAATGAGGAACTAGCGATTTAGTTGTAGAACTTGTTAATGGACTTTCAATTATTGGAGTCTGGATAAGAGAAAAATTCATGATATATAAATAGAAAGGACAAAATAGAAAAGTTCCTATAGGATAAAGTGCGCACTACTTACTAATGGTAAGAGGGACTTGGAGAATAAGGAAAGAGCATTAGCCCATATTGAAAAAATTGAATGGGTAAAACCAATTGAAGGAGCAAATAATATTGAACTCATTGGAGTGTTAGGGTGGGTTTGTGTAGCAAAGAAAGGTGAGTTTCAGATTGGTGATTTAGCAGTTTATATTGAAATTGATAGCAAGTGTCCTGAAAATGATGAACGTTTCGAGTTTCTGGCAAACAAAAAATATAAAGTCAAGACGATGAAACTTGGAAAGTTTAAAGTAATTAGTCAAGGATTAGCACTTCCATTATCTCTATTTCCAGAACTAGATGGAAAAAATATTGGTGATGATGTCAGCAAAGATCTAAAAATTACATATTCTTCTGAAGAAGATGTCAAACGAAAAAGCAATTCTATTGATCCAAATGCAAAATTCAAATCTATGGCAGCTCGCCATAAAAATCTCGCAAAGAAAAAATGGTTTAGATGGTTAATGAAACGTGAGTGGGGAAAGAAATTATTATTCTTCTTTCTTGGAAAGAAACGTGATAATCCAAAGGAGTTTCCAAAATGGATTGTTAAAACCGACGAAACGAGAATTGAAAATGCTCCTTTTTACTTGCAGAATAAAAATCCATGGATTAAGACAGAAAAATTGGATGGTACTTCCTGTACATTCGCTATAAACCGGCAGAAGAAAGGTAAGGATAAATTCGAATTTATTGTTTGTAGCAGAAATATCAGACAAGCAGATAAAAATCAGGAATGCTATCACGACTCTAATATTTATTGGGAGCTTGCTGATAAATACGGTATTGAAAGCGTATTAACAAAATTGGCAATTGAGAATAATTATGATCGAGTTGTGCTACAGGGTGAAGGAGTCGGAAATGTACAGGGTAATCCATATAAATTTAAAGAGAATAGATTGTATGTATTTAATCTTATTATTGAAGGTAATCGTGTAGGGACGAAAGAGATGGCAGATTTTTGTGATGGTAATAATCTGTTACATGTGCCGATTATTTCTACAGAATATTATTTACCTAAAACAATGGAAGAAATGAAACTCGAAGCTGATGGATATAGTGAGATTAATCCAAAAGTTCGAAGAGAAGGATACGTCTATAGATCTCAGGACGGACAGCAGAGTTTTAAAAATGTCAGTCGAGAATATTTATTAAAACACAATGGATAGGAGAATTGGATGAATATACCTACGCTTTGGGTTATGTGCGGGCTGAGTGGAAGCGGAAAATCTACCATTGCCAAGCAATTAGCACAGGAACATGAAAATACAGTTATCGTATCATCAGATTCGGTCAGAGAAGAATTAACTGGCGATTATGAAAATCAGGATCACAATGAAGAAGTATTTAAAATATTTCACAAAAAAATTCGTGAGAACTTAGAAAATAATAAAAATGTAATTGCTGATGCAACCAATATTACGATGAAAAGTCGTAGAGCGATTTTGCAAAATATAGGGAAGTTAGATGTTGAAAAAATTTGTTATATTATTCCAAAACATATCTTAATATGTAGAGAAGATAATAAACATAGAAAACATTCTGTCCCAGAATTTGTGTTAGATAATCAAATTAGAAGATTTCAAATTCCATTCAAAAAAGAAGGATTCAATAAAATTATAATTGAAAATCTTCATTATAGAGCAAGTATGATCAACGTAATAAATATTATGAATGAATTTGATCAAAAGACACCATATCATAACAAAACATTAGGTGGACATTGTGATTATACAATGCGGTTATTTAAAAAATATAATTATCCAGAACATTTTGGTTTGGCTGCGTTTTATCATGATGTGGGGAAATTATACACACAAAGTTTTGATGAAAATGGAGTTGCTCATTATTTTGGTCATGCTGAATATTCTGCGTATTTAGTTTTATCGGAGTTACACGATACATTTTATGATTTGTCTAATAATGAATTTTTAGATATGTGTTTTCTAATTAATTATCATATGATGCCATTTGCCTGGAATACAGAAAAAATTAAACGACGATGGAAAGAACGTTTTGGAGAATATAAATATCAGATGTTATTAGACTTCCATGAATGTGACATTGCTCGATAGAGAATAAAAATTAAGTATGACTAAGATGGTCATTATTATTTTTGACTCATCTTTGTTATAAATGTTCTAAAACAAATAGAAAAGGAGTGTAAAATTGAAAGGACTAACAAACGAACAAGTAAAAATGAGTCGGGAAAAATATGGCTCAAACAAACTACCAGAACCAAAACTTAAAAAGTGGTATGAATTTGCGATTGAAAATATCTTTGGTGATAAAACGCTAATGCTGTTATTAGCATTATCTGCATATGAGATTTTCGCTGCAGTATTTGGATTGGCATCATTTTCAGAACCAATCATGGTGATTTTAGTTATTTCATTATGTACATATATTGGTGTAAAAATGGCGCTTGGTATTCAAAAATCAACACAAGAACTAAGAGCAAAGACATCAACTAGGTATTGTGATGTTATCAGAGATGGGCAAGTTCAGACAATCAACAAAGATAATTTAGTTGTTGGTGATGTGGTTTGTATTGGAACTGGACAGGAAATTTACGCGGATGGATATATTATTGAGGGTAAAATTTCTGTAAGCAATGCTGCTATCAACGGAGAAAGTAAAGAATGTCAGAAAATTCCAATTAATGGTTATGTATACAAAAAATCAACATCCACCGATGATTTTACGAATCAAAATAGCTTATTTGCTGGAACAACGATTCTGTCTGGCGAAGGAAAGATGATCGTAGGAGAAGTTGGCGTAAACACCATAAATGGTGACACACTTGTAAAAATGCAGACACTTGAGCCACCTAAAACAGCACTTCAGATTGCGATCGATAAACTTTGTGATACAATTTCGAGATATGGAACGATTGCTGCAGTCGTCACGTTTATTGCACTGACGGTAACGGACATTGCGTATATTGGATTAAGAGAATATATCAATGGTGGTGTGCTAGAAGTTATCCAAAAGATTGCACAGAACATTTCGGTTGCTCTAACAATCATTGTAGCTGCTGTTCCAGAAGGACTTCCATTAATTATCAAGCTTGTTACAAAACAGAATGTTAAGACAATGGAACAGTTCAACATTCTTGCTAAAAATCCTAATAAGATTCCTGAGTTAGCATACGTTGATCTTATTTGTACTGATAAAACAGGGACGCTTACGACTGGTGTTATGACGCCTGTAACTATTATTGATGGACAAGGTAATGAAGTAGATCATGGTTCTGATCTTTGGAAAAATATTGTAAATAATATTTGCTTAAACAACAGTGCTACATATGATTCAGAGAATAATATCACAGGTGGAAATTCCATTGACAGAGCAGTTTTAAGTCTTGTTAATCCAAAAGAATGTGAAGATATTTTTGGAAAGTATCCATTAGTTCAGAAGCAAACTTTTAGTAGTGAAAATAAATATTCTGCTTTTGAGAGCAAATATAACTGGGGCGAATCGTTTACATATTATAAAGGAGCACCTGAAAAACTGATTGAGCATTGTACGCATTGGCTAGATTTAGAAGCCATTCCATTTGGTGGGGATGACAAGAAAAAGCTGTATGACAAAATTAAGGCTTTAACTGAAAAGTCTATGCGTTGTATCGCTCTTACATTTTCTAATTCACCGCTGGTGGAGAATACATTACCAGACAACATGGTACTTCTCGGAATCATCGGTGTCATTGACCCAGTAAGAAAAGAGGTTCCAAAGGCTGTGCAGGTCGCTCATGAAGCTGGAATTCAGGTTATCGAGATTACCGGTGATTGTCATGAAACTGCAGTAGCCGTTGCTATGGAAGCTGGCATTTATAAAGAAGGTGATCTTGCCCTTACAAACGCACAGTTTGAAGCGATGTCTGACGATGAAGTCAAGAAAATTATTCCTGTACTTCGAGTAATTTCCAGATGCTCACCTAATACAAAACTAAGACTTGTAACATTAGCACAGGAGCTTAGTAGATCAGTAGCTATGACAGGTGACGGGGTTAATGATAGTCCAGCATTAAAACGAGCTGATGTAGGTTTCGGTATGAATGCTGGATCTGATGTAGCAAAAGAAGCATCCGATATTATTCTAACAGACAATAACTTCGCAAGTATTATTAGAGGTGTGGAACTTGGCAGAACATTTATGCACGATATCATGATGTTTTTGGAGTTTCAGTTGCCAATTAACTTTTCACTTCTTATTTTAAGTATTCTATTTCCTATTTTATCTGGCGGAGTATTACTAGCTTCCGTTCAGATTCTGATTATCAATATTATCATGGACTCACTTAATTCATTATCATTTGGCGGTGAACCTCCGAAAGCTGAATATATGACAGAGAATTCAATTAAGAAGGGTTCTGGATTGTTTATTCGAGGTGCAAAGAAACGAATTGCTATTAGCACAGTAACATTTATTGTACTATATGGAATTCTTATGTTTTCACCAGTATCAAAATTATTTACAACAGATGTCGAAGCTATGACTGCAAGATTTGCAATGCTTTGCATCATGTCTGTATGCAATGGATTTGGCATTCGTACAGAACATATTAATTTGCTCAATGGACTGAAAAATAATAAAACATTTGTATATATTGCAGCAGGTATTGTACTTGGAACTATTGCCTTATGTAATGTACTCGGTGGACTTATCCAGGTAACAGCAATGAATATGAGTCAGTGGATCGCAATCATTGGACTATCACTCACGGTAATTGTGGTTGATGTTATTCGAAAATTATTTATTAAAGGAGAGAATAAAAATCATGGGACTATTTGACAAACTTTTTGGAAAAAAGACTACAACAACAAATACTATGGCGGATAATACATCCGCTGTGGTACATGAAGAAAATGCAGCGCAGTCAGTTGTAATTGATATGTCTAAGTCAGCAGAAAATCTAAATAATGTGCTAATTAACATGTCGAAATCAAGCAAGATTGATATGACCAAGCATCAAGCAAGGGTTGCGCTCGCTATGGATTACTCTGGAAGTATGGGTAATCTTTTTAGAAACGGATCTGTACAAGATGTAATTACAAGACTTCTGCCAATCGCTCTTAAATTTGATGATGATGGTAAGTTAGAATCTTGGCTATTTTCAAATGATTTTGATTCTCTGAAACCAGTGACAATTGATAATTATAAGAACTATGTTCGAAAAATTATGATGAATTCTCGTATGAGCATGGGTGGAACTAATTACGCTCCAGTCTTGAAAGATATTGTTTCCTATTATAAGGACATTGAGCCAAGTACAATTCCAGCATTTATCATTTTTATTACGGATGGTGAAAATTGGGATACAGGCGAAACAAATAAAATTGTGAGAGAGCTTTCTAATTACAATATGTTTGTACAGTTTGTTGGCATTGGAAATGAGAATTTTAGTTATCTGAGATCTCTGGATGATATGAAGGGTAGAAAATGTGACAACACTGGATTTATCGCAGTCAAAAACATGAACAGAATGACTGACGAAGAACTATATACAGAGCTTTTGAGACCATACAAAGATTGGCTAAATAACAAACAGTAAAAAAGGAGAATATAAAACTATGGCAAACGTAATTAATATGAGTAAAAACCAGAAAATCAGCATGACAAAAGAAGATGGAACTGCAATCAAAAACTTTTTCATTGGTGTGAATTGGGATCAGAATCGTTATGCAGGTGAATCCGATATTGATTTTGATATTAACGGATTTCTTACAAATTCAGATCGAAAAGTAGCTTATCCAAAAGATATTGTAAACTATAATACATATGGTGATGGTAGTGGATATCCGTGGGTAGAATATTCTGGAGACAATCTTACGGGTGACGATTCTCAGGGAATTACTTTTGATGGACATCATTATGATGAATATTTTATTGTTCATGCAGATACATTTCCGTCAGACAGAACAGATTTTACAATTTGTCTTACTATTTTCAGAGCTGTACAGAGACTACAGAATTTTGGAATGGTTAATAACGCAACTATGATGATCTGTGATTATGACAATCCGACAACAAAATGGGAATATGATCTTTCTGAAAATGAGAATTTTGAAAAGCTCAATGCCGTTGAGATGGGTAGACTTTATAAATATGGTGATGGATTCAAATTTCAAGCTCTTGGATCAGGATATATGGGAGGCATGACAGAGCTATTTAAAAACTTTGGACTTGATATTGACGAAGGTAGGGATTAACTATGACAGTATTGATTATCGTAATTCTTGTAATTGCAGCAGTTGTATTTTTTACAACAACTAAAACGGGTAAGAGACTAAAAATGAGAGCATCAGGAACTGTCGACGAGATGATTAGCAATGATGCATCTACTCCAGGTGGAGTAAAAGCTCACTATAATTCTATTATTTCTAAGAAAGAAGATATGTATAGGACAGCATATGCTTTATACGCTCAAGTTGAAGGGCAAATTCAAGATTATGAAACACAATTAAGACAATTACAAAAAGAGAATATGCAGATGGATCTTAGTGTTGCTTCTTGCATTAATCGAAATGATGATGCTGACGCTAAAGTATATCTCGCTAAACAGCAAGAAATCGCAGATAAAATTGAGACGATCAAAACCGCTCTAAAAGAATTAAAAGAGAATAGAGATATGCAAAAAGAAAATCTGACAGAATTAGAAGAGCAAATCAAATCTCTAAAAGTAGAAAAAGATAAGAATGTATTCACACTTGAAACTGCAGAGACTGTTAAATCTCTACAATCTGTTCCAGGTACATCGAGCATGGAAGAAGATAGAATGCTTGAAAAGGTTCGTGAGGGCGTTAAAAAGGTTAAAGAGCAAGCTGACGGCACAAGAATTGCTTATGAGAATTCCACTGACGTCCAGATGAAACGTTTGGATAAAAAGATGAAAGACGAAGAACTTCAGAAGAAATTAGATGCGCTGAAAGCAGCTCAGAAAAAATAATATATTTTACTTCGTGCGGTGTAATAGCTGCACGGAGTACTAAGTGAAATAACACTATACAGCAAGAGAGAATATGGAGGTGTAATGATGCGAAATCTAGATATATTGAGAGTTATGCCAGTTGAGGATTTAGCTGAATTTCTGGTTCGTTTAGATATCAAATCAACAGCTAATATTTTGGATGAAAATTTATGTTTAGCTGGAAATTTCGTTTGGCAATCACCGTCTAGAAAACATTTTAAGCATAGAGATGAGGCAATTGAAGATTGTATCCAGTGGCTAAATGAAGAGATTGGAGAATAAAACAATGGATAAAAATATTAATGAGATCCTTTGTCAAATCGTTAATAAAAAAGATCAAACGCCTTATATTGTTAAAAATGTTGAGGACGGATTGAAAAAGCGTGATGAAGAAATTGCTCGATTAAGAGAAGAGAATAAAAGACTAAGGGAAGAAGCTTATAAAGATTCTGAACTGCAGATGATGAAAAGTAAATGCGAAGCAATGCAGGAAGAATTAAATCGAGGGTTCACAATTTCAGAGGATGAAGAATCAATGATTAATATATGGGTGATGAACCATATGAGAAACAAGCATCAGACAGTTGGATATTCTAACGGTCAATTCAAGTATGAATTTCAAGAATTTGCAGAAGTTGAATTTGGAACAATTATTTGTACAAAGTGTGGTGAAAGGTTTAATTTTCGACAGTATTAGAAGGAGAATGTACATATGAATGAATATTGGTTAATGTTATTTTTAACGTTAGTATTAGAAATTGTTGCGATTGCAGTTGTGTCTGTATTTGGAATGACATTTATCGCAAAATCCTATGATAAAATTATTGCTTATGTTGAAAAACGATGGGGAGAGGATGTAAGTTTTGGAGTATCATGCGGAATCATTTTGACTTTCTTGTTTATCACGTTAGCTGTGATTTTTTGTTAGAGAATAAATAATTGTCCAAGCATGAAAGACATAAAACTTATCATGTATCGCAATACAAGTCTCCACTTGTAATAAACTGATCACTTAAGCGATGGGTTTGGATCAGCATCCTCGTTAGGAGATGTCTTAAACGGATGAAGCAACTATCGCACACATGCTGGCGTGGCGGAATTGGTATACGCACTGGCTTCAAATACCAGGATCACAGATATGTGGGTTCGAGTCCCACCGTCAGTATTTAGCACCATGAAGTATGCAACTTTGTTTAGTTAGAAGTAAAAGAATATCGTAACACAAAAATTGTATGTTTTGTGCAACTAAATGTAGCGAAAAGGTATTATGAAAGACTAATCCATTGGAGGTCGTGCATGGCTTCGCTTTATGGTGCAACCAGGAGCTTTAGCTCAGTTGGGAGAGCATCCAGCTCATAACTGGACGGTCGCATGTTCAAGTCATGCAAGCTCCATTTAAAACTTAAGAAAGGGGTAAACAATGCAAACAGATAAAATCAAATATACATTAAAACATAGAAAAGCATTCAGAATAATCGAAAGGCAATTACTTGGGCACAATACAATTCGTGGTTACTTGCATGATTTGGATAAAATATTCCTATACATGATTATGGATTACGAACGTGTATACAAGATACATAGAGGGCACTCCAGGCATCATGCTTTGAGAGCAAGGACACATGCGGATTATGTACAAATGGTTATAGACTGGGAATGTGCCAGACTTACAACACAGAATAAACAAATGAACGCTAGAGAAACATTGGATAAATTATATCCTAAGTTAAAAGACAAGGTTCTTCCTATAATCGAAGAATTGGGTTTATAATCTCAACGAAAAGTTAATTTCATCCACAAATTAAAAAATCTTACACATATAAAAGTGAGAAATTAAGCCTTGTTATATGTGCATTAATTGATACAGATTTGAAATTGCTTCATAAATTTATGAAAGGAGAGACGTCATTGAAAAAATCAGACTTAAAAACTGGGATGATAGTAAGAACTGAACATAATCGATTTGGAGTAATTGAGCTAGAGAAGGATCGAATAGATTTTTGTTATGATCCTGATACTTCAGATGAGTCAAAAAAGATTGAAACAGTATCATTAGATGAGTTAATTGAAATTGACAACACTTTAGGAATCGGCGGATTTGTAACAGATGAATTACAAGAACGATTACCGGATTTGTTTCAAGAAAAAGAAATTGGTTCACCGTTTTTATGGTACAGGATTGTTGAAATTTACGAATTAAACAGAATTTATGATAGTGGCGTTGGTGTTTATCCAAGCATTGTTATTAAATAAAACTTATTTTGTATAAAAGGAGCAGCAATATGAGATTAATAGATGCAGATTTGCTTTTAGAAAAGTGGGATAAGTTATCCGAAAAAGATAGAATAAAATTTGACAAAATAATTAAACTTGAAGAGTCAGTTTATGATTTTATCACACGTTATAACGAAGATAATAGACCAGAATGTTGCAAAGAACATGGAAAATATCTTTCTACATGTGATACATGTGAGTATGGAGAATGCGATGAAGAGGAAGAAGATGCAGCGGCAATAGATTTTTACACGGGAATTGCGAACAGGGAATGGCATGACTTTGACGGTAAATGGAAGAAAAGTCCGTTAATTAAAAAAATCGTTGTTTGTGCAGAGAATAAGGAAGTAGCAAAAGAAAAGCTGATATTTTCTGTTAATAGTCTTAATGAAAAAATGAGAATGGCAGGTGAAAGATATGTATTAGACGAAAACTCAATCAAAAAAGCATATGGATTCATATCTATTACACATACATTTTTAGAGGAATGAGAAAATAATCTCATGTGGAAGTACAAAAAATAAAACAGGTCGAACCTGTGGCTAGACACAAAATTCGACCTGATGAATAATAAAAGGAGAATAAATGAATACAAGACTAATGTAAATACATAGGCGGATATGAAGTTATGAACGTTTCATCAGATCTTTTAGAAATGATAAATCATGTGGTTTTGAAACCATATTGGTTAAGTGCTTTACTTTTTCATCAGACAGCTTCGGATTTTTACAAATCAGATACACTGTGACGATTTTGGTTATGTGGTAAAGTACTATACCAATGATTGCACATAAAAAGTAACAAGCCGAATCCTGTGCTGGTACACAAAATCCGACTTGCTGCATTATAAAAAGTTATTGATTAAAAGGAGAAAATAAATAATAAACAGATTATTTTGGTAGCTTTTTCAAGAACGGGATATCCCGATGTTGTTTGGAAATCATGTTGGTAATACATTCCACTTTCTTATCTGATAATTCAGATGAGTACCTACAAATCATATCGACTGCATGGTTTTTGGAATGATAATACATACCAACGGCGATTAGTCCA
>ERZ772812.1358-NODE-1358-length-17947-cov-7.025654_pt1 | contig 17947 bp, 17 predicted proteins | sample MGYA00511343_ERZ772812 | MGnify/ENA primary metagenome ERZ772812 (study PRJEB29015, sample SAMEA2737706) | human gut metagenome | biome: human gut; feature: human-associated habitat; material: faeces | place: China | collected 2012 ...
CCCTTCAGGCAATTAAAATCTTTTTTAAAGATTTTAATTGGAGTTCAGTATGACATTCTGCAAGCAGAGCACGGGTATGTGTTCTGCTTGCGCCATATTTCTTTTCGAGGTGCCTGCCATGATCGATCCCAAGCCCCTTTTCCCCGGCGCCAGAGTGGCGCTGGTCGCCCCCGCCTCCGCCGTGCCGGAGGAAAAACTGCCCGGCGCTCTTGACCTCGTCCGTCGGCTGGGCATGGAGCCGGTGCTGTACCCCTCCTGCTATTTTGCCAACCGGGACGGCTATCTGGCCGCAACGGACGCCCAGCGGGCGGAGGACATCAACCGCGCCTTTGCCGACAAAACCATTGACGGCGTGTGGTGCATCCGCGGCGGCTACGGCGGCCACCGCATTCTTCCCCTGCTGGACGCGGACGCTATCCGGAAAAACCCCAAGTGGTTCGGCGGCTATTCCGACGTCACCGCCCTGCACCTGTTTCTGAATCAGGTCTGCGGTCTCGCCACCTTCCACTGCACCATGCCATCTACCGAGCCGCACCCGGATGCGTACACCTTCGGCTATCTGAAAAAGGCCCTGTTTGGTGGTCTGAACGGCGCACTTTCCAATCCGGAAGGTCAGAGCATCCGCACGTTGGTTCCGGGTAAGGCGGAAGGCGTTCTCTGCGGCGGCAATCTGTCCCTGCTGGCGGCGTCTCTCGGCACGCCTTGGGAGGTCGATACCAAGGGCAAAATCCTGTTTCTCGAGGACATTGGGGAAAAGACCTATCGTCTGGACAGTATGCTCACCCAGCTGCGCAATGCCGGGAAATTCCGGGACTGCGCCGGCATCATTCTGGGCGCGTGGACGGACTGCGTGCCGGAAATGCCGGAGCGCACCCTGACGCTGGACGAGATCTTCACCCAGCTCATCGTCCCCGCCGGAAAGCCCGCCGTCATGGATTTGGCCTGCGGCCACTGCGCCACCACGCTGGCGCTGCCCATGGGCCGCAAGTGCCGTCTGAACGCGGACGCGGGCAGCATCACATTGGAGGCATGACCATGAACGATCTGGCTTCCCGGCTGAATGCCGTCATGGATGCGTTTCCCGCCAAAACCGCGTTATACTGCGTGGACTTGACCACCGGCACCCCCATCGCCGCCATTCGGGAGAACACCCGCGTGGTCTCCGCCTCCACCATCAAGGTATCCATTCTGTGCTGCGCTCTTCAGGACGTGATGGACGGAAAGCTGTCTCTTGACCAGCCCCTTGCCATCGCTCGGGGGGATTTTTGCAGCGACACCGAGGTTTTTGAACCCGGCTACCGGCAGGACGGCGCTTCCCTCTGGGAAATGCTGTACTGGATGATTGTCTCCAGCGACAATACCGCCACCAACACCGTCATTTCCCTGCTGGGCTACGACCACGTCAATCAGTATTGCCGGGCAATCGGCCTGACCCAGACCTCTCTCCAGCGGAAAATGCTGGACTTTCAGGCCATCTCCGAGGGGCGGAACAACTACACCTCCCCCGCCGACCTGTACCAGGTGTTTTCCCTGCTGTACCACGGCGAAATTCTGAATAAGCCCCTGCGGGAGGTTGCCTTCGATTTTCTTTCCCGCTGCCGCAGCGCCGACGCATTGCAGCGGTACATCCCCGACGCCGTGACCGTGCTGCACAAGCCCGGCGGGCTGGATCACCTGGACCACGACGTGGGCATTTTCCTGACGGACGACCGCCCCTATTATCTTGGCATTTTTACATGGGACGGCCCCGCGCTGGACGGTCAGCCCCAGCAAAACCGGCTCATCGGGCAGCTGTCCCGGATGATCTACGACGCTATGAAGGGAGAGAAATAAATGAAAGCCATTGTAAACGTCCCCATCTGCGCCCTGCTGGCCGCCCCCACCCGGGAAAGCACTCTGGAAGACGAGGCGCTGTACGGCATGGTAGTGGACATTCTGGAAGAACCTGCCCCCGGCTGGTACCGCGTCCGCACCCATTACCGCTATGAGGGTATCGTCTCCGCCGATGATCTGATCGTCGGCAACGAAGCCGCTGACGCTTGGGCAGCGCTGCCCAAGAAAATTGTCCGCAATAAGAACTTTTGCGACGTTCTCTCCGCCCCCAAAGTTCAGGGGTGGATCATGGCAACCCTTCCCCGGGGCGGCATTCTCTCCCCGGTGGGTCAGCCGGAAAAGGGCTGGCAGCAGGTGCGTCTGGCGGATGGCCGAACGGGCTTCGTCCCGGAAAGCATCCTCGGAGAGTACCATACCGCGCCCCTGTCTCAGGACGAGGAAACCCTTCGTCAAGCACTGGTGGACGCCGCCATGCTCTATCAGGGCACCCATTACCGCTGGGGCGGCAAGTCCCCCATGGGCATTGACTGCTCCGGTCTGGTGTCCACGGCCTATATGCTCTGCGGCATTCTCATTTACCGGGACGCCCATATCATGGAGGACTTTCCCATTCACGAAATTTCTCTGGAAAATGTGAAACCCGGCGATCTGCTGTTCTTCCCCGGCCATGTTGCCATGTACTTAGGTCACGGCCGCTACTGCCACAGCACCGGCCGCAGCGGGGACAACGGCTTCGCCCTCAACTCCCTGAACCCCGATGACCCCGACTACCGGGCAGATCTGAAAGCCGCCATCACTCAGGTTGGCTCCTACTTTTGATTTAATAAGGAAAGCGAGAGAAAATAAATGAAAGTATTTTTAAGCGCCGATATGGAAGGCACCTGCGGCATCGTCTCGTGGCCGGAGACGGAGCGCACCACCCCCTTTGACTACAGCCCCGCCCAGAAGCAGATGACCCGTGAGGTCGCCGCCGCCTGTCAGGGCGCCCTTTCCGCCGGTGCGGCGGAGGTTCTGGTGAAGGACGCCCACGACTCCGCCCGGAACATCGACCCTGCCGGACTTCCCCGGGGCATCCGCATGAACCGCAGTTGGTCGGGCGACCCCCTGAGCATGATGAGCGGCCTGAATCAGGAGAAATTTGACGCCGTATTCTTCACCGGCTACCACGCCTGGGCAGGCTGCCCCGGCAATCCCCTGAGCCACACCATGAACGGCCGGAACAACCACGTTTTCCTCAACGGCACGCTGTGCAGTGAATTTCTCATCAATTCCTACACCGCCGGATATTACGGCGTTCCCGTGGCGCTGCTCACCGGCGACAAGGCGCTGTGTGACTTTGCCAAAACCCTGATCCCTGCCATCACCACCGTTCCCGTGAACGAGGGCCGGGGCGGCAGTGTCACCTCCCTGCACCCCGACGAGGCGGTGGAACGCATCGAATCGGCGGCAAAGGAAGCGGTCGCCAAGGCGGCGCAGTGCGTCGTCCCCATGCCGGAGCATTTCCACATGGAGATCGATTTCGTCAAGCACCATGTGGCCTACTCCAAGAGCTTCTACCCCGGTGCGACCCTGAAAGATGACAAATTCGTCTGCTTCGACTCCGACGACTGGTACGAGGTTCTGCGCTTCTGCCACTTCGTTCTCAGCGACGGTTAATTCCAAAAGCACGGCTCGAAAGCCGTGCTTTTGCCTTGCAAATTGCATTTTTTGTGCTATAGTAAAAGAAAAAAGGAGAAAGACAGATGAGCAAAGAATTCCTCTACACCCTGCTTGACAGCATGTCCGTTTCCGGCCATGAGATCCCGCTGCAAAAGAAGGTCATCGCCGAGATGACCCCCCACTGCGACAAGATCATCACGGATTATACCGGCAACGTCGTCTGCGTGCTGAACCCCGACGCGCCCTTCAAGGTGATGCTGGCCGCTCACATTGACGAGATCGGTCTGATCGTCACCCACATCCAGCCCGACGGCCTGCTTCGTGTGTCCAAGTCCGGCGGCATTTTCCCCGGCGTTTACCCCGGCCATCAGGTGGCCGTCCACGGCTATGCCCAGACCGTTTACGGCGCGGTCGTCCGCAGCAAGGACATGGACAAGGCCGACCTGAAAGCGGACGAGCTGTACATCGACATCGGCGCGAAGGACGCCGCTGACGCCCGGAAATACGTGCAGGAGGGCGACCCCGTCCACATGAACACCTACCATCAGGAGATGATCAACGGCTTCCTTTCTGCCCGTGGCATTGACGACCGGGGCTGCGCCTACATCATTCTGGAAGCCCTGAAACGGGCAAAGGCCATGGGCTGCTCTGTAGGCGTTTACGCCGCCACCACCGTGGGCGAAGAAACCACCGGCCGGGGTTCTTACTGGGTCGGCTCTGCCATCCGTCCCGACGTTGCCATCGTCACCGACGTCACTTTTGCCTCCGATTATCCCGGCGTGGATGCCAAGCAGTCCGGCGAGGTGAAGCTGGGCTGCGGCGGCGTGCTCTGCAACAGCTCCATCGGCAGCCGGAAGGTCAACGACCTGCTGAAAGCCGTGGCGAAGGAGCATAACATCCCCTACCAGATTGAGTCCTACATGGGCAGAACCTACACCGACGCGGACAATCTCCACGTCACCGGCACCGGCGTGGTCACGGCGCTGCTGTCCCTGCCCCTGCGGTACATGCACTGCCCCTGCGAGGTGTGCCACATGGACGACATCGAAAACTGCATTGAGCTGCTGGCGCAGTTCCTGTGCCGCATCGATGAGCATATTGATCTCGACCCCTTTCACTAAATCAGTCAGGGAGGAAACCATCATGACTTATCAGGAAGTTCTTGAAAACGCACGTGCGGTTCTCAGCAAAAACTGCAAGGCCTGCCCCGTCTGCAACGGCAAAGCCTGCGGCAACCACATTCCCGGCCCCGGTGCCAAGGGCGTGGGCGACACCGCCATCCGAAACTACGAAAAGTGGCAGGCCGTCCGTGTCAATATGGACACCATTCACCCCTATGTGACGCCGGATACCTCTCTGAATCTGTTCGGCAAAACCTTCCGCTATCCCTTCTTCGCAGGCCCCGTAGGCGCCGTCACCGTCCACTACAGCGACAAATATGACGACATGGCTTACAACAACATTCTCGTAAAAGCCTGTGCCGACAATGGCATTGCCGCCTTCACCGGCGACGGTCTGAACGGCGAGGTCATGAAGGTCGCCTGCAAGGCCATCGCCGCCTCCGGCGGCACCGCCATCCCCACGGTGAAGCCCTGGAACCTGGAGACCATTCAGGAAAAGCTGGGCTATTGCCGGGAATCCGGCTGCTTCGCCGTGGCTATGGACATTGACGCGGCGGGTCTGCCCTTCCTGAAAAACATGAATCCCCCGGCGGGCAGCAAGACCGTGGAGCAGCTGGCCGAGATCGCCGGAATGGTCGGAAAGCCCTTCATCGTCAAGGGCATCATGACCGTGGCAGGCGCGCTGAAAGCCAAAGAGGCCGGGGCTTCCGCCATCGTGGTCAGCAACCACGGCGGCCGCGTTCTGGATCAATGCGCCGCTACTGCCGAAGTTCTGGCGGACATCGCGGACGCCATGAAGGGCAGCGGCGTGAAGATCTTCGTGGACGGCGGCATCCGCAGCGGCGTTGACGTCTTCAAGGCGCTGGCGCTGGGCGCTGACGCGGTGCTCATCTGCCGGCCTTTCGTTCCCATGGTCTACGGCGGTGCCGAGGAAGGCGTGAAGCTTTACATTGAGAAGATCGGCGCGGAGCTGAGCGACACCATGGCCATGTGCGGCGCGGAGAATCTGGCGTCCATCAATCGGGATATGGTGCTTGTGAAGTAACATCGTCTGCGTTCCCTCTCCCGGATACCGTATTCCGGTATCCGGGAGGTTTTTCGCTGGATTCAAAGAAAAAATGCCCTTTCTTTTTTCTGAAATCTATGGTAAAATATACGGACTTTCTATAGGAGGCCGGATTATGACACATTTTTTGCTGCGTCTCTTTGTTAAAAACGCCGACCAGACCAGCGACCCCAAAGTGCGCGCCGCCGTGGGGACTCTGTCCGGGATCGTGGGCATTCTCTGCAATTTTTTCCTTTTCCTCGGGAAAGTCATTATCGGCACCCTGTCCGGCTCCGTTTCCATCACTGCTGACGCCATGAACAACCTGTCCGATGCGGCCAGCTCCATTGTGACGCTGGTTGGCTTCAAGCTGGCGGAGCAGCCCGCCGACGCGGAACACCCCTACGGCCACGCCCGGTTTGAATACCTGTCCGGTCTGGTGGTCTCCGCCATGATCGTCATTATCGGCTTCGAGCTGGCAAAGACCTCCGTGGGGAAAATCCTCTCCCCGGTGCCGGTGGTGTTTTCCGCCCCGCTGGCGGCGGTGCTGGTGCTGTCCATCGCCGTCAAGCTGTGGCTGTGCCTGTTCAACCGGACGCTGGGCAGGAAAATCAACTCCACCACTTTGCTCGCAACCTCCGAGGACAGCCGCAACGACATCATCACCACCGCCGCCGTCCTGCTGGCCGCCGTCATCGAGGCCGTTTCCGGGCTGTCCATTGACGGCTTCGTGGGTCTGGCCGTGTCGCTGTTCATTCTCTACAGCGGTGCCAAGCTGGCGAAGGAGACCATCAGTCCCCTGCTTGGCGAAGCTGCCTCCCCCGAACTTCAATCGCGTATCGTGGACTACATCAGCGCCCAGCCCAAGGTTCTGGGATATCACGACCTGATGGTTCACGATTACGGCCCCGGCCAGCGCTTTGCCACCATCCACGTGGAAATGGACTGCAAGGAAGACCCCATGCAGTGCCACGAGCTGATCGACGACATGGAGCGGGAGTGTCTGAAAAGCCACAACGTCCATCTGGTCATTCACTACGACCCCGTGGTAACGGACGACCCGGAGCTGACCCGGCTTCACATTCTCGTGGACGACTTGCTCAGCGAAATGGACGCCCGGCTGAAAACCCACGATTTCCGCATGGTGCCCGGCGGCGGACATACCAACCTCATTTTTGACATTGCCGTGCCTCAGGACACGAAGCTTACGAAGCAGGAAATTCAGGATAAGCTTGAGGAAGCGCTGTGCGCCCGGGATGGAAAAATCTACCATACGGTCATCACCTTCGACCCCCTCGCCTTCAATCAGGAATCCTGTGAGCACCAATAACCGTCGATTTTCGGCAGATTTCAATTTCTCGTCTTGCACTTTTCCAAAAAGCCGTTATAATATCTCTGCTAATAGAAAGAAGGTGCTCATTTGAACCAGACGAACAGAAACATGCTGGAAGGGCCTCTGTTTCCGAATATCACCCGGTTTACCATTCCCATTATTCTGACCAGCGTTTTACAGCTGCTTTTCAACGCGGCGGACCTCGTGGTGGTGGGGCAGTTCTGCGGCAGCGTGTCCGTCGCCGCGGTGGGCGCTACCGGTTCCATTACCGGTCTGCTGGTCAATTTCTTCATCGGCCTGTCCGTAGGCGCGGGCGTGGCCGTCGCCCACGGCCTTGGCGGCCGGGAAAATCAGGTCGTTCACCGCACTGTGCATACCGCGCTGCCCACCGCCATCTTAAGCGGCGCGATCCTGACGGTCGCCGGCCTTACCTACTCCGAGACGTTTCTTATCATGATGGGGACACCTGATACCGTACTGCCCCTCTCCACCGTTTACATGCGGATCATCTTCTGCGGCGTCACCTTTAACATGGTGTACAATTTCTGTGCCTCCATTCTCCGCGCCGCCGGTGATACCAAAAGCCCGTTGGTCTTCCTGCTGTTCGCGGGCGTCCTGAACGTGATTTTGAATCTGGTTTTCGTCATCCAGTTCCAGATGAATGTGGCCGGTGTGGCGCTGGCGACCATCATTTCTCAGGCGGTTTCCGCCGTGCTGGTGGTCATCGCTCTGATGCGCAGAACCGACGCCTGCAAGCTATACCTTAACAAGCTGCGCTTTTACAAGCCCCAGCTGGCGAAAATTCTCCGCATCGGACTGCCTGCGGGCATCCAGAGCGCCCTGTTCGCCATTTCCAACGTGCTGATCCAGTCGTCGGTAAACTCCTTCGGTGATGTTTTCATGTCCGGCAACGCGGCGGCAAGCAACCTTGAGGGCTTCGTCTATGTCTGTCTCAATGCGTTCCACCAGTCCGCCGTCAATTTTGTCGGGCAGAACGCCGGCGCGAAGCAGTACCGCAGGGTGCGGCAGACCCTGTGGATCTGTCTGGGGTGCGTTACGGTAGTGGGACTGGTGCTTGGGTCGCTGGTCTACGCGTTCGGCCCCTCGCTGCTCTCCATTTACATCACCGACTCCCCGGAAGCCATCTCCTATGGCATGACCCGTCTGGCCTTCATCTGCCTGCCCTATTTCACATTCGGCATGATGGACGTGACCACCGGCGCGCTTCGGGGCATCGGCGCATCCTTCGTTCCCATGATGATCTCCATTCTCGGCGTGTGCGGCTTGCGCATCGTCTGGATCTACACCATTTTCCAGATTCCCCAATACCACACGCCACAGTGCCTGTATCTTTCCTATCTTGTCTCATGGGTCATCACCTTCATTGTCCAGCTGGCCGCTTTCTTGATCGTGTTCCGAAGGTATCTGAAAACAGCAGAATAATGCAGCATCGGCTTCCCGGCTTTTGATAGGCGTTTGTAAAACAATGAATGGGGCGTATCGACACAGATACGCTCCATTTTTCAATTCAAAATGCGCACACCCCCTTGGCTCTCCCTCTCGGAGAGCTGTCTGATGCTCCCCGCCCATTGGCCGGGGAGCTATTTTTTCATTTTTCTGGAAAAATGGGCTTGACAATTCCCCGGCGCTGTGTTATTGTATTAATGCACTAATACAGTAGTACAAATCAGGAGGTGTCTATGAACTGGAAATTTGCCGGTGACCGTCCGGTATATCAGCAGATCATGGCAGCGATCCGCGGTGCGATCCTGAAAGGCGAGCTGCCCCCGGGAGGAAAGGTCCCCTCCGTCCGGGATCTGGCCGCTCAGGCGCAGGTAAACCCCAACACCATGCAGCGCGCCCTGACGGAGCTGGAGCGGGAAGGTCTTCTCGTCAGCGGCGGCACCAGCGGCCGCAGCGTCACGCAGGACGAAGCCGTTCTCGTCGCCATGCGGGAGCAGACGCTGGAGGAACTCGCCCGGGAATGTGCCGAGAAATTTATGACGTTCGGCGTAACGCCAACACAGGCGGCCCAGCTTTTACTGGGTCTGGAAACGAAGAAGGAGGAATAACATGGAACAAACTGTTCTGACCGCCAGCGGCCTTACCATGCGCTATCACAGCACGCTGGCTCTGGACAATCTGGATCTGACCCTGCCTCAGGGAAAGATCGTCGGTCTTCTTGGCCCCAACGGCAGCGGAAAGACCACCTTTATCAAGCTGGCCGCAGGTCTGCTGACCCCCACGGCGGGCGAGATCACCATTTGCGGCAATAAAATCGGGACGGCCACCAAGGCCGTGGTCTCCTATCTCCCTGACCGCCCCTATTTCAGCCGTCAGGTTCGGGTGGAGCAGCAGCTGGATTTCTTTCAGGATTTTTACGCGGACTTTGACCGGACGCGGGCGGAGGAAATGCTCTCCGCGCTGAACATTTCCCTGAGCGCCAAATTCAAGGCTCTGTCCAAGGGCAATCAGGAGAAGGTTCAGCTGGTTCTGGTGATGTCCCGCCGGGTAAAGCTGTACCTGCTGGATGAACCCATCGGCGGCGTCGATCCCGCCGCCCGGGATTACATTCTCAACACCATCATTACCAATTATGACCCCAGCGCCACGGTGCTGATCTCCACCCACCTGATTGCCGACGTGGAGCGGGTACTGGACGAATATCTGTTCCTGTCCCAGGGCCGCATTTTGCAGGGCGGAAACGTGGACGCCGTGCGGGAGGAAACCGGCAAGTCGCTGGATGAACTGTTCCGGGAGGTATTCAAATGTTTGCCAAATTGCTGAAAATGGAATTCCGTTCCACTTGGAACGTGCTGGGCATTCTGTGCCTGAGTCTGGTGGGCGCCGGGCTGCTGGGCGGCGTCGCCATCCGGTATCTGGTGGGTGCCAGCGCTCCGAAGGAGTGGCTGGAGGTTTTGTGTACGCTGGCCATTACCGCGGCCGTGCTGTTCTTCGTCGTCTGTGGTGTGGCGGCGCTGATCGTGCAGATCGTCCGCTTCTACCGCAGCCGCTTCACCGATGAAGGCTATCTGACCTTCACCCTCCCCGTCACCACCCATCAGGTGCTGCTTTCCAGCTTCCTCACCAGCGCCGTCAACCTGATTGCCGTGGCCGCCGTCAGTGTCATTGGCCTGATTCTGATGGGGCTGTGCGTCGTGCCGGATTTTAAAGATCTTCGGGAGGGTATCCACGTTCTGTGGCAGGAGTTTCCCGAACTCTGGGCGCGGTTCACCCAGGCGGATGTGCTTCAGGCCTTCGGGCTTCTCCTTGTGAACGCAATCGTCGCTTTTTCCAATGAGCTGATTCTCATTATGCTTGCCGTAACCATCGGCTCCCTCGTTGCCAAAAAGCACAAGATTCTCGCCGCCGTCGCCTTCTATTACATCCTGCACGTCGTCGATCTTACCTTTACCGGAGTCAGCATGGTAAAGCTTGCGGAAAGTCCCGACAGTCTGCTGGGTCTTCTGGCGCTCGTCAATCTCTTCATTGCGGTTGCCGGGTATTTCCTGATGTACTTCCTTGTGGACAAAAAACTGAATCTGAACTGACCCTTTTCCCCACATCCGAGCCTGTTTCAGGCTCGGATTTTGCATATTTTATCACATATATTTGTTCATCCTCAATAAAAAATGACTTCCCCCGATTTGCACACTGTGACAATTTGTCCACCAATCTTCAAAATTTCCTCACATTTTCTGGCATTATTTCATATTGTATTCTTAAGGGATCAATGGTATCATAGAAATAATATACATTTGTCTCCACAACATGGACGCTGTATAAAAGGAGAGAGGTTATGAAATACATTGTGATTCTGGGAGACGGCATGGCCGACGAACCCATTGATGCCCTCGGCGGAAAATCGCCGCTTGCCTGCGCGGAAACGCCTGTGATGGACGAACTGGCGTCAAAAGGCGAAATGGGAATGGTGCAGAACGTCCCCGCCGGGATGGCTCCCGGCAGCGACGTGGCCAACCTGTCCGTTCTGGGCTACGATCCCGCCGTCTGTTACTCCGGACGATCTCCTCTGGAAGCACTGAGCGTCGGCGTCGCCATGGAGCCGACGGACATCGTTCTGCGCTGCAACATCGTAACGCTGACCGAGGAAGAACCCTACGCTGAAAAAACCATCCTCGACCACAGCTCCGGCGAAATCTCCACCGCCGACGCTGACGTTTTGATGGACGCCATCCGTGAAGCCTTCAACGGCGACGAATTTCAGTATTACACCGGCACCAGCTACCGCCACATCACAATCTGGAAAAATGGCACCATGCCCCAGCTGGAGCCGCCTCACGACCATCTGACCCACGTCATCGGCCCCTACCTGCCCAAAGAACCCAAGCTGCGGGCAATGATGGAAAAGAGCTTTGACATTCTGAACACTCACCCCCTGAATCTGGAGCGGGCGGCCAAAGGCAAAAACAAGGCCAATTCCCTCTGGTTCTGGGGCGCGGGAACAAAGCCCTCCCTGCAAAACTTTACTGAGAAAACCGGTCTGAAGGGCGCTATGGTGTCCGCCGTAGACCTGCTCAAGGGCATTGCCGTGGGCGCAGGGATGAAGGTTTATCAGGTTCCGGGTGCTACCGGCTCCATCGACACGAATTTTGAGGGCAAGGCGCAGGCCGCCATCGATGCCCTGACCAAGGACGGCTGCGATTTCGTCTACGTCCACGTGGAAGCCCCGGACGAAATGGGTCATCAGGGACTGCTGAAAGAGAAAATCCAGTCCATCGAGTATCTCGACCGCCGACTCATTGCCCCGGTTAAGAAGGCCATGGAGGACGCGGGGGAGGATTTCCGGATGCTGGTGCTTCCCGACCATCCCACCCCCATCCGTCTGCGCACACACACCGGCGACCCGGTACCCTACGTGCTGTACGACAGCACCCGCCAGCGCAAGTCCATCCAAAAATACACCGAAGCCGAAGCGGAAGCCACCGGCAATTTTGAGCCGAACGGCTACAGGCTCATCGAGCGGCTGCTGAGCAAGCCGGTTTAAGGGAGGAAAAAACAATGTCCAGAGTCTATAATTTTTCCGCAGGCCCCGCGGTCCTGCCGGAGAGCGTTTTGCAGGAAGCCGCCGCTGAAATGCTGGATTACCGGGGAACCGGCATGTCCGTCATGGAAATGAGCCACCGCTCCAAAACCTATCAGGCCATCATCGACCAGGCGGAGGCTGACCTTCGCACCCTCATGGGAATCCCCGACAATTACAAAGTCCTGTTCATGCAGGGCGGCGCAAGCCAGCAGTTCGCCATGGTGCCGATGAACCTGATGAAAACAAAAGTCGCCGACTACATCATCACCGGCCAGTGGGCGAAAAAGGCCTGGCAGGAGGCCAAAATGTACGGCACCGCCAACGCTGTGGCCTCCTCCGCCGACAAGACCTTCTCCTATATCCCCGACTGCTCCGACCTGCCCATTGACGAGAACGCGGACTATGTCTACATCTGTGAAAACAACACCATTTACGGCACCAAATTCTGGCAGCTGCCCAACACCAAGGGCAAGCCGCTGGTCTCCGACGTTTCCTCCTGCTTCCTGTCCGAGCCGGTGGACGTGACCAAATACGGAATGCTCTACGGCGGCGTGCAGAAGAACATCGGCCCCGCCGGTGTGGTCATTGCCGTCATCCGGGAAGACCTGATTACCGAGGACGTGCTGCTCGGAACCCCTACCATGCTCCGCTACAAGACCCATGCGGACAATGGCTCCATGTACAACACGCCCCCCGCCTACGGCATTTACATCTGCGGCAAGGTGTTCCGGTGGCTGCTGTCCATGGGCGGTCTGGAAGCCATCCGGGAGCGCAACGTGGCAAAGGCCAAAGTCCTTTACGATTTTCTGGACGCCAGCCAGCTCTTTCACGGCACCGTGGTGAAAAAAGACCGTTCCCTCATGAACGTCCCCTTTGTCACCGGGAATGCGGAGCTGGACGCAAAATTTGTCAAGGCAGCGGAAGCCGCGGGCTTCGTCAGCCTGAAGGGGCACCGCACCGTCGGCGGTATGCGCGCCAGCATCTACAACGCCATGCCCATGGAAGGCGTCGTCAAGCTGGTGCAGTTCATGGAACGCTTTGAGAAGGAAAATCGCTGAAAAGAGGAAGGTTATGTATCACATTCACTGCTTAAATAAGATTTCCCCCAAGGGCACCGCCCTTCTGACGGACAATTACGCCATCACGGACGACCGGAATCAGGCCGACGGCGTTCTGGTGCGCTCTGCCGACATGCACAATGTGGCTCTGCCGGAAAGCCTTCTGGCCGTCGCCCGCGCCGGTGCCGGCGTCAACAACATTCCCCTGTCCGACTGCGCCGAAGCTGGCGTCGTGGTGTTCAACACCCCCGGCGCCAACGCCAATTCTGTGATGGAGCTGGCGCTGTGCGGTATGCTTCTGAGCAGCCGGGACGTGGTGGGCGGCATCAACTGGGTGCAGACCATCAAAGACGATCCCGATATCGCCAAACTGGTGGAGAAGGGCAAGTCCAAATTCGCCGGTCATGAGATCCGCCACAAGAATCTGGGTGTCATTGGCCTTGGCGCAGTGGGCGGCCCTCTGGCCAACGCCGCCAGAAATTTGGGCATGACCGTCTACGGCTGCGACCCCTTCATCTCCATCGAGGCGGCGTGGCACTTGGACAGCCACATCGTCCGTGTCAACAACCGGGATGAAATCTATTCCAAGTGCGACATCATTTCCCTCCACACTCCCCTGCTGGACGACACCCGGGGCATGATAAACGCCGAGGCCATCGCCAAGATGAAGGACGGCGTCATCGTCCTGAACTTCGCCCGTGACCTTCTGGTGGATGACGACGCCATGGCGGCGGCGCTGGCCTCCGGCAAGGTCGCCCGGTACGTCACCGACTTCCCCAACGGGAAGACCGCCAATATGCCCGGCTGCATTGTCATCCCCCATCTGGGCGCTTCCACGGAGGAATCCGAGGACAACTGCGCCAAAATGGCCGTGCAGGAGCTGATGGACTACTTAGAAAACGGCAACATCAGAAATTCCGTCAACTATCCCAACTGCGACATGGGCATCTGCCGCGCCGAGGGGCGCATCACCCTGCTGCACCGGAACATTCCCAACTCTCTGGGTCGGTTCACCGCCGCCATTGCAGGCGAAAACATCAACATTGACGGTCTGATGAACAAGAGCCGGGGCGAATACGCCTACACCATGCTGGATCTTGACCGTCACCCCTCTGCGGATGTTGTAGAGCATCTGAAGCAGATCGACGGCGTTCTGAAAGTCCGGGTTATCAAATAAGTAAAATAGTATTCGGGAGGGGCTTTGCCCCTCCCGAATTATTTATTGATCTTCTTTTTCCTTCTGGTTTTTCAGAAACTGCTCCTTCATTTTTTGCAAACGGCGGCGTTTTTTCCGTTCCCGATTCTGCTTGAACCGGGATTGCAGCTCCGGCGGATGATCCTGTAACTTTTCCTCCGGGATGTTCCGCTGGGCAAGGCGCTTGTCCGTAAACTCCCGCGCCAGCGTGTACAGCACCGACGCCAGCGGGATCATCAGCAGCATACCGAACACGCCCATCAGCTCGCCGCCGATGGTGACCGCCACCAGCACCCACATACCGGGCAGGCCGATGGAGGTGCCCACTACTCTGGGGTAGATCAGGTTGTTTTCCAGCTGCTGCAAAATCAGGAACATTGCCACGAAAGTCAATGCTTGCAGCGGGTTATCCACCAGAATGAAGAACGCGCCCAGCACGCAGCCCACAAACGCGCCCACCACCGGCACCAGCGCCGTCACCGCGATGATGACGCTGACCAGCGGAATGTAGGGCATCCGGAAAATCGCCATGGTCACAGCGAACAGGCCGCCCAGAATGCAGGCTTCCAGACACTGCCCGGAAATGAAGTTGGAGAAGGTGCTGTTGGTCAGCCGCAGAATCCGGATGATCTCATCGCCGGTTTTCTCCGGAATCAGGGAATAGAGGATTCTACGCCCCTGCCGCGCCAGAATTTCCTTCCGCGCCAGACAGTAAATGGCAAAGGCGATGCTGACCACCAGATTCACGATGCCGCTGGTCACGCTGCCGATCACGTTCACCGCGCTGCCCATCACCGTGGACATCTGGTTGCCCAGAAAGCTCATGGAATCCTTCAATATTTTCGTCCATTCCAGACTTTCCAGATCGGCAACCTCCATGATCCACGCCTTCATGTCCGGATTGTCGTCCATCAGCTGCATCAGCTTTGCCGACGTCTGCTCAATAAAGGTAGGGATGCGCTCCGTCAGGGCGGCCACCGTCACCTGAATCTGGGGCGCCAGCATCTCCACCACGAACATGATGACCAGCGCCAGCGCCGCGATGGTCAGCACAATGGACAATGCCCTTCGCAGTCCCTCCTTGTGAATGCCGTCCAGCTGCCGCTCAATGGCGCGCATGGGCACGTTGAACACGAAGGCGATGACCGCGCCCGCCACAAACGGCGATATCAGATTCCACAGCGACTTCGCCGCGCTGCTCGCCTGCTCCGTATCCAGCAGAATCCACGCAAAAACGAGACACCCCGCCGCCAGAAGAAACAGCCTGCGCAGCAGCTTTTTGTCTATCTGCATTTTCAATACCCCCTTTTTGCTTAGTATACCGCAAAAATTTATAAATGTCCAGTAAATGTCCGGCGAAAGCTTTGCCGGAGCGGCATATTTGTTCTTTTGGGCGCATATGGATGATGCGTAGCACACAGCATCGGAGGGGTAGCATATGACAGACACCATTGAGAAGCGAGCCTGTGAAGCGGCTGTGTACATGATCGAAACCGGTGCCACCGTCCGGGCCGCAGCCCGGCACCTCGGCATTTCCAAATCCACGGTGCATAAAGACCTGACCCAACGGCTGAAGCAGTACAATTATGCGCTGTACCTTCAGGTTCGGGAAATTCTGGACGAAAACAAACGGGAGCGCCACATCCGCGGCGGAATGGCCACGAAACGGAAGTATCAGCATCAATAGTGGGAAATGCGGAATGCCAAATTATTGGGCATTCCGCATTTTTGTGATATAATGCTGTCAGGATTCCCGCCGCCAATTCGTATTATGGTCAGAGGCCTCAATAAGCGAAAGCACACATAAGGACGGTGACACATTGATGGATGAATTTCACGCCAGACGACTGGTAGACCTTTACGCGGACACGATTCTGCGTATCAGCTACAGCTACTTAAAACAGACCTGCGACGCAGAGGATATCTGCCAGACTGTCTTTCTGAAATATCTCACCAACGATTGTACATTTGACAGCATCGACCACGAAAAAGCATGGATCATCCGAACCACCATCAACGCCTGCAAGGACTACCTGAAAAGCGCCCATTTCCGGCGCACCGTGGCGCTGGATGAGGCTGCGGCGGTTGCCGCGCCGCCGGTGCCGGACACGGAAGTTTTAGACGCGCTGAAGCGGCTGCCGGAGCAGTACCGGATATCCCTGTACCTGTTTTATTATGAAGAATACTCCGCAAGGGAGATTGCCCAGGTGATGGACAAGTCGGAAGCCAACATCACCCAGTACCTGTCCCGCGGGCGGCGGAAGCTGCGCGCGCTGCTGGAAGCGGAAAGGAGCCAAGTCGTATGACCCACAATGTAAAATCGGAACTGCGGCGTTCCATGGACGCCATTCACTTTTCCGGAGACGATAAGGAGCGCATGGTGGCGCTTCTCATGTCCGCCGAAGCCCCGCGCCAGCGCCGGAGCGGGAAAAAGCTTCTGCTGCTGGCTCTGGCGGCCACGCTGGTGGTGGGCGCGCTTACCGGCGCGGCGGTGTTCACCCGCTGGTCAAGAAGCGCCCAGACGACCTATAACCCGCCCCAGCAGGTCAAGGAGCAGGCCGAGAAAAGCGGCCTGTCCGTGATGCTGGAGGACAAGCAGGAGGAGGTAGCCCCCGGCGAGGTGCTCAGCGCCACCGATCAGGGCATCACCATTACGGCGGTGCAGTCCATTGTGGATAGTTACGGCGCCGATCTGTTCTTCCGGGTCGAGGGCTTTACCCTGCCGGAGGGTCGGAATCCCGAACTTTTCTGGGACCGTGACGATGTGACCATCGACGGCTCCACGGAATTCTACAGTTCCATGACCGGCTGGTTCTATGACGGCACCACCCGCAATGAAGCCGGGGAATGGGTCTACGCCTCCAACGGCCAGCCCGTCGAATTTGGAAATGATAAGTACCAGTCCGCCATTTACCAATGGGTGGCCGATGACGGAAGTCTGGAGTATCAGATGAAAATCCGATTCCGGGATAGCGGTGAACGCTATTGGGGCAAGGAATTTTCCATTCACTTTAACGGCATTGGCGTTGGGGCTGAAAAGGGCGGCATCATGGAGGAGCCGCTGGTATCCGGCAGCTGGGATCTGCACTGGACGCTGACCGGCGCGGACAGCACGAAAAACTCCGTCACCCTCACCCCCAACATGGAGATCGGCGACAGCGGCCTGACCCTATTGGAAGCGGAAGTCGGTCAGAAAACCATCCGCGCGGTCTATCAGTCGGATCACGACTGGGACGGTTGGAAGCAGCTGGAGATGCTTTCCCCCGGCCTTTATCAAATCTGCATGAAAGACGGCAGTGCGGTTCGGGTTGTTCCCACTCAGGAGAACTATGCAAGATGGGAAGCAGAACGCATCTGCGAAGTTACATACGAAACCTTCGACGGAATTCTGGATGTCTCTGCGCTGGATTCTCTGGCCTACGACAAGGGTTCTGAGATTAGCGCCGACGGGAAACGAGTCCACACCTTTGACTACATTCCCATTTCATAAGTTGGCCTACCGGCAAAGAAATCGGGGCTTTGCCGTGAACCAAACACCCCCTTATGTAGGTTTATCACTACATAAGGGGGTGTTTTTTCTATTGTCCGGCTTTACCGGTGCTGTTCACACTGTCAGAGAGTATTTTTATCATTTCCGAAGGAACTTCCCGGAATGTCAG
>ERZ772812.1359-NODE-1359-length-17946-cov-3.707507_pt1 | contig 17946 bp, 15 predicted proteins | sample MGYA00511343_ERZ772812 | MGnify/ENA primary metagenome ERZ772812 (study PRJEB29015, sample SAMEA2737706) | human gut metagenome | biome: human gut; feature: human-associated habitat; material: faeces | place: China | collected 2012 ...
GAGGCATACTTGTGTGTGCAGATGATAATGAGCTTGATGCAAGGGCTGTTATCAAAAATCCTGATGTATTATGTGTCAGGGTATTCCCGGAGGCTGATGGAGAGTTTGAGCTATATGAGGATGACAATGAATCTTGCGAATATGTGGATGGCAGATGTGTAACCACACCTATGAAATATTTTGCGGATGAGGACAAGTTTGTCATTTCTCCGGCAGATGGCGATACATCATTAATACCTGAAAAAAGAACCTATAAGCTTATCTTTGAAAGAAGAACCGAGGAAGCAGCCGGTAATGTAAAGGTATCAGTGGACGGCAAAGAGGTCTGGGCAAAGAATGAATATGATAAAGAAAACAGAAAGCTCACCGTTACTGTAAATGCATCGATAGCAAGCGAAATTAGCGTTGCAATATCGAAAGACACAGTGGTTACTGATAATCAGGTCGAAAAAACCTGCTTTGACTTCCTGAATCAGGCAGAGATAGACTTTAGGCTAAAGGATGAAATCTACGGTCTTATTACATCGGGAAAGAAAACAACAGTGATTTTATCAGAGCTCAAGGCAAAGGAGCTTGATACAGAGCTGTATGGTGTATTGACAGAGATACTTACAGCCTGAGGCTAATGATTTTAAATTTGTATTTTGTAGAAAGTTGCTGGCTACGCTGTTAGATGTGAACAGTAACAGTCACCGGTCATACTAGGTGTGACCGGTGACTTTCTTTGTTGTAAAAATTAAAAATGGATGATACTATTATAGTAAACAGAAGTATTTTTATAAGAAACATCAGGAGAAACACTATGAACAATTGGGACAGAATGAGAGCGGGAAAGCTCTACAATGCAGACAGCGCAGACATAGCAGGCTACCATGAAAAAGGTATGGGGCTGTGTGACAAATTCAACCGTACACCGATTTGGATGAAGAAGCGCAAGCAGCGTATTTTGGAGAAAATGATACCATCTGCAAAGGATGGTGGTGCATGCATCTTTGCACCATTTTACTGTGAGTATGGTGTAAATATCCACTTTGGCAAGGGCTGCTTTGTAAACTACAAATGTACATTTCTGGATTGCGCACCGATTGAGCTGGGTGACGGAGTATGGATTGGAGCAAATGTCACTATTGCGACACCTTGCCATCCGTTTTTGTCAGAGGAACGCCTGCCGCAGGAATATCCGGACGGATTCCATGACCTTGAATATGCAAAGCCTATAAGGATTGGTGACGGAAGCTGGATATGCTCGAGTGCTACAATATGTGGCGGTGTCAAAATCGGAAAGAACTGCATTGTGGCAGCAGGTGCAGTCGTAAACCGTGATATACCCGATAACTGTATCGCAGCAGGTGTGCCGGCAAGGGTGCTGCGCAAGCTTGACGAGCAGGACCGCATGAATGTGTGGGACACTTACATGAAAAACGAGGTACCGTTGTCGCAGAGGGAAAAATCCGCTATACAGAGGATAAAATCAGTATGATGATCAAACCTTTGCATACAGAAACGGTGCGTACAATTTTATTCAGATGCGATTGACTCGGATGTAACCGAATAAAAATTGACATCAGAATACATTGCAATTATAAGGGAAAAGTGAGCTTATCAAGCAGGTACTGAAAGAGACTAATATAAAAAGCATTTACTATGAATGTAACCTGAATCCGTGAAGTTGATATCCTCACATACTCCTTAAACCCTATAGTTTCATGCTTTTGCATTATCCCAGCCAGCGGTCTGGCTGTTGTGGGTAAACGCCGTCCCAGTTGATAATCGGCATAGGAAAAAGCAACGTCTGGCGGCATATATTTTCTGATATTTGTCAGAAATATGCTGTCACAAATGCATAAGTAACAAAGCAATTTTATGGCAGGCTTATTTCGTGTACCCTTTTTTGCCCAATGAGCGCTTGGAGTCACGACATTGGTACTGAAAATAGACATTGAAGTATGTTTTTATCATGAAGCTCCCTGATATTTCCTTCCACTGTCGGTTTAAAGCTTTCCGGAAAATGTTGGATCAAATCCAGCACCTGTCTCTGCATAAAATAGCGTTCTCTGCCCACCACACTGATCTGATATGCTTCATAAAAATATTTATGTTCAAATGGTGTCAGTTTCATAAACAGTGACATTTTCTGTACGACATCCTCTTCAGGCAGATTTTCTTTTCCTTGAAGCAATCTGAAAAGATTTTTTCTGTCAATTCCACAGTATCTGGCAAGTTCTGAAATCTGAACATCTTTTTCCTTTATAAATTCTTCCAGCATTATCGAAAATTCTGACATGTCTTTTTACCTTTCTGTTACCATATAAAACGTATAAAAAAGAAGTCCCATATTTATGGTTTAAACGACATGTTATCAGAAATCAATAAATTATCTTAAAATTAATCTTTCATTACAAGCTCTTTTTTCACTTCATCAACTGTCGGAATCGACGGAGTTGCTCCCGGTCTTGACACAGCAATAGATGATGCTTTTGCAGCCATTCTCAAAGCATCTGATACACTTCTGCCTTCAATCATTGCTGCAATAAAATATCCGGTAAATGTATCACCTGCCGCAGTAGTATCAACTGCTTTAACTTTAAAAATATCCTGAAATATTTTTACTTTACCATCATAATAAAAAGCCCCATCACTTCCCAGTGTAAGCACAAAACGAGCATTTGGAAATTTCTCTGCCATGGCATTCAAAATCTGATTCTTGTCTTTATATCCTGTAATCTGTTCCCCCTCAATCTCATTCAGCAGAAACAGGTATATTTTTCCAAGATCACAATTATCCAGTTTTTCATCAAAAGGCGATGGATTCAGAATTATCTTCATCTTTTTTTCGTATGCTTTATCAATAATATAATCAAGCATATTAATTTCATTCTGCAAGATCAGATAATCACCCTCTCCAAAATCTGCCAGCACTTCATCTACAAATTCCTTTGTCTGCATCTGGTTAGTTCCACCATATAAGATAATACAGTTCTGTGCATTTTTATCCACCTGGATCATGGTATGCCCACCCTTTACAGGAAGCCTGCGGATATATTTTGTATTAACTCCGGCATCTTCACATGCATCCAGCAAAATGTCTCCATCAATTCCAACGATACCTGCATGATAGACAGGAATCCCTGCTTTTGCCAGTGCAATAGACTGATTCAGACCTTTACCTCCACTGAACACCTCAAGTTTTGAAGAATGTTCTGTTTCTCCTCCAACTATAATATGATCTACTGTATATACATAATCCACATTCAAAGAACCATAATTTAACACTTTCATAATCTCAACCTCCATATTAAAAGTAAAAGAGCGGCTCAATCTGCTTTCACGATCAGCCGCTCTTTCTATTTGTTATTATTTTGGAGCCTTCTGAAGTTTGCTGAACATATCTCCCAGAAGTGCATCACGATAAATAAAGCGAACAAGTCTCATTTCATGCCGGGTTTCATCCTGTTCCCATTTCAGATCTTGTGTCAGTCTTGGAGTTGGAACCAATGCAGACGGACACCAGTTTGGATTAACTACGTAACCTACGGTAGAAATATCCCAGATAATTCTTGAAGGTGAAAGCATAGAATCCGTTGTCGGCGCACCCTCATCTCCATAATCATCCAATCCGGCACAATATGTCTGATGGAAAAGATCCAGCCAGTTCTGTGCCATTTTCTGAGACATCTGGCTCGTAACTGTTTCGCATAAATAAGTTCCTACTTTGCTCTTTCCTTTGATATGGTATTCCAGTTCTGGACCAGTAACTGATAGATAAGAAGCTACTGACATACACGGTACCAGAACCAGTGGAACTCCGCTATCCAGAATTACCTGCGAAGCCAGAACATCCTGGCCAAGATTAAATTCTATTGCATGCGGCCAGTACAGCGGTTGTCCTGCCAACCAGACTACAACCATCTTCTTTATGATTTCAGGATCCATAAGAATTGCTGAGGCAACATTTGTAATCTCGCCAATAGCTATGACATAAAGTACATCCTCGCATTCATGAACTCTCTTTACCAGATCACGGGCTGCATCACTGTCAACAGGCTCATCTTTTACGGTCATATACCTTTCTGATCCGCGGAATATCCTGTCATTGAAGTCTGCCCTTCCAAGGAGTTTCATAAGCTTAAGTATTTCCTGATAACTCAGTTCAAGGCCTTCCTGAAGATCTCCTGTCATCGGAATTGCAACTCCATCCGTCTGCATCAGACGTGCAAAAAAGTCAGATGAGAACGGTGCTGCATAAACAGCTTCCATTTCTATTTTTTCCGGTGAAAGCATTGCGTATGAGATTGCGAACTGATCATCCACCTCATTATAAGTATCTGAATCAATTACTGCATGAATTTTTTTTCGTGGAGGTTCCAATCGCTGCCTGCGTTCCTCTGCTGTTAAAACTGGATATTTCATTTTCTGACTCCTTTCCAAACAGTTATGATGCACTCAGTGCTTTCTGTCTGACTTTTCTTTTTTCTCTGAGTTCTTCTATTCTTCCTGAATTTTCAAACAGGATCATTACTATCAGGAGGAATAATCCAAGTACTACATTCTGGAATGTGTCCGGAAGTCCTGCTGCGATCAGGCCAATAAAAATAATGTTTAAAGTAAACTGAGCAATAAATATTCCAATTGTCAGATTACAGATTCTCTGTAATACCAGTGCCAGCAAAATACTGATCAATGGTTTAAACATAATTGTTACACTGCCAAGACTTGTCTGCGCCCCAACTGAACCAGACTGACTAAGGGTAAGAATTGCTGCGATTCCGATAAATACACTTCCGTATACAATTGACTTGCATTTAACCAGATCTGTTTTGATACCAGAATTTTTCGCTACAACTTCGTTACTTCCAACTGCCCGCATATGAAAGCTGAACACAGTACGGTTAAAGATAAAGTAAAACAGAGCTGCTGACAAAACAAAGACAATAACTATGTTCGGTGAAGACCCAAAAATCGCATACTTATTATCAATCTGCACAAATCCGTAGTGTCCTGCAAGTTTTGAACCAATGATTTCAAACACCATCGTCAGTCCCATTGTCAGAACAAGTGACGGAATCTTTAACCACCAGTTAAGAACACCTGTAATAATGCCTACTACAATTGCACTCAGGACTGCTCCCAGGATCATTCCTGCCAGACCATACTGTGCAGCAAGAAGGCCTCCAACCACACCGCTGATAACCAGTCTCGAACCAATTGTAAAATCAAATATTCCGCAGATATTTCCATATGCAATAGCATAAGCGGTAATAGTAGGTATAATTGTCTGAAGAAAAATCGTGTAAATACAATTCCAGTTACTGAACCTTTCAAAGCAAATAACCAAGAAGATCAGATAAACGATTACAGGCAGCATGATTACTTTCAGTGTATTTATCAAAAATCGTTTCATATTGGTTTCATCTCCTTATTTTGCAGTTATATCTGCAACTGCTTATTTGCTATGACGCTCAACAACATCAGCAATTGAGAATGTAGAGATAAGATCATTCATATAATCCATATCAATATCAGGATTGTAGAATTTGATCATTTTATCTTTGATTTCATCAGCTGTGTAAACGGCATCATCACCAAGGAAGTATTCATTGAACTGATCGGCCTCTTCTGCTGTTGTAAGTTCAAGATATGGTGTGATAATGTTGGTAGGTCCTTCTTCAACGATAGGGGTACCGATTACTTTGTTTACAAGAATAACTGCTGATACAAGCGGATCGATCTGCTGCTGTCCACCGTAAGATACGTTGAATGTTCCCTCTTTCAGATAATCACCAAGTGTTGTTTCAAAATCAATTCTGCCGACTTTGATATCACCTGCTTTATCATGATCTGCAAGTGCTTTTTCAATTGTCGGAATTGCGCCACCACAATATGTTCCAAGTACAAGAATACCATTCATTTCCGGATATGCTGCGATATAACTTTCAATAGTTTTCGTCATATCTGTTGTTACAGAAATATCATACGTTGTATTTAAAATATTAACTCCTGCTTCTTCTGCACCTTCAGCAGCACCTTTGTCACGGAGATCTGAGGAAGTATCACCTTTTGCAATATTGATGACACCTAAATCTGTAACGCCCATATCTGCCATTGATTTTACAATATTGGAAGCACAGGTTTCATCATCTTCATTGCAGCCACCGGCATACCATTCTGAGTCATACATTGCCTCACGGATATCATCATCACTGATCGTACGGAACATTGTTCCCCAGTAAACACCTGCATCTGCACACATTGCATCAACTGCAGGAAGCATGGAATCGGAAGCCGGCATAAACAGGATACCATCAACATCCCGACTGATAAGTTCGCTGATGTTATCGATCAGTCCATCTGCTGAGTTGTCAGTTACTACATTTACCAGTTCACCACCGGCAGATTCTACAGAAGCTTTTACGTTGTTGTAAATAGAGATCCATGTCGGGTCTGTATTTGCGGTATCCCACGGAAATCCAATTTTAAACGGTTCCGGATCTGAATTATCAGCATATACACTGACCCCTGAGAACATTGTTGCAGACAGAGCTACTGTCATCCCGATTGCTACAAGTCTTCTTAATTTCATATTTCTTTCCTCCTTAAAATTATATAGTTTCTTTTTGTGAGCATTTCTGCTCATAATTACATGTTAATAAATCCAGAATTTATTTAATTACAGCTGCGCTTCTGCGGTCAAAGGAAATAGCCACTACTATAATAAGAATAATTCCCTGAACAACCTGCTGCGTCAGACCATCAATTCCAACAAGTGACATTCCGCTCTTTAATAATGCCATTGCCACGCTTCCGATAATTGCTGCACGGAACTTGACATTCCAGCCACCGGAAAGAGGCATTCCCCCGAACAGAACTGCAAGAAGAACATCAAACTCAAATGCATTTCCTGTTTTTGAAGAAGCTGTACAGGCTCTTACAAGAGTGAAAAATCCAATCAGGCCACATATAAGACCTACTAACATAAACGATATCATCCTTGTTCTTTCAACATTCACACCGGACTGTCTTGCCGCTTCTCTGGAAGCTCCAACAGCACGACAGTTTTTTCCGAATGCGCATTTCTGAAAAAGCACTCCTGAAATTATCAGAACAATTACCATTGTAAGAATTTTTACCCAGTCTTCATCAAACACTCGCATTGAAATCGGAATTCCTACTGAACCATTCAGATAATACGTTGTCAGTCCACGGAAAATAAATGAAACTGCCAGTGTTCCAATAAAAGATTCAACCCGCAGATAAGCCGTTGCAAATCCACTTATGAAACCAATTCCAAGTCCTGTGATCAATGCAACAGGCAAGATCAGTACCGGACTGATCGTTGCTGAAAAAGCCCCCATTGCCGAAGAGAAACCTACAATAGCTCCAACTGAAAGATCCAGTTCGCCAAGAGCCATAACAAATGTATACATCATGGAACATAATGCAATGCTGAAGAAATTGTTAAAAATATTCATCAGATTTCGCTGTCCCAGAAGTTTTCCACCTGTCAGTATCTCAAATAATACAAGAACAAGTACCAAACCAAGAAATGCAAAATTATTTATCAGCAGTTCTTTTATATTTCTCTTTGGAGTCTCTGATACTTTGCTGTTTTCCATCCCGCTCACCCCTTAAATCATTTTCTGTATCAGCTTCGCTTCAGTCAGACCATCACTTCGATGAAATTCTCCTGAAACGGCTCCGTCTTTAAGAAGAATAATTCTGTCAGACATTCCGATCAGTTCCTGCAGTTCCTCTGAAATCAGCAGAATAGATTTTCCTTCTTCTTTCATCTGCATGATCAGCTGATAAATTGCAGCTTTCGTACCAACATCAATTCCTCTGGTAGGACAGTCAAGAATCATTATGTCTGAACCTTTTCCCAGCCATTTTGCCAGTACAACTTTCTGCTTGTTTCCACCGCTCAGCGTATTACAGAAAACTTTGATGGAATCTGCTTTTACCTCCATCCTCTTTGACCATTTTTCTGCAAGCTGTTTCTGCTTCTTATCTGATATTGGACCAACCGGTGTAATGTCTTTCAGAGATGGAAGGCAGATATTATCTGCTATACTGCTGATCAACATCAACGATTCCTGATCTCTGTTCTTTGAAACATAGCCAATTCCATGTTTTACGGCCCAGGAGGCATTTTTTACGCAGTCTTTATGATTTTTCAGTACCACACCTGCTTCAGGCTTCAGAAGTCCAAACAGTGCTTTTCCTACATCATGCATACCACAATCACTCAGGCCGCCAACTCCAAGGATTTCACCTTTATGCAGCTGAATCGTAAGATTTTCCAGGGAACCTGCTGTAACATTCCGGCTCTCAAGAACAACCTCATCACTGACCGGCACACCTTCATCTTCTCTGTAATAATGGCCCGAGAGTTCACGACCAATCAGAAGCTGTCTGATTTTGTCCGCATCAAATTCTTCTTTCTGCAGATTTGCCACAAACAATCCGTCACGCAATACAGTCAGTGAATCACATTTATCCATAATCTCATCAATATCATGAGAAATAAACAGGATTGCCTTTCCCTCATCTCTTTTTTCTTTCATCAGCTTATACAAAAGCTCACGTCCTGAAACAGATAATGCTGTAGTTGTTTCATCAATAATCCAGATTTTCGGAGAAGTATACAACGCTCTCGCCAGCTCAACCAGTTTACGGTCTTCAAATGACAGCTGGTCTATCATCTCATCTGGTTTTATATTGTCTACATAGATACTCTGAAGTGCCCTGGCAGCTTCCTTATTCATCTCCTTAACATTCAGTACTCCGCCTTTTGCAAATTTATTTTCTTTACCAAAAAAGATATTTGCTGCGACAGAAATCTTTGAAATTGTTCCCTGTTCCTGAACTACCATGCTGACTCCATGGTTCACCGCATCTACTGTTCCCGCTGGTTCATATGGTTTTCCATCCAGATACATTGTTCCACTGTCATATTTCTGCATTCCGGCTACAATTGATGAAAAAGTTGATTTTCCTGATCCGTTTTCTCCAACCAGACCTCTTATTTCTCCGGCCTTTATGGAAATATCAAACTCTTTCAGCGCATGTACTGTTCCAAATGATTTGCTTATTTTTTCTGCCCGGAATAAATATTTTTCCTGCTCAGCCATTCTTTCACCCCGCACATCTTTGCATTTCTTTGTGTTTCCTTAATTTCTGGATTTATTATAGGCCAGTTCTTTTGTGCAATAAAGATGATTTTTTTCATATTTTGTTAGATTTTCCGTCTTTTTTTATATTATTTTTTCAACATCATTATGCTATTACACAAAAAAATGCTGTTGCACATGCGTAAATCCGTCATGTCCAACAGCATTCACTTAGTTTTCTCCAAATTCTATTGTTATCTTTGTACCTTTGCCCATCTCACTTTCAATCTGCATACAGTCCGTATTTCCATAAAGATAATAAAGTCGTCCACGGATATTTGACAGTCCGATTTTCTTCCCCCTGTCCTCAGGGTTAAATCTCATACTCTTGACCTCAGCCAGTTTCTCTGTTTCCATTCCGCCTCCATCATCTTCTACAGACAAAACAAGATTGTCTCTTTCATTTTTATATACACCGATTATAATTTTTCCACAGAATTCTCCACTTTCCTCATCGATCAGACCATGAAACAGAGAATTTTCAACTAATGGCTGAATCATGTTTTTAGGAATCTGCTCCTCCATAAATTCTGAAGGAATTTTCCATTCCACATCAAGATTCCCATCATACATAAATTTTTCTATCACGATATACTGGTTTACGATTCTCATTTCATTTGCTACAGTGTCTGTAATCTGTATATCATTCACCCTGAGTCTGTCCTTCAGGATTGCTATAAGTGCTGAATTGACTGTAACAATGTCTTCGCATCTTTTCTTTCTGGCAAGATAATTGATGCTGTTAATTGTATTATAAATAAAATGTGGGTCAATCTGACTGACCAGCAGGCTGAAACGGATCTGCTGTTCCTTTGCCTCTTTCTCTCCGATCACCTCTATACTGTGTTTCAGATCATCAATCATTTTGTTAAAAGAAGATTCAAGCAGCCCAATCTCATCCTGTCTGTCAGACACTACTTTACAGTCCAGATTTCCCCTTGCGGCCATAAGCATACGCTGTGACAGGATCATAACCGGATTTATCAGGGTATTTACATTTTTGTAATTCATAAACAGAACAAGCACAAGGAATAGCATCAAATTGAGAAACAGTCCCCCAATATATGGAAAAATTGCCATCCATATAGTCTCTTTTTTAATGACTGACGCAATCTCATAACTACAGGTAGCTGATTTGTCATAAAATATAATATCTCCTGTCATTTCATTTCTTTTTTCTTTGTCAATAATTTCTACCGTCAGATTTTTGATATCTGCAATATTATCATCGGTCCCATACTCATAGAAAATTTTCCCTTTGCTATCCTTCAGATACCAGGCATCCAGACTACTTCCGGCAAGTCCCTTCATATCTTTCAATGTGTTATTCAGATTTACAAACATAACAATACTGCACCATTGATTATTCAGATAATAATTTCTGGCATATGCAACTGTAAAATAAGACTTTGAACCTATTTTTGTCTGATAAACGGAAGAATAAGAACGGCTGAATCCAGTCTCTATCATCTTCTGAAACTCATCTGATTCTATTATCTTGTAATCTTCTGCCCCAATATTAGTCATAGAATCAATTGTTGGCGCATTCTGACCGGCAATTGCAATTCCTCTGATCATTCCCATATAACTTGTAAGGTTATTAAGTCTTACAGACGCACTGGTGCTGTTTTTTGCATCCGGGTTTTTTAAATAATTTTGAATGTCATTATTCTGTTCTACTGTAGCAGCAACATTTTCCATATAATTTTCAACCAGAGACAGCGTATTTTCCATATGCTGCAACAGGGAAGCCGTTGTATTCTCAGAAATTTTCACTTCACGCTCTTTAAATGTAGGATAAAAAAAACCAAATGAAATCCCTGTTGCCACGATAAAAGCAACAAGCCCTCCTGTAAGAATGCTGGCCATCAGACGTTTTCTGAAAGATGTTTTATATTTAGTTTTCGTTTTTTCTTCCTCCCTGTCTGGAATACTCTGTCGGAAACATTCCTGTTTTCTTATAAAAAGCCTGGCTGAAGTACTGGCTCGAATTATAACCTACTGCTGAACAGATTTCATATATTTTATATTTTCCCTCGTCCATCATTTTTTTTGCAGCATCTATCCTTACATCCGTAAGGTAACTTTTCAGTGTTACTCCCGTTTCTTTTTTGAATTCACTACTCAGATATCCAGGACTCAGATGTACATATGCCGCTACATCATTAAGCGAGAGATCCGGATTCCTGAAAGAGTGGTAAATATACTCCTCTGCATCAGCTACTATTCTGGAATAACCTTTGACTTCCCGTGAAATATATTCATGATAAACTTCCATCTGTTCCTGCAGCCACAAAATAATCTTTTCTGCATCAAGCCAATTTTTCCAACACGTAGTAATCTGTGGAAACTCTTTTTCTTTTCCATTGTATACTTTTCGATAAGCATGTTTTAATGCTATATATCCGGATTGAGCTGCACTTATAAACTGCTCTGCTCCATCATTTCCGGCTATATCAAGAATTTCTTTCAGCTTCCTGGTTCTTGTCTGAGAATCTGTTTCTTTCAGCACTTCTTCCATGGAAATCCCGTTTCTCGTATTGGCTGTATTTCTTTCTTTTTCCAGTTCCTGTACCTGAGAGCAGTCAAGTATGTGTATTTTTCCTGTTCCTTCCAGATATTTCTTCAGAAAAATCCTTTTATTTTCATCATAGAATCTTTTGAACTCATAAAGGCTGATTTTTCCCCTGACAATATAAAGTGTGAATTCGAATCCGGTTCTTTTCTGTAACCTGCGCTGAAATTCATGTGCTGTTTTCAGCAGTTTATTTTCTCTGTCTGAATAATTCTTCTCATCAGGATTCAATGCAATTACCATTTTTCGTCCTGGAATTGCGGTTATGACTTCCAGTTCCCAGCCGTCCGCCTTTTCATCTGTCAGTATTTCAACAAACTTTGATCGGTGAATAATGATTTCCTCAGGTATATTTTCTCCACTTAAACTTACAGGAAGATCCTGCTCTGCCATAATAATATATTCCGGCCTGTTAAGAATTGCTTCAATATCAGTATTCTCAGTCATTTCCTCTGACAGGAAAAACTGTTCCAGCATTCTGTCAGTTATATAGCGTTCTCTTCTTCCTGCTTTTATAATGTTGTTTTTTAACCGAAGCAAAAGATCTGAAAGTGAATTTGCAGTTATTTCACTTTTTATTATATATTCAGTGATTCCAAGGCTTATCGCCGCTTTTGCATAACTGAAATCCTCATATGCAGTCAGAAGAATTATACTGACTTTTTCATCTGTCTTACGTATTTCAGATATCATTTCAATACCATCCATAAATGGCATTCGTATATCTGTAAAAATCACCTGTGGATGAAGTTCCCTGTATTTTCTGAGCGCCTGCTTTCCGTTAAAAGCTGTTGCAATTATCTGATATCCGGCTGCTTCCCAGTCAATCATAGTACTCAGGTCTTCCAGTATCATTTTTTCATCGTCTACAATCATTACCGATATCAATTCTGACATATTCTTCCCCCAATGTCCCAAATATACGTTTATATTAGTTATTTCTACTTTCTTTGTCAATAAACCATAAATAAAATTCATGTTCTCCATAAAAGTATGTAAAAAAATAACACGAATCGGAATTCCATTTTGTGGAAAAATCATGAAAAGTCTGTCCACAAATACTGCCACATATTGTTACCAGACAAACTGCTCTGTCTAATCAGAATATAGTATCGGCATGTAAAAAAATGAAAAACTGATGCGAAGACAGTTTATTCATATTTTCCTGAAAGCCTGTTCTGCCTCTGAAAGAATCAGCGCGGCCTCCGGAATCTCCCTGTTAAAAATATCCTGCAGAATCTAGCTGGAAAGAAATGGCGTAATGCATGCCTCCGGCTGGATTCCAATAAGTGATGAATCCTCGAATTCAGAATAAAACATGCTTTGGAATACTTCAATATAATTTTCAGGTGTAAAAATTGTCGTTCTGAAAAGAAAGATGATTTCATGGAATTTGTGAAGACAGAAAAAGGATGGCTGAACTTGGAAACCGAAGAACTTACTCAATTATTGGCCGTAATGATGGAGTAAACGATCACCAAAAAACAATATTTGCATCTGATAAAAGTATTGCGGCAATTATGTTATTTGACTCTAGGCATTCACCTAACGACAGTTTTTATTATTCTGAGCAAGATGTTTATTTGCCGATTTATTTTTCTGATGTTAAACAAATCTTCGGTAATTCAGATAGCCTTTTAAATGATCTCTTAATATACCAAACGCAAGCTCAAATGAGTTTTTTATTAAGTATTTTAACAACTAGACAACGTCATCTTAATTCGGAAGAAGAAAAGCAACTTTACACAGAAGTATTAGATGAATGGCTGCCATTTTTTAATAGCATACAAATACCAACTATAATGAAAAAATTTAACAATCAGTATATGACTGTTTTTATAGTTGAAAACATTGGTTTTCTATATTACCGTGATATTTTGGAATTGATAAATTATAAGTACATACTTAAGAGCTGCCCGATATGTCGAAAGATTAAAGCCATTGTTGATATGCTCCGTAACCGTGGCGAAGATTACAATGCTTTTGTTGCAGAATCCTACTACTACAGGGATTTGATCGAGGGAAAAGAAGTTTCTCCTTGTCCAGCTGATTATGACTCATCTATTCAAACTAAAGAGCAATATGAGGAATGGTTAAAAAAGAAACATAAAGAATTGACCAAAAGACCAAAAAAACACCCGGTGCATTAATTTGTATCGGGTAGTCATTTATACATGTTCCAATTTGTTCTAACCCATGCTATACTAATCATGTTGTCCAACCGAGACCCGGCAACGGGAGGAGGTGAACACATGGAAATAGTTATATCTTTTTTGGTGGCTGTTGCGGCAGGTGTGACTTGCCATCTCATTTGCAAATGGTTAGACAGGCATAACAAGGACAACGAATAGCCTAGTGGATGCTCAACCACTGAAATAAAAAGAGAAGAACCCTCGCATGTATTGGTGGTACATACGAGGGTTCGTTCTTTGTTCACATGGAACATCGTCATATCTTTTTTGCCTACTGGCATTATAGCATATGCGTTTCTGTAAATCAATATGTCTGATCTCGGTATTTTATGAATTTCTTTGGCATTTGGCATAAAATTACATTCCCGTAAACTTTATCCGAAAGTTGCTTACAGCAACGTTTTCAATACACTCAGCACACCATCTTCTGCATAAGACGGGCATACGGCTTTTGCTGCCATACGCACTTCTTCTCTGGCATTTGCCACTGCATAGCTGAATCCAGAATCTTTCAGCATCGCGATATCATTGATGTTATCCCCAAAGGTGCAGGTTTCTTCCGGCGATATCCCCAGATATTTCTGAAGAAAAGCCACTGCACTTCGTTTGTCGGCTCCGAGCGGTGTTCCGTCCATCCATTCTTTTCCGGCCGCTGCAAGATTTATCTTGTCTTTCCAGTATGGTGTAAAAACCGGTGCACACAATTCTTCGCATCGTTCCTGATGATACACTGCGATCTTCATGATCTGCTCACCTTCAAGATGCATCATATCCGGAACCTCACGGATATCATATCCATAGGAATCCCTGAGCCAGCGGAACATCTTGCTTTTGGAATCTTCTGCAAAGCATCTGTCTGGTCCCGAAATAAAATAATCACATTCCGGCAGCTCTGTCTTAACCATTCTGGCCATGTTCTTCCAGATCTCGTCCGGCAGTGTGTGGATCTTCAGTATTTTTTCTGAAGTACGGATCAGTGTCCCGCCGTCTGATACAAAAAAGATCTGGTCTTTTACCGGCGCAAAAAGCTGGCTTTCGCTGTTGTACTGTCTGCCCGAGCATACTGCAAAGTAAACTCCTTTTTTTCTCAGTTTCTTTATAACATCCATGTACTCCGGATTGATTTCCAGCGTTCCATCCTTCACGAGAGTACCGTCTACATCACTGACAACAAGTTTTATCATTTGAATTCTCCTCCCCCAAAAAAGCACCGATAGATTTCATAGTATTCTCCTGTGAATCAGATGTCAACATTTTTCAGCGCATAAGCTGGAACATTACGGAGTAATTTCCTGTAACGTAAAAACCGCGCACCGGCTTCATGTCAGTGCGCAGTCCTTACGGATTTTCACGACTCAAGGGAGCGTCTTCAAAAATATGTTCAGAATCTGAGATTACTTAGATTCCAAGTTTTTCTTTCATGTAATCTACCGGTGTATCTTTTCCTGTGTAAAGTTTGATGGCGATCAGTGCCTGGAACAGCATCATGCTCATACCATTGTAAACTTTTTCGCATCCTGCTTCTTTTGCCTGTTTCATCATAACAGTTTCGCGTGGTGCATAAACAGTATCTGTTACGATCAGGTCTTTCTTGAAGAAAGAAGTATCCGGGATGTTGGAAAGGTCTTCCAGCGGGTGCATACCTACACCTGTTGCATCACAGAAAAGATCTGCTGCGTGCATTTTTTCTTTGAGGAGATCATGATCTGCAAGATCGTTCATTGTAGCTTTGCAGTTTGTGTTCTTGTTGATCAGGTCAACGATTTCTTCTCCACGGCTATAGAATTTATCTTTAATGTTGAAGATTTCGATCTCTGCGATTCCGTCAAGAGCACCACGTACAGCGATTGCAGTTGCAGCTCCGCCGGTTCCGATCAGAACCATCTTCATTCCTTTGAAATCAATGCCTTCTTCTTTGAGTCCCTGCCAGTATCCCATACCGTCAGTGTTGTAGCCTTTAAGCTTTCCGGTAACCTGTCCGTTTTCATCACGCATGTTTACAACTGTGTTGATCGCACCACATAATTTTGCCGCTTCATCAACTTCGTCCAGATATTTATGAACAACAGTTTTGTTTGGCATGGAGATGTTGGAGCCAAGCATTTTGAGAGCGCGGATACTCTGAACAGCATCTTTCAGGGAATCATTGTCTACTTCGAATGCAAGCTGAATAACGTCATCACCGTTTTTGTCGTATGCAAGGTTGTGTGTTGTCGGTGACTGTGTATGACGGATCGGGTAAGCCATTAATCCTACTAATTCTGTATGTCCTGTTACGTTTGGCATGATTTTTTCCTCTTTTCTTTATATTTCATAAATCGCTGCTTTCTCATGTTTGAGCGGGATCCAAGTTCAAATGTCTTGCCATGCAAGCATGACCGACATTTGGACCTTTTCTCCCTTGATATCATTTATTCAAGTGGCTCTAAGTACAGGTATCCCTGGGATTCCAGCACGTTCAGGATTGCACGGCCTTCCATGGTTCCTTCCATAATACGGCGGGCACGTACGGAATCACCGATGGTGTATACATAAGTGTCTGTATCCTTAAATGCTTCTTCAAGTTCCGGAAGTACCGGGTTGTTGGAACGCATTCCAAGGCAGTTGAAGCCAAGATCAAATTCCATATCCTTAATCTGTCCGTCTGGAAGTTTTACAGTAAATGCATTTTCCTTTACTTCCTGAAGAGCTGTGTTTACATATTCCTTCACGCCATATTTGTCATGTGTTTCACGCATGGAGCATTTGGTGATCGGGTCTGCAAGCATACCAATCTGAGGAAGCATATCAATGATCGTACATTCTGCTCCGCGAGGTGCAAAATATTCGATTACATCAAGTCCTACGGATCCGCCGCCGACAACAACGACTTTTTTGCCCTTGCATGCTTCATCCGGGTATTTGCCTGCATTCAGGTTATTGATCATATCAAAAATTGTAGCCACATTTCCGGCCTCGATGTTTTCTTTGAGACCTTTAATCGGTGGAACAAGCGGTACAGAACCGGTTGCATTTACAACGATGTCCGGCTTGAACTGTTTTACTTTTTCAACAGTTGCTTCTGTATTCAGGAAAACATAAAGATTTTTCAGTCTGGCAGCGCGTGCTTCCAGATATTTCGGAAAATCTTTCATACGAGTCTTGCTCGGAAGGTCTGAAATAAATGTGGAGAGACCTCCAAGGTGATCCTTCTTTTCCAGAACGAATACGTTGCATCCGACTTCTGCCGCTGTACATGCAGCTTCCAGTCCCGCTGTACCACCACCTACAACTACAACATTGCAGTTTTTGTTGACTTTGAGTGCTTTATAAATATCGCCTTCCGGTACAGCCGGGTTAACTGTACAACGGATCGGACGGTTTACACCAATACGGTTTCCGGCACATCCCACGTTGCATGAAATACATTTACGAATAATATCTTCCTCGCTGTTTTCAACTTTTTTTACCCAGTTCGGATCTGCGATAAGACCACGTCCCATTCCTACGATATCTACGTCGCCGCTCTCGAGAATTTTCTCAACAACTTTAGGATCACGGTAGTTACCTGCATTGATAACCGGTTTCTTAAATTTATCTTTTACGGCTCTTGCCATATAGGATCTCCATCCATCCGGGAGATAGTTGGAGTCGATCTGATACTGAAGAGATGGATTCAGACCGCAGGAAACATCATACATATCAATAAACTCATCGATATATTCCAGATATTCCAGTGTATCTTCCAGAGTGTTTCCACCCGGTACTCTCTCTTCTGCAGAGATACGAACAATGATCGGGAACCACGGTCCTACGTTTTTACGTACTTCTTCGAGTACCATACGCGGGAAACGAAGACGGTTTTCTACGGAACCGCCGAACTCGTCTGTTCTCTTATTATAGTAAGGAGATATGAACTGGCTCATCAGATAGGAATGTCCGCAGTGGATTTCGATTGCGTCAAATCCGATTGCCTGAACACGCTTTGCAGCCTCTCCATATTTTTTAACAGTTGTAAGGATTTCTTCTTTTG
>ERZ772812.1363-NODE-1363-length-17921-cov-10.218572_pt1 | contig 17921 bp, 17 predicted proteins | sample MGYA00511343_ERZ772812 | MGnify/ENA primary metagenome ERZ772812 (study PRJEB29015, sample SAMEA2737706) | human gut metagenome | biome: human gut; feature: human-associated habitat; material: faeces | place: China | collected 2012 ...
CGCTGTACAGGATGACCCGAAAGTTATTGAAGCGTATCTGGGGGTGGCGGAAGAATGAACGAGATCCTCTCCATTCACGATCTCAGCGTGAACTACGGCGGCATTGAAGCCGTCAAGGGCATTTCCTTTGATGTGCATGAAGGCGAGATCGTAACGCTCATCGGCGCGAACGGCGCGGGCAAGACGACAACGCTCGACACCATCGCGGGACTTCTCCGCAGCCGCGGCGGCGACATCGTCTTTCAGGGTGAGAGCATTGCGCACAAGGCCCCCCACCTGATCGTTAAGGACGGTCTGGCGCTCGTCCCGGAGGGACGGCACATTTTTCCCGATCTCACGGTGCTCGAAAATCTCAAGGTCGGCGCGTATCTCCGCAGCGACGACATCTCCGGCGATATCCAGTGGGTATACGACCTTTTCCCGCGCCTGCGCGAGCGCTCGTGGCAGGCGGGCGGCACGCTTTCCGGCGGTGAGCAGCAGATGCTGGCTGTGGGCCGGGCGCTGATGCCATCAAGGGCATCTGGTGCGTGCCGCAGTACTCCAACCCCGATGGCTACACTTACAGCGATGAGACCATCGAGCGCTTTGCAAAGATGAAGACCGCCGCCCCGGATTTCAAGATCTTCTGGGATGAGGCCTACATCGTCCACCACTTGACCGAGGAGATCATCGAGACCCCCGTGCTGCTGAACGTAAGCAAGAAGTACGGCACGCAGGACCGCGTGTTCATGTTCACCTCCACCAGCAAGATCACCTTCCCGGGCGCCGGTGTTTCTGCCATTGCCTGCAGCGACAACAGCATGAAGTATATGTGCAAGCGCTTTTCAGTGATGATCATCAGCTACGATAAGATGAACCAGCTGCGCCACGTCCGCTTCCTGAAGAACAAGGAGGGCGTTCTGGCACACATGGCAAAGCACCGCCGCCGTCTGGTGCCCTGCTTCGATGCCGTCAAGACCGCTTTTGCCGCCAACCTCACCCCCTGCGGCGATATTGCCCACTGGACCAACCCCAAGGGCGGCTACTTTATCAGCCTGTATGTCATGCCCGGCTGCGCTAAGCGCGTGGCGGAACTGTGCAAGAACGCAGGTCTGGTGCTGACCGGTGCAGGCTCTGCTTACCCGTACCACAAGGATCCGCAGGATTCTCATCTGCGCATCGCCCCCACTTACCCCAGTCTGGACGAGGTGGAGACCGCTTCCGAACTGCTGTGCGTCTGCGTGCGTCTGGCTGTTGTGGAAAAGCTGCTGGCTGATATGGCTTAAGGCTTAAAATAATTTGTATATTCTCCTCTGCGGGGCTCTTTGCAGGGCTGGCAGGGGAGTTTTATCACAGAAAGGTCGGCACGACGGCTGCTCTGTGAGGAGAGGAACCGTCGGCAAAACTTGCGGTTCACAACAAAAACGGCTGCGGCTGCACAGCCGCCGCTTTTGGAGGTTCCCGACTTATGAAAACAAAAGGCAAAGCATGGCAGCTGGTCGTTACCGCGCTGCTGATCGTTGTGTTTGTTTACACCGCCTTTTTTGGCGTGGCGGCAAAATATGGCGATGTGACCACCACCTACATCAAGGGTGCAAAGGATATCCGCTTTGGTGTGGATATCAAGGGCGGCGTCAACGTCACCTTTGTGCCCTCGGATGGCTATGATGCCACGGACGAGCAGCTGGATGCCGCCCGTCTGGTCATCGAGAACCGTCTGGTCGCGTTGAACGTGACCGACTACGAGCTGTATGTGGACAACAACTCCGACAGTCTGATTCTGGAGTTTCCGTGGCAGTCCGGCGAGACGGATTTTGACCCCGAGTCTGCCATTCAGGAGATCGGCACCACCGCCTACCTGACCTTCCGCGAGGGTGCCAGCAAGGACGGCGAGCTGATTTTGGACGGCTCCATGGTCGAAAGCGCTTCGGCACAGTACGGTGCTGTGAGCAACGGCGGCAGCTCTGAGTATTACGTTGCCCTCAAGTTCACCACCGAGGGTGCCAAGGCCTTTGGCGATGCCACCACTAAGCTGGCCGCCGATAAGGGCAGCATCAGCATCTGGCTGGACGATGAAAACGTGAGCACCGCCACCGTCAACACCGCCATTACCGACGGACAGGCTATCATCACCAGCTCGGCGTCCAATCCCTTTACGCAGGATGCCGTGGTCAAGATGGCACGCCAGATCAACTCCGGTGCACTGCCTTTTGCGCTGAGCGTGGACAGCTACTCCACCGTAAGCCCCAGTCTGGGCGAAAACAGCCTTGGCGCCATGGTGCTGGCAGGCCTGATCGCCTTTGCCCTCATTGTGGTGTTCATGACGGTGCTGTACCGTCTGCCGGGCTTTCTGGCCTGCATCGCGCTGGCCGGTCAGGTGGCGGCTACGCTGGCCTTTGTGTCCGGCTACTTCTCGGTGTTTGAAAGCTTTACCCTGACCCTGCCCGGCATCGCAGGTATCATTCTGGCCATCGGCATGGGCGTGGATGCCAACGTTATCACCGCCGAGCGCATCAAGGAGGAGCTGAAAAACGGCAAATCTCTGGACGGCGCACTGAAGAGCGGCTTTGCCCGCGGTCTGACCCCTATCATTGACGGCAACGTGACCATCGTCATCGTGGCCATCGTGCTCATGGGTGCCTTCGGCCCCTCGGATGGCCTGTTTGCTAAGGCGCTGCATTTTGTATTCTTTGCCTTCGGCCCCTCTACCGCAGGCACCATCTACGCCTTCGGCTATACGCTGCTCACCGGCGTGCTGCTGAACTTTGTGTTCGGTGTGTTCGCTACCCGTGTTATGATCCGCGGCGCAGCCGCCATCAAGGCACTGCGCAATCCGTGGCTGTACGGCGCTGCAAAGCCCGGGCAGGAGAAGGCCGAAAAGAAGCCGGTGGATTTCGTATCCCTGCGCAAAAAGTTCCTGACCTTCTCTGCCTGCCTGATGGCAGTTATCCTGCTGTGCGCCGCGGTGTTCGGTGTGCATCTGGATACCGAGTTTACCGGCGGTGCTATGATCACCCTGTCCTACGAGGGCAGCTTTGACCAAGCCGCTGTGCAAAAGACCGCTGCTGCGGCGCTGGAAAACACCGGCCTGACCCTGCAGACCGGTGAGAACGTAGCCACCGGTGACCAGACTTTAAAGATCTCCATGCCCGGCACCGAGACCGTGACCACCGAGCAGGTGGAGAACCTGCTGGATTCCTTGAATGAGAACTACCCGGACAGCCAGTTTGCCCAGCTGTCCCTGAGCAATGTCAGCGCAGCCATGGGCACCAAGTTCCTGCAGAAGAGTCTGGTGGCTGTGGTGTTTGCACTGGTGCTCATTTTGCTGTATATCGCCCTGCGCTTCAAGAACATCGGCGGTCTGACCGGCGGTATGATGGCAGTGCTGGCGCTGGTCAACGACCTGATGGTGGTGTTTGGCACCTTTGTGCTGCTGCGCACCGCACTGGACGGCAACTTTATCGCCGCCATGCTCACCATCCTCGGCTACTCCATCAACGATACCGTTGTGGTGTACGACCGTATCCGTGAGAACCGCGCTCTCATGGGCAAAAAGGGCAGCTTTGAGGAGCTGGTCAACCAGTCGGTCAATCAGTCTGCCCGCCGTACCCTGATCACCACCATCACCACCGTGATGGCACTGGGTGTGATGTGCATCGTGGCAAAGCTCTACGGTCTGGACAGCATCTTTACCTTTGCATTCCCGCTGATGATGGGTATGATCAGCGGTGTGTACACCTCTCTGTGCGTTTCCACCTCGGCATGGGTGCTGTGGAGCGAGCGCAGCAAAAAGAAGAACTGAGGCGGAGGAACAAGAGATGAAGTGCCCTTATTGCGGTGCGGAGGAATCCAAGGTGATCGACTCCCGCCCCACGGAAGATAACGAGCGCATCCGCCGCCGCCGCGAGTGCCTGAACTGCCACATGCGCTTTACCACCTACGAGGTGGTGGAAACAGTGCCGCTGGTGGTCATCAAAAAGGATAACTCCCGCGAACCCTTTGACCGGCAGAAGCTGTTCAACGCCATGCTGCGCGCCTGTGCCAAGCGTCCTGTCAGCTACGAAACGCTGGAACGTGCCGTCAGCAGCATCGAGCAGTCCCTGTTCAGCTCCTACGACCGCGAGATCCCCAGTGTGCGCATCGGTGAGCTGACCATGGAGGAACTGAAAAAGATCGACGAGGTGGCCTATATCCGCTTTGCCTCGGTCTACCGCCAGTTTGCGGACGTGGAAAGCTTCCTTGACGAACTGAAAAAGCTTGTGGGCGACCGCAAGGAAAACCAGTAAGCTATCATGAAAAAAGGACACTGCACAAGGTCTGTGCAGTGTCCTTTTTGCGCATCTTAAACCAGCCGCCGGGCAAGCCATTCCAGCCGCTCCACCTCCACCTGTGCGCGGCGCAACTCACCCAGAGCCTCCTCTGTGGCTTGCTGCTCAAGGTACCCGTCTGCCGCCCGCAGTGCAGCTTCCAGCTCCGTGTAGTCGGCCGTGCGCAGCAGATGGCTCATAGTTTCCCGCATGGTGTCGCACAGCTCTGCACCCTCGGCAAGTGCCTGCCGTGCAGTGGAAAAATCTTTCTGCCGTACAGCCTCAAGGGCGCAGTCCAAGTCGGCCGAGATATCCTGTGCAAAGCCCTGCACCCGTCCGCTGCTGTAAAGGGATACCCCCAGCAGCGCCGCCACGATCAGGATACACGCATAGATCCGCTTCATCGCTTTCCTCCCGGCTGGCGGCTTTCCTTTTTCAGCAGAAAATAGTCCTCGGTCTCGTTGCCGATGAGCAGCAGGATTTCCTGTGGCAGCACCGTGTTTGCCGTGGCGGTGCGTTCCAGCCACGCACGGTCCTTGCCGCACCAGCGCAGATTATCCTCCAATACCTGTCCGTCCAGCACAAAGGGGATAGTGGCCTGTGTCTGCTGTACCTTCAACTGTAAATCGGCTAGGGTAGCCGCTTCCTGCTCCGGGCGCAGCGCCGCCGACAGCGTGCCGTTTGTTTCGATCACGGCGTAGGACACCTTGCGTGGGTCGAAGATATCCTTGCCGCGCAGCGCCTCCATCAGGTCGGCGGTGGTCAGCCGCAGCATCCGCAGAGCATTCTGGTCGATCTTTCCGTCCAGAATGACCGTTTTGGGACGCCCGGAGAGAAAATTGAAGAACTTCTGGCTGCGGAAGCTCACCACCGAACCCAGCAGCTCCAGCGCCGCAATGAGGAACAGCGGGATGAGGCTGGCGGTGATGGGTACATCCTCCGATTCAATGGAGATGGACGCCAGATTAGAGATCAGGATGGTGGATACCAGCTCCTCCGGCTGCAGCTCTCCCAGCTGACGCTTGCCCATCAGCCGCATGGCAAACAAAACGCAGAGATACAAAATAATAGTGCGGCAAAGCAGCAGTTTCATGCACAAACCCTCCATGGTGGTGTGCGCGGCGTATTCCGCTGCGGCAAAGCGGGCATACTGCACACACAAAGGAGTGATGGATGTGCAGCAGCTTTCGCAAAGCCTTACGGAAAACCTGTCCGCGCTTGATGCTAGGTTTGGTCAGTCGGCGGACTATTATGCGAAGAAGATCGTTTTGTATGGCTGCCCAGGGTGCATCGTAATGTTTGACGGCATGGCAAGTCTCGATTCACTCTGGGAACTCTTGCTGGACGCCGCCGGGCGGCAGTCTGCTTCTGTCCGGCTTACTGGTACGCAAGCCTATGCGCATATCCTGCACGGCTCGGCGTTTCCGGCCGAGAGCACTCCGGTGCAGGATATGTCGCAGCTCGTAGCGCGGCTGACGGCGGGCATGGCGGTGCTGCTTTTAGAGGGCTGCAGCAGTGGTATTGTTTTTTCAGTGCAGGGGCTCAAATTCCGCTCCGTGGAAGAGCCATCCGCCGAGGGTAATCTGCGCGGCAGCAGGGAAGGCTTTACCGACCTTCTGCGGGTGAATCTGAGCCTTCTGCGCCGTCTTGTCCGCACCGATACCCTTGTGCAGGAGGCCGCACAGGCGCACACCTGCTGCAATACAGAGTATGCTCTTTGCTACTGCAAGGACCGTGCAGACCCCGCCATGGTACAGCGGGTGCGCGCCATTTTGCAAAGCGCAAGGCCGGAACTGCTGCTGGATTCCAGTTATTTCGTGCCGTGGCTGCTGCCCGGCAAGGCGCGGCTGTTCACCCCGGTACACTACACCGAGCGCCCGGCGGTCGCCGCCGCCAAGCTCTGCGAGGGCAAGCTGGTAATTTTAGTCAACGGCAGCCCCTCAGCACTGGTGCTGCCGGCGCTCTTTAGTGAACAGTTCGAGTGTCTGGATGATTACGCTTCTACGGCGGCGTTTTCCTCTTTTCTGCGGGTGCTGAAATATTTTTCTTTCTACTTTACGGTGTTCTTACCGGGGGTCTTTGTGTGCGTGGCGGTGTATCTGCCGGAGCTTTTGCCCCCGCAGCTGCTGTACAAGATCGAAGCAGCCGAAAAGGCTACGCCGCTGCCCCTTTTTGCCGAGATGCTGCTGGTGATCCTGATCTTAGAGATCATCCGGGAGGCGGGGCTGCGGATGCCGCAGTCGCTGGGTCACTCGGTCAGTCTGGTGTCGGCGCTCATCATCGGAGACGCCGCCATTGCCACCGGGCTTATGAGCACCCCGGTCATCTTTGTTGCAAGTATTACCGCCATTGCAGTCTTTGTCACCCCGGGTCTGTACGAGCCTGCCACCTTGCTGCGCATTGGCACGGTGCTGCTGGCAGGGCTTGCCGGGCCAGTGGGACTTGCCGCAGCATTTTTCGGCTTTTTGCTCAGCCTCGTCAGCACCGAAGCATTGGGTGTACCGTATCTTGCGCCGCACCCGTTCCCGCAGCAGCCGCTTTCCGAGGACGGCGTTCTGCGCCGCAACTACCGGCAGCTGTCCCGGCGCGGGTTCAATATCTGGCAAAAGCGGGAGAGGGGGAAACGGCGGTCATGAAGCAGCAGACAGAACGTTTCACCCCGGCGGCGTTGACCCTCAGTGTGGTAACTGCAGCGCTGGCAGACGGCATCCCGCAGAGCGTTCCGGTGCGTCGGGCGCTGTGGCTGGGCGCTGTCAGCGCGGTGTGTCTGTGCATCCTTTCGGCGCTGGCAGTGGCAATGTTGCAGAACAAAGCGCCCTCCCTTGCGGTGCGGCTGGCACTGACAGCCGGGCTTTTTATGGAACTGGTGCACACCCTCGTGCAGGCACAAGGGCTGTGCACGGCAGAGTTTTCCTCCATGGCGCTGCTGGGCTTTCTGCCACTGCTGCTCTGGGCGGGGTGGTGCATCCGTCCCGCAAGCTGGAACGCCTCGGCGCGGGTGCTGTGGTGGTTTGTAGCCGTGGGCGGCGTGGTCTGCCTGCTGGGGCTCGCCGGTCAACTGCACTGGTACCGCCTGTTCCCTCCGGCACAGCCGGCCGCAGCAGGTTGGAACGTACCGGTCTACGCTGAATATTTTGCCGGAGCCCTTCTGTGCAGTGCACGGTCTGCCCGCCGCACGGTCTGGCTGCCGGTATGGGGCTTTGCGGTGCAGGCTGCGGCTTTGCTGGGCAGTGCTTTGCTGTTTGGCAGCAGCACCTACCCCCGGCTGGAGTTGCTGCGGGCGTGGAGTAGCGGCAGCTTTTCCCGCATGGATGCGCTGCTTTTGCTGCTGTGGCTGCTGTGCGCTGTCTACCGGGCAGCCATGCTGTGTGCCGCTATCCGGTTGCTCTGGCAGCAGCCGGAAGCGGAGGTGCAACCATGAGAAAACAGAAATCTTGCAAACCGCTGCTGTTTTTACTGCTGGCAGGGTGGTGTCTTTTATTTCTGCGCTGCGAAAGCACCGAGAAAAGCATGGTGCGGGCGGTATATCTGGCACAGACAGGGCAGGGGTATCAGGCAGGGCTGCTCTATCAGGCACCGCAGGCCGCCGCCGATGCCGCCGAAGCCTCTGCCGCGTTACAGTTTGTGCAGGCAGAGGGGCAAACGATGGAACAGGCGCTGGCTGCGGCAGAGCAGGCACTGCCCCAAACCGCAAGCTACCGCCTGTGTGATTATCTGCTGCTGCCAAAAGCGGAAGAGCCATTACTAACAGAGTACGAGCAGCTGGTGCTGCGGCACGGCTGCGGCCGCACAGCCGCAAGGCTGCTTTGCGCAGAAGGAGAGACAGGCTACCTTGCCACACGGGCCGCCCTGCCGGATGCTCTGATGGCACAAATAAAGGCCGCAGCACCCACCGCACCCCGGCTGTATGAGCATACAGAGCCGGGACTTCTGCCTGTTCTCGAGTGGAACGCGGAAGAGGTGACGATACAGGAGGGCGGCGTTCTGCATACCGTGGCGGCTAATATACCCTTGTCCCCGGAGCAGGCCGAGGTCTACCGGCTGCTTGCCGGGCAGGGCGGCACCCGGCAGCTCTGGCTGGAAGGGGAGCGCATCGGCATCCGGCGCTGCACCGTTTCGGTCACCCTGCAAAAGGGGCAGGTGCTTGTGCGGCTGGACTGCCAACGTGCCGCCCACAGCCCATTGCCCACGCAGGCGCAGCGGCAACAGCTTGCGGCGCAGTGCACCACACTTTTGCAAAGCTGCTGGCAGCAGGGCGTGGATGTGCTGCACCTGCAAGCCCGGGCAGCGCTGCGGAGCGGCAGCGGCGCAAGCTTTGACCCAACAAAAAACGCCTGCCCGCAATGGCGGACAGACGTGCATTTCATGCTGTATTAAGAGGCGGTAGGAAAGGTGACAGTGATGGTGGTGCCAACGTCTACCTGACTTTCCAGCTTGATGCGGGCGTTGTGGATGCGGGCAATGTGCTTGACGATGGCAAGCCCAAGCCCGGTGCCGCCGGTGGCCTTGCTGCGGCTCTTGTCCACCCGGTAGAAGCGCTCGAACACGCTGGCCTGTGCTTCCCGCGGGATGCCGATGCCATTGTCGGTCACGGTCAGGGAGCAGTGTCCGTCCCGGTTGCAGGTGGTGATGATTTGTACCTTACCGCCCGGGCGGTTGTAGCGGATGGCGTTGTCGCACAGATTCTGGCACAGTTCATCCAGCAGCGCGCGGCTGCCAAGCACCGGGGCGCTCTCGCCCAGATAAGTCAGGGAGATATAGGCGCGGCGGGCGTTCAGTTTCTGGCGCTCCACACACTCCTTGGCAACCTCCAAAAGGTCTACCGTTTCCATTACGGGGGTGTCCCCGGTCTCGCTTACAGTGTCCAACTTGGAAAGCTGCAAAATATCGTTGACCAGCTGGATCATGCGGGTGGCCTCGCTGTGGATCTTGCGGCCGAAATCCGGCACATCCTCCGGTTTTGCAATGCCGGTCTCAATCAACTCTGCATAGCCGGAAATGCTGGTCAGCGGGGTCTTGAGCTCATGGCTGACATTGGCAGTAAACTCCTGCCGCATTTTCTCGTTGCTTTCTCGCAGAATGCGGTCGGAGTGGATGCTCTCTGCAAAGGGGATCAGTTCCCGGTAGGGCACATTTTCCTGAATGTGATCCAGATCCTCAGTCATGTTCAGCACCGGCTGTACCAGTGCTTTGGTCAGCAGGGCGGCCAGCACCGCAGCAGCCAGCATCAGCGCCACGCAGCTCAGCACGATGGCCGGGATGGTGGCATCATAGATGGACCACACGGTCTCGGCGTCCTGTGCCACGCGCAGCACATCCCCGCCGGAAAGCCGGAGCGCATAGTAATAGGTCTCGTAGCCCATGGTCTGGGAATCGCGAATGTCCCGACCCTCGCCGTTTGCAATGGCATCGCGGATCTCCGGGCGGGTCAGATGGTTCTCCATGGGCTGGTCGGTGGCAGATTCAAACAGCACGCTGCCGTCCTGACTGATCAGCGTCACGCGCAGATCATCGGTCACAAAGGCACTCAGCTGTGTGGGGTCTCCGGTCTGCTCGTACCCGGCGCGCACAAGGTCGGTCTCGCGCTCCAAAGCCGACCATGCCTGCGCCGTAAAGGCCTTATGGAACACAAAAATGCACAGCACTGCGGTGAATATAAGCCCCAGAAAGCCCATCAGGAACAACCGGTAGCTGATCTTTTCTTCCATGCTGCGCAGCTTCATTCTTCTTCGGCCTCCTCATCGGTCAGCTTGTAGCCCACCTTGCGCACAGTGCAGATGTAACGCCCCGCATCGCCCAGCTTTTTGCGCAGGGTGCGGATGTGCATATCCACGGTACGGCTTTCCACCGAGATGTCGGTGCCCCACACTACCTGCAAAATGGTCTCGCGGGTCACCACCAGACTGGTGTTTTCCAGCAGCAGACGCAGCAGGCAGTATTCCTTGTAGGTCAGCTCCACAGGGGTGCTGTTTACCGTAACGCTGTGGCGGGCGTTATCCAGCTGAATTTCATGAAAGGCCAGCACGTCCGGTCTTACCTCCGGGGCAGAGCGCCGCAGCGCCACACGCACCCGGCTGAGAAATTCCATAATGCCGAAAGGCTTTGCAATGTAGTCATCCGCGCCGCAGTCCAGCCCGCGCACGGTGTCCAGCTCGCTGGATTTTGCAGTGACCATAATGATGGGCAGCCTACGCAGGGAAGGGGTGTTGCGCAGCTTTTTCAGGATGGAAAAGCCGTCCTCGCCGGGCAGCATCACGTCCAAGATCACCAGCTCCGGCTCGGCAGCACGCATGGCCTGCCAGAAAGGCTCGGCACTCTCAAAGCCCTGCACTTCGTAGCCGTTAGATTGCAGGGCATACTGCTCCAGCTCGCGGATGGAAGCGTCGTCCTCTACAATATAGATCATAACTCAATTCTCCTCAGCAGTCTGTCCGTCCGGGAACAAATACCGCTCGCGGTAGCGGTCCAGACGGCGGTGGAATTCTTCACTTTCCTTGGTGTCGTTGCCGTGGCGCAGATCGTTCAGATAAGCGTGGGTATCAAAGCTGTCCTGTGCAACCTCGATCTGCGCAACTGCCACGTTGCTGCAATGGTCGCACACACGCTCGTAGTTGGTCAGCAGATCGTCCAGCACAAAGCCGTACTCAATAGAGCAGCTGCCGGCCTGCAGGCGGGCAACGTGTCGCGCCTTAATGGCACGCACCAGCTCGTTGACCACGGCCTCCAGCGGCTCCACCTTGGAGGCAAGGTGCAGATCTCCCTTGCGGAAAGCATCGGTGGTGCGGCTCAGGGTGTCCTGCACCGCATCCTCCAGAACCTGCAGCTCCTCCTGTGCATCCTTGGAGAAGTGAATCTCCTTCTGGTGCATCTCCTCGGCAGATTCCAGCAGGTTGACGGAATGGTCGCTGATGCGCTCAAAATCACTGATGGTGTGCAGCAGGGTGTTCACGCTCTGGCTGTCGGTGTGGTTCAGTTCCCGGCCGGACAGCTTGACCAGATAAGTGCCCAGTGCGTCCTCGTACCGGTCCACCCGGCACTCCTCGTCCCGCACCTTCTGGGCAAGTTCGTCGTTCCATTCGTGGGTCAGGCTCATGGCCTGCACAACGCCCACCCGGGCAAGCTCGGCCATTTCAGCGGTAGCGGCGCGGGCACGCTCCACAGCCACGGCGGGGGTGTTCAGCAGACGGTCATCCAGCAGAGCAAACTCCTCTTTTTCCGGGGAATCGGGAATGGTCAGGATGGCCAGCTTTTCCAGCCCGGTGGCGAAGGGCAGCAGAATGACGGTGGCCAGAATGTTGAACACCGAGTGCACGATTGCAATGCCCCAAGCCTCGATGGTGGTATTCACAAAGGCAAAGTGGCAGACGGCGTTGAGTCCGTAGAACCCGAACAGGAAGATGCTTACACCGATGATGTTGAAGTACAGGTGCACCATAGCGGCCCGGCGGGCGTTCTTATTCGCACCCACAGAGGACAGCAGTGCGGTCACACAGGTACCGATGTTCTGACCCATGATGATGGGGATGGCACTGCCGTAGGTGATGACGCCGGTGGCGCTCAGTGCCTGCAGGATGCCCACGCTGGCGCTGGAGCTCTGGATGATGCCGGTGACCAGTGCGCCCACCAGAACGCCCAGCAGGGGGTTGGAGAAGCGGGTGAACAGGCTGGTGAACCATGCCTCGTTTTGCAGCGGCAGCACCGCGTTGGACATGGTGGTCATACCGGTCATCAGCACAGCAAAGCCGATGAGGATGGTGCCAACACCTTTTTTCTTCTCACTCTTACACATATACAGCAAAATGCCAATAAATGCAAGCACCGGGCTAAAAGAAGTGGGCTTGAGCAGCTGGATGAACAGGCTGTCGCCCTGCAAGCCGGAAAGGCTCAGAATCCAGCTGGTCACGGTGGTGCCCACGTTGCTGCCCATGATCACGCCAATGGCCTGATGCAGCTCCATGATGCCGCTGTTGACAAAGCCCACCACCATAACCGTGGTAGCGCTGGAACTCTGGATCACGGCGGTCACGCACAGACCCAGAAAAAAGCCCTTGAGGGGGTTATCGGTCAGCTTGCTGAGAATTTTCTGCAGCTGACCGCCGGCCTGCTTTTCCAGTGCCTTGCCCATGATGTCCATACCGAACAAAAACAGGGCCAGACCTCCCAGCAGCGAAAAGACATTAAAAATGGTCATAAGTGTTTTCCTCACTTTTCTTGACGTGTTTTTCTCCTGTGCTTTAAGTATAGAAAAACAATGTAAAATCTGAAATCGCCGAAATGTAAAACCCATGTAAAGTAAGAAAAATGTAAAAATCCTGTGCACACGCTGCGATGCAGCGTCGGTTTCCAGAGGCGGGTACAAAAACAGCAACCCGGGCGTTGTATTTGCCGCCGAATTTTATTATAATATGAATAAGAGTGCCCGCAGCACAGCGCGGCAAAAGGATACAGGAGGAACCAGGATGGGTACGTTCAATGTTTCGCTTAAAACGCTGACCGACCGCGTCAGCATGGAAGTGGTATACACCCCCCGGGCGCTGGATGAAATCAGCGTAGAGATCGCCGAGGTCAACCGCCCGGGTCTGTTTCTGGCGGGCTATTATGATTACTTTGATAAGCTCCGTTTGCAGATCATGGGTCTGGCAGAGATGAACTTTTTGTCCGGTCTGACGGCAGAAAAGCGCTACGAGGCGCTGGAACAGCTGTTCCGGCAGCAGCCCCCGGCGGTCATCGTCTGCCGCAGCGAGGAGCTGGAACCCTTCCCGGAGATGCAGGAGCTGGCGCAGAAGCACGCGGTTGCCCTGCTGCGTTCCAACGAGACTACCTGCACTTTGATGGGCAGCCTGATCAGCGTACTGAATCTGGAGCTTGCGCCCCGCATCACCCGGCACGGCGTGCTGGTGGAGGTGTACGGCGAAGGCATCCTGATCCTTGGCGACAGCGGCATCGGCAAAAGCGAGCTGGCCATTGAGTTGGTCAAGCGCGGCCACCGTCTGGTGGCAGATGATGCCGTGGAGCTGCGCAAGGTGTCCAACCGTCAGATCATGGGCACTGCCCCGGAAAATATCCGCCACTTCATCGAGCTGCGCGGCATCGGCATTGTCAACGTGGCTCGTGTGTATGGCGTGGGTGCCGTCAAGCTGAGCGAAAGTCTGGATCTGGTGGTGCAGCTGGAAGCGTGGGACCCCACCAAGAACTACCAGCGCACCGGTCTGGAAAGTGAATACTACGACATTCTGGGCGTCAGCATTCCCAGCACCAGCATCCCGGTCTCTCCCGGCCGTAATCTGGCTGTGGTGCTGGAGACTGCAGCCATCAATAACCGCCAGAAGAAGATGGGCTACAACGCAGCCAAGGAGCTGCTGATCCGGCTGGGACTGGATGACAAAATGGACTGATCTTCCCGATAAAAAAGGAGCCTGACCCTATGGAACAACTCAAGCAGCTGCTGACCGCAGCAGGCATTGCTTATAAAGAAAACGAGCCGCTGGCAGCGCACTGTACTTTTAAGATCGGCGGCCCGGCACGGCTGTTCGTGCAACCGGTAGATCATGCACAGCTTTGCCGCACCGTTGCCCTGTGCAAGGCGCAAAGCGCCCGGTACTATCTGCTGGGAAACGGCAGCAATATTCTGTTTGCCGACGAGGGCTACAACGGCGTGGTGCTGGATATTTCCTCCATGCAGGACACTGTGGAGGTGCACGGCACACAACTCACCGCCGGGGCGGGCGTGCGGCTCTCGGCGCTGTGCAAAACGGCGCTGGAGCATAGCCTGACCGGGCTGGAATTTGCCTACGGCATCCCCGGTACGGTGGGCGGCGCAGTCTACATGAACGCCGGTGCTTACGGCGGCGAGATGAAGGATGTGCTGACCACGGTGCAGTACCTCACCGCCGAGGGCGAGGTGAAGGAGGCTGCGGCAGCGGAGCTTGACCTGCGCTACCGCCACAGCATTTTTGAAGAAAACGGCGGCTGTATCCTCTCGGCGCAGTTTGCTCTGACTCCGGGCGAACCGGAGGCTATTCGCGCAAAGATGGACGAACTGATGGCAAAACGGCTGGACAAGCAGCCGCTGGATAAGCCCAGCGCAGGCAGTACCTTCAAGCGCCCGGTGGGCGCTTTTGCCGCTGCCCTCATTGACCAGTGCGGTCTGCGGGGCTACCGGCACGGCGGTGCCGCCGTCAGCGAGAAGCACTGCGGCTTTGTGGTGAACCTTGGCGGCGCCACCTGCGCAGACGTGCTGGCGCTGTGCGAAGAAGTACGCACCATCGTAAAGGAAAAGACCGGTTATGATCTGGAAAAAGAGATCCGCGTAGTCCGCTGAACTGCGCAAATAGAGGGAGTGTGGAACACAGATGGAGCTGTTGATCGTCAGCGGGCTTTCCGGCGCAGGAAAGTCTGTGGCTATGAATGCGCTGGAGGATATCGGGTTTTTCTGCATCGATAACGTCCCGGCGGGGCTGCTGCCCAGCATTACGGCGTTTTCCAAGGCGGGCGACAACCAGCTGGAGCGGGTGGCGCTTTCCATGGACGTGCGCGGCTGCCGCAGCAGGGAACAGATCGAGACTGCCCTGCAGCAGCTGGACGAGCAGAAAACACCCTATAAGATCCTGTTTCTGGATGCGCCGGACGATGTGCTGATGCGCCGCTACAGCGAGACCCGCCGCCGCCACCCCATCAGCATTGCAGAGGGCATCTCTACCAGGGATGCCTTTTTGAAGGAGCGGCAGATCTTACAGCCCTTAAAGGAACGCGCAAACTACACCATCAACACCGGGCTGCTTTCTACCTCTCAGAATAAAGAGCGTATCTGTGATTTGTTCATGAAAAACGGCGGGGCAAAAAATGCCATGCGTCTCACCATTATGTCCTTCGGGTTCAAGTTTGGTTTGCCGCCGGAGGCCGACCTTGTGCTGGATGTGCGCTGCCTGCCAAACCCCTTCTATGTGCCGGAACTGAAGCACAAGACCGGACTGGATCAGGAAGTGGTAGATTTTGTCATGGGCTATCCCGAAGCACAGGAGCTGCTGCGCCGGTACGAGAACTTTTTGCAGTACGCCCTGCCGCTCTATGTCAAGGAAGGCAAAAGCCAGCTGACCATTGCGGTGGGCTGCACAGGCGGCAAGCACCGCTCCATCACATTCGCACGCAAGCTTGCGGAATACTGCACCTCTCTGGGCTACGAGCCCGGGGTGCAGCACCGGGATGCCGTGCGCTGAAAACAGAGGAAATACTATGAGTTTTGCATCCAGTGCGCGGGAGGAAATCGCGCAGCGCAGCCCCACCAAGGAATGCTGTGTGCGTGCAGCTGCCTATGGCATTGCCTGCTTTGCCAAATACTTTGATGCCCGCGGCCTTGTGCTGCAAACCGAGCAACCCCATACGGTGCAGCTGGCGCAGCAGCTGTTTGCCCGCTGCGGCATCCGGGGCGAGATCCTGGAAAAGCCCCGCGTCAGCGGTGTGCTGTACGAGTTCAATATCCGCGATGCGGAGCAGGTCACCCGCCTGCACGAGCTGTTCGGCACAACCGGCAGGGAGACCAGCTTGCAGATCGACCCCGGGCTCATCCGCTGCCAGACCTGCGTCAGTGCCTATATCGCCATGGCCTTTTTGTGCAGCGGCACGGTCACCGACCCGCAAAAGGAATATAATCTGGAATTTCTCACCTCCCGGACGAACCTCGCCCGGGATTTTGAAGCGCTGCTGGCTGAGCACGAGTTTGCGCCCCACCGCACCCGCCGCAACGGCGTGAACCTGATCTACGTCAAGACCGGTGCCAATGTGGAGCGGCTGCTCCGCTTTATGGGTGCTGCGGATGCTGCAACACAGATCAGTGTGCTCAAGGCGTTCAAGCAGGTGCGCAATCAGACCAACCGGCAGACCAACTGCGATACCGCAAACCTTGGCAAAACGGCGCGGGCGAACGCTCAGACCCTGAAGGCTATCCGCTATTTGCAGGAGCAGCACGCACTGGAGACCTTGCCGGAGGTACTGCAGCAGGCAGCAGCCAAGCGGCTGCAATACCCGGATCTTTCGCTTACCGCGCTGTGCGGCTGCTTTGATCCGGCTGTGAGCAAATCTGGCCTATCACACCGGATGAAAAAGCTGGAGGCACTGGCGGAAAATCTGCGCCAGCGTCAGCAGGAGGGACAGGAGGCAGTACAATGAGTGAACCCACCGCAAATACCCGTTCCTTTGCCCATTTGCATATCCATACGGAATACAGCCTTCTGGACGGTGCCTGCCGCATCGACCAGCTGATGGAGCGGGTGAAGGAGTGCGGACAGACCGCCATTGCCTGCACCGACCACGGCGTAATGTACGGCTGTGTGCAGTTTTATAAAGCCGCCAAAAAGGCGGGCATCAAGCCCATCATCGGGTGCGAAGTGTATGTTGCCACCCGCACCCGCTTTGATAAGGTAAATAAAATAGACGGCAATAACCACCTGATTTTACTGTGCAAAAACGAGACCGGCTATAAGAACCTGATCAAAATGGTCTCTGCCGGCTTTGTGGAGGGCTTTTACTCCAAGCCCCGTGTGGATAAGCAGCTTTTGGAGCAATACCACGAGGGACTGATCTGCCTTTCGGCCTGTCTTGCAGGCGAGATCCCGCAGGCCATTCTGGCAGGGGACTACGAGCGCGCAAAGGCGACTGCGCTGTGGTACCGGGATCTATTCCTACCGGTGAGATCTGCGCAGTGGCGGGCACACCCATGGATTTCACACAGCCGAAGAAGATCGGAAGAGATATTGAAGCAGACTTTGAACAGTTAAAACTGACAGGTGGCTATGATCATAATTTCTGCATTGATGACTGGGATGGCAGCCTGAAACATATTGCGACTGCAAAAGGACCGAAGAGTGGCAGAGTGATGAAGGTATATACCACATTGCCCGGCGTACAGTTCTATGCAGGTAACTTTATCGCACCGGAGGAGGGAAAAGCAGGCGCAGCCTATGATAATAGAAGCGGATTCGCCCTGGAGACCCAGTATTATCCGGATACCATTCATCATGAGAACTTCCCTTCTTATATCTTTGGTGGGGAAAATGGTGATTATGATTCTGTGACCGTATATAAATTCGAGTAAATAAATAGTTATGCAAACTTTGTCGAAGTGTTTTTTTAAGGACGCGACAAAGAACGCTAAAATACCTCCTGTGCGGATGCTATAGTTAGTGATAACTGATAGAAACGGCATGGGAGGTGTTTTTTGTATGGAATTACCGAAAAATATAACGCAGATCGGAGAGGCGGACAAGCACTGCAGAGTCTATGTGGAAGATTATGTGGTATCTTACATAAAACAAATGAACGGAATGGCACAGAACAAAGACATTGCCATTGCGCTGTATGGCAGACGGACGACGGAGAATGGTGTGGCTTATCTGTTCGCCTATGGTTCGGCGAAACTGAATTTTCTGCAAAAACCGATACGGCACCTGTCCCAGGCACAGGAGCAGGAGATCGAGAAGCTGCGGAAGAAGTATTTTCCGGAAATGACATTTTTAGGATATCAGATCCTGAATGGCGAGATGGTGGAAGGCTTCCAGATCTGCGAACAGGAGATCTGCCGGTATGTGGCAGGTTATGCACAATTTTACGAAAAAAATGACAGCATGCTGGCGTATATGC
>ERZ772812.1375-NODE-1375-length-17803-cov-23.256029_pt1 | contig 17803 bp, 18 predicted proteins | sample MGYA00511343_ERZ772812 | MGnify/ENA primary metagenome ERZ772812 (study PRJEB29015, sample SAMEA2737706) | human gut metagenome | biome: human gut; feature: human-associated habitat; material: faeces | place: China | collected 2012 ...
TGAGTGCATATCCCAGATGCTCCGTCTGCGCCACGGGATAGGTCTTGATGACCGCGAACCGCTCTGTGTCCGAGCCGCGGAAAGCCGCCGTCCAGTCCTGGTTCCCGGTGCCGTCCGTGCCGGACATATCCCCCTGCTTGCTCTCGATGAGGGCAAAGCTGCTCCCCGCCGCGCCGATGGCCCAGTCCTGCGCCTCCTTCAGCGTCATAGCGCCCAGATGCGCCACATAAAGCCGCGCGAAGATGTCCTCGGTGCTCTCCCAGACCTCGACAGGCTTGCCGTTGAGGACAGGTGAGCCATCCACCGTCGCGTCGTTCCAGCCGTCCATGGGAGTAAGCCGGTGCCACCCATCGGCGAGGATGCAGATGCTGTAGCCGCTTCCGCTGTACCACGCAGCGGGATAAGAAACCAACCCCGCGCCGTTGTCGTTGAAGCTAAGTGTGTCCTGACGCGCCGCCTCCGTCCGGTCGATATACCGGAACTGTACGTTATACAGGCCGTCCATGCCGATACCGGTATACGCCTGCGCAAGGTCGATGACCTCGCCGTCATGCAGCAGCCTGTTTTCACTTGTGTAGCGTCCGTAGAGGGTGAAGCCCTCACCCTTTATCACGGACAGCTGCGCGCCGCTGCCCACCTCATACACCGGGATGTCCTCGCTGTAATTCTCGTCGTACTTCACCGTGCGGTACACCACGGAATAGACCTCCGTCACGGCAATGCTCAGCTGATCCTTCTCGTAGCTGACGGTCACCGGCAGCCCGCCGGTCAGTTGGGACGTTATGTACCGGGAAATATCCCGCAGCAGCGCCTCCGCCGCGTCGCCGTTCCCACGGGGGTCGGCCTGCCCGGACAGAGTCCTGATATACCTCCGCACCTGCTGCGGCAGCTGGCTATACCGCTGCGCCAGCACGTCCATGGCACCCTCGGCATACGCGCCGTCACCGTTGAGGTAGTACGCGCACAGATAGCTCAGGGGAACGGTCTCCCAGTCCGGCAGCGCCGCCGCGTCATACACAATGCCGTAGTCCTCCGCCCGGACGCTGATCACGCCGTCCTCTCCCAGCATGGGCCACGGCGTGATCTCCGTGAAGTCCGGCAGGGCGTCGCCGGGATAGTACACGATGGAGCCGTCCTCCAGACACGCCTGTAAAACATCCATCAGCGCTTGCAGGCCCGCTGCGCTCCCCCGCACGGCGTTGTAGTCCGCCGCCACATAGTCCCCGGCGTACACCGTGCCGGACACAGGGGGCTCCCCTTCCGCGCCGACGTCCTCCCACCGCAGCCATTCCGCGTTGTCGATGAGTGCCAGCGCGATATAGCCCCGCTGCGCCATCTGCCGGTTCCACTCCGCGGTGCGCTGCGGCAGCGCGTCTGTAAAGGCATAGCGCACCACCACACCGTAGGGCTCGCTGGCCGTTTCGACCTCAAAGGAGTAGGTATACGCCTCTCCCTCGCCGGCAGCGCCGGCCGCCCGGAAGCCCAGCGCGTCCAGTATGCCGCTGACGGCGGCATTGTCGCCGATATACTCCGTCCGCAGGGCGTACAGCGTCTCCGCGTCCGGCACTCCGGCGTCCTTTCCGGCGGGCTTCGTCAGCAGGCACACGCCGATGATGGCCGCCGCGACGACCAGCAGGATGACAGCCCAGAGGGCGGGCTTCTTATAGTTGAGCACGTTCTTCACCCTTTCTTTCACAGCCACTTCGCCAAAGGCCAGCGGGCACACCGCCGCCATTTTCGGCTGGGCGGCGCAGGCCACCAGTGCGCGGGAGTATGCCGCCCGCTGGGATGGCGTGGCGTTTTTCAACACCATTTCATCACAGGCGCGCTCCATGTCGCGGCCCAGCAGGACATACGCCGCCCAGAGGACCGGGTTGAACCAGTTGACCGCCAGCAGCAGAAATGCCAACGGTTTCCACACATGGTCCCAGCGGCGGATATGGCACCTTTCGTGGGCCAGCACCTGAGGAAAGTCCTGCTCCGACACGGTTTCCGGCACATAAATGCGGGGTGCAAGCACGCCCAGCACGAAGGGCGTGGACCAGTCGGTGCAGCGATAGACATTGTCCTGTATGCGGGGGGCGGCGCGGAGCCGCCAGCGCATACGCAGCAGGCTGAGGGCCATGTACAGCGCCATGCAGCCCACGCCCGTCAGCCAGATGGCGGGCAGCTGATCCAGCAGCGCAAAGCCTTGTGCCGCAGCGGGTCCCGCCATTTCCAGGCGCTGCTCCGGCGGGGCGGAAACATAGACCTTTTCCTGCTGGCGAAGCTCCTGATAGGCCTGGATGGGCGGGCTTTCGGGCTGCTGGAGACTGACGGGGCTCTCTACTGTCAATCGGGCGGGAAGCAGCAGCCGCAGGGCTACCAGCAGCCACAGCATACACACGGCCCGGCGGGGCGCACGGCGCAGCAGCGGCCGCACCGCCATCACCGCCAGCGCGATGAGGCCCGCCTGCCAGGAAATTTCCAATACGGAGGTAAACAGGCTATTCATTTTCTTCTCCTTTATGGCACAGGGCATAACACTGTATGCCGCAGCGCGGTTCAGTTACGTCCGGAATTCTTCTGCTCGAAGCGGTCGATCATGGCGTGGAGCACATCGGCATCCTCTTTGGAAAGTTTTGAATTTCCCATGAAAGCCGTCAGAAATGCCGGCAAGCTGCCGTGGAAGTTGTGGGCTATAAAGGCGCGGCTCTCCGCGCGCTGCACGTCCTCCCGCCGTACCAGCGCGGTGACGACGGCGTTCTCCGTGTGCACCACGCCGCGCTCGGCGAGACGCTTGATCACAGTGTAGGTGGTGGATTTTTTCCAGCCCAGCTCCTCGGCGCAGAGGCGGACCAGCTCGCTGCTCTTTATAGGCTCATGGGACCACAGTATCTCGCAGAAGCGCAGCTCACTGTCAAAAATTTTCGGTGTTTCCACAGGGTTTTCCTCCTTGGTCGAATGTAGTAGACCTGTTTTTAGTCTAACGCATTAGACCCGTCCTGTCAAGTATTTTTTCTTGCTTTTTGTGTCACTTTTACTTTACTTTTCTTGTACGCTTATGATACCTTAGTGCAGAGGATGTTATAGGGATATGTAAGCTATGTGTCAGGCACGGCAAAAACAGGTACGAAAGGGGCGCATCATGGATATCGTGTATGAGGATAAGCGGATCGTGGTGGCGGTAAAGCCCGCGGGCGTGATCTCCACTGACGTGCGGAACGGTATGCCGGAGCTGCTGCGGCAGACGCTGCACACTGCGTGCATACGGACGGTACACCGGCTGGACGCGCCGGTAGCAGGGCTGATGGTGTTCGCACGGAGCGCCTACGCCGCCGGGGAGCTGTCACGGCAGATACGGGAGGGGGAATTTGAGAAAACGTATCTGGCGGTGGTGCGGGGAATGCCGAAGGCGGACGAGGGAGAGCTGACGGACCTGCTGGGCCGGGACAAGGCGCGGCGGATGACCTATGTGGCCGAGGGGCCGGGAAAGGACGTGCGGGAGGCGCGGCTGCGGTACCGGGTGCTGGACCGGCGGGCGGGATGCGCGCTGGTGCGGGTCCGGCTGCTGACGGGGCGAACGCACCAGATCCGGGTACAGTTCGCGTCACGGGGGATGCCGCTGGTGGGCGACCGGCGGTACGGGGACGCGGCGGACGCAGACACCCCCATCGCGCTGTGGTCGGCAGGCGTGGCGTTCCGGCACCCGGAGACGGGAAAGGCCATGGCGTTTGAGCTGGCACCGCCGCAGGAGCCGCCGTGGCGCTGGTTTCAGGCATAAAAAAATGAGCACCCCTCCGGGTGCTCATTTTTTATGTGCTCAGAATTTCTTTCTGCCGGTGCAGGTCAGGCCGGTGAGGGACAGGAGGGACAGGGCGGCGTAGAGGGCTACGCCGGGGTCAGCGGTCTTGGGCGAACCCTTGGTGTCGTCGGCCTTAGTATCGGTGGTGGGGTAGTAGTAATAGCCGCCGGTCTGGGGTTTTTCCTCCCACTTGGCCAGCAGATGCAGGGGACGCGTCACCGGCGTACTGAAGTTCCATGCGGCAGAGCCATCCGTTCCCGCTTCGTACCAATATTGGAAAACAAGATTTGGTTTGGTCGGGTCAGCGGGCTTTTCTGCCGGGGAGCCCAGCTTCGTCTCTCTCACCGTAATGTCATTGTCACTGCCCTGGCCCAAGTCAAATTTCACCGGGTACATGGCCGTAGTACTGCCATTACCCTCAAATGTGATCGTCTCGTCAAAAATGGTATAGCCCTCTTGGGAAGGTTCATGCGTAATAACACAGTTACCGACCCCACTCACGCAGACATTTCCCTTTACCGTGCCGCCGTGGGCTTTCATCGTCCCCGGGTCCATATAGATCGCACTGCTCTCCCATTGATAGTCAGCTGTGCAGTCCCGAATGGTGCCGCCGATCATTTCAAAACACGCACCGGTGGCCAGAGCAACACCGCCGCCGGTGTTAGCCGCTTTGCAATTGCTGATCTCGCTTTCACTACCGTTCATCGTAAATGTGCTCGCTCCGGTGAATAACGCAACGCCGCCGCCCCAAACAGCGGTGCAGTCGGTGATCCTGGCCGTACCGGACATGGTAAAACTTCCTTTAATCATATACACACCGCCGCCCCGGCCACTGCCGTACAAGGGGGAGGCGGCTTTACAGCCGGTGATGGTGCCGCCGGTCATCACGAGGTGTCCTTCTGATGAATTACCTCCTATGTATACGCCGCCACCATCCGTGGCATTACCGCCGGTGATGACACCGCCGACGGGCAGGGTCGTGTCCTCATGCGATGCCCCCGATCGACTGTCCGTGATGGTCAGGGTCGCGCCGTTATGCACATAAAGCACGCTGCCGGTACCGGTCATCTTGAGCACATAGCCGTTCAGGTCGAGGGTCAGGTTTTTTGTAATTTGCAGCGTGGCAGCGATCTCCGTATTGGAATTCAATGTAATCGTATCGCCAGCGTTTGCCTTGTCTATCATCCCCTGCAAGGTCGGCTCCGTCGCGGCGGCGGTGGACACCAGGGGATTTGTTACATCCCCCGATGTAACAAAAGCTGCCCATATGGGCAGCGCGCATACCAATACCAGGGTCATCAGGATGGGGAGCAGTCGTCTCTTCATGGCGGTTCCTCCTTCTATGGCTCACATATTCCTCTCCCGTGCCTGTGTGCCGCCGTATTTCCCATGAGGAAATATCCGACCACCCACAGGCTTTGTTGTACGACCATCTTACCAGAAAGTGTCGCGAAAGGCAACGGGAATATCCAGATGTTGGCATAACAAATCGGTGTGGGAGGTATAAGGGGAAGTTATGGTTGGTATTTTTTGGCTTGTCCGGACATAGGCTTGTCTGAAAGGCGGTGGGGCTTGTGAAATGGCGGCGGGGCGCGGCGGCGGTGTGCGGGGCGTTCGTGCTGTGGCTGGCGGCGGTGTGCGCGGGAAGTCAGGACCTGCGGGCGGCGGCACAGGCGGTGCGGGACAGCTCGCTGGCGCAGCGGCTGGTACAGTGGGAGCTGGGGGACCTGTGGGCGGCGGACTCGCTGCCGCTGCCGGTGCTGACGGTGCTGCGGCAGTCGCCGATGCTGCTGGCGGCGGAGACGCAGGTGACGCAGGCAGAGACGCCCCGGAACGCGGAGGAGACGCCCTCCCCCGCCCCGGTGGAAACACCGGAGGGCCCAACAACGGGGCAGACGGAGAACACCGGCGGGCAGGGGGAGTCGAGGCCGCTGTCGGTGGTGGCGGCGGACGAGAACGGGTACACCCGGGTGGGGGACGTGTTCATCAAGAACAGCTCGCGGCAGACGGTGGAGGGCATCGTGTTTGACGGGACGTTCGCGGCGGCGCTGGGCGAGGACGCGCCGCAGGTGCTGATCGTCCACACCCACGGCAGCGAGGCGTACACCATGCCGCCGGGGGAGGAATACGAGGACACGGGGAGCTTTCGGACGGCGGATGCCAGCGTGAGCGTGATACGGGTGGGCGATGAGCTGGCCAAAGTGCTGTCGGGCTACGGGATATCGGTGCTGCACGACCGGGCGCTGTATGACGACCCGGAGTACAACGGGGCGTACTACCGGGCGGAGGACGCCATCGAGGCGTATATGGAGAAATACCCCAGCATCGGGTTCATTCTGGATGTGCACCGGGACGCGCTGGAGGACAAGGCCGGCCACCAGTACAAGGTGGTAACGCGGGAGGACCCGGACTGCGCGCAGGTGAGCCTGGTGATGGGCAGCAGCTGGGAGGGCTGGCAGGAGAACCTGAAATTCGCCGTGGCAATACAGCAGCACCTGACGGAGCGCTATCCCACGCTGATGCGGCCGCTGACGCTGCGGAATTCGGACTACAATGAGTACTTCACGCCCGGGAGCCTGCTGGTGGAGATCGGCGCGGCGGGGAACTCGCTGGACGAGGCGCTGAAGGCCGTGCGGGTGTTCGGAGAGGGATTTGCGGAGGTAGTGACGGGAAAATAGGGTTGCAAAACATGGCGCGGCAGTGTATAATACGGGAACACGAAACACACGACGCGATACGGAGGATAGAGATACCATGAAACGGAACCGCGGCTTTACATTGATGGAAATGCTGATCGTGGTGGCGATCATCGCTGTGCTGGCGGCTATTGCCATCCCCGTGTTCAACGGCAGTCTGCACAAGGCCAAGGTGGCCGCGGACGAGGCCAACGTGCGGGCGTATTACGCAGAATTGCAGATCGACTACCTGACCACCGGGGAGTTTCGGGAGGATGTTGGGACCCAAGTAGGTGATATGCGGACCGAGATCAATTTCCTGGACGGTACGACGGTCAACTTGCAGGACGGACACCTAACGGTGATACTGGACCGCGATTGGTATGGTACGAAAGAACCTATAGGATACCAGCTGTACTATATGTGCAACAAGGGCGACCACACACTGCTGCTGAAATAATGATGAAAAAAGAGACCGCGGGGCGGTCTCTTTTTTGCGTTCTCAGCGGTTTTTCTTGGCCAGCTCCATGAGTTCCGGGTACTTGGAGATGACGTAGCTGTAGCTGCCGCGGCCATGGGGCAGCAGGCAGGCGGAGCAGTCCTTGACGCCGTTTTCCAGGTACCTGAAGTTGCCGCCGCACTTGCTGCCCAGGGTATACAGCGGGCAGTAGCAGAACAGGCAGTTGAAATCCTCGGGGTGGGCGGTCTTGTGGCAGGGGAAGAACTCGCAGGCGGTGTGCTGGGTGAAGGAGTAGGCGCACTCCTCGGGCTTTTTGGTGTAGATATCGTCCATGTCAGTCCTCCACGGTGACCAGGCCGTCGTCACCCACGGTGACGGTCATGCCGGTCTGCACATATTGCAAAAATTCGTCGCCCAGGGAGTCCACCACGGGCATTTTGCTGTCGGTCCAGACATCGCCCAGAATGGCGCCGGAGGCGGCCAGGGAGTCGATGGGCAGGGAGAAGAGCATACAGGCGGGCTGCTTGCCGTGGGAGCACACCGTGAAGAGCACCATGCCGCCGGTGGTGGAGCCGATGGTCTGGGGCAGGCAGAGGGCCTTGCCGATCATGGGCTTCCTGTAGATGTCGGGGTTATTCTGGTCGCCGCATTTCACCTGCTTGTCGCCGAACATCATGGCCATCTGGTAGCTGGCCAGGGTGTTGAAGCCGCCATGGCTGACCAGCGCTTCGGCGGTGCAGGTGCCGGGGACCACCACGCGGCCCTTGAACTGCTGCATATCAGCGTCCCTCCTTTCCGGTGAGGATGTCCAGTATCTCCGCGTCGGTATAATACCGGGCGCTGGTGTAGGTGCGGAGCTTATTGGAGTTGGTGATGACCGCCTTCTTCTTGCAGAGGGGGTTGTTCATGTACATCAGCGGGCAGATGTAGCTGAGGATCACGCCCATGCTCTGGAGCTTCAGCCCCTCCACGGTGTCCTTGAAGGCGTCCAGCACCGCCGGGGCGGCGGTGAACACGGTGGGAACGGCCACCTGCAGGCGGTTCTGCGCCCGCAGGGCATCGGTGAGCTTCGCCGTCCAGTCCTTCAGCTGCTCCAGCGTCAGGTGAGGACAGCCCACGAAGCACAGCTGCGGCGCGGCGGCAGGGTCCTTCCAGATGACGGGATAGCTGCGCTTCACGCGCTCCAGCTCGGCGTCATCGATGATGTAGGTCCGATAGCCCTCCCGCAGCAGGGCCTCGCCCTGCTCCTTAGCCTCGGGGGTCAGGTGCTCCACATGGTACAGGCCCACGGCGCCGTTGGAGGCGGTGGCCGCGCCGAAGTCCTTGAGGTAGGCGCGGTTCTCGTCGTTCAGTTCCGTGCCCAGCCACGTGTCCAGTCCGCGGATGTAGGGCACGTCCTCCATGACCTTCATGCCGATGGCGGAGCCGAGAAGCTGGGCCTCGGGCCGGCGGGTGCATTTGACCTCCACCAGCCAATGGGCCTTGCGGCCCTCGTCGGTGAGCAGGCCGAACTCCGGCACGAAGCCGGCGATGCTGCCCATGAGCTCCAGCATACCGCTGTTGCGGTTGCAGCGGGCGCCCAGGACGGAGTTGGCGTAGACCACGGCGGAGGACTCCGCCCAGCTGAGGATATCACCCTGTTTTGGGGTGTTGCCCACCTGCGGCAGATAGCAGGTACAGGTATAGGCGTTATCGGCGGTGATGCCCAGCTTTTTCAGCTGCTGCTCATACCGGTCCTGCTGGGTGTACATGATCTTGCGGAAGACGATGTCCTCCAACAGACTGGTGGGGACGTGCTTATCCAGGGGTAGGGGGTCAGCAGTGAATTTCTGACCGCTGGTAAGGCCGGACTCGATAAGACGGTCGTACAGGTCGTAGACCGGCTTCATCACCGCCAGGCCGAAGGAGATGACGGTGTGGCCGTACTCACTGGTAACGGGGACCATACGCTGGGCGCCGAAGGTATCGCCGTACATGACCAGCGTCTTGACCACCTTGGCCATGGTCTCGCCCTGGGCGCCGTCCAGCAGGGCCTGCTGCTGGGGTGTCAACTGCATAAAACCACTTCCTTTGTTTCAGAATGGTGTTGCGCTGGCTCTATTGTACCAGTCCGCCGCGGGAAAGTCAACTTGACGAAGGGGACGCGGTGGGGTATACTGCAGGAGAAAGGACGGTGGCAATATGCGGAGCGTGCTGCTGTGGAAGGATATGGATCAGGTGGCGGAGCAGATGGACGCCGCCGTATTTCAATATGTGGGTGAATTGCAGACGGAGAGCTTTGAGGCCTTTGCCGACTTCGACCTGCTGGCCTTTGACTGGTACGATGTGCGGAAGGCGGGGAAAAGCGGCAAGGTGCTGGTATACATCGACCGGGAGGACCTGTTTTTCTTCTGCCGGAACGAGGCGGCACAGCAGTATGTGCAGGGTGCGGTGGACACGCTGACCGCAGGCGGACCGCTGAATGACCAGCAGCTGCTGTACCGGTTTTTTGCGGGGCTGTTCAAGGGCGACATGGCGTATCTGGAAAAGCTGGAGGCCCAGATCAACGGCGGCGAGAGCACCATACTGGAGGGCAAGGCCAAGGACGACGCGCCCCGGCGCATCGCCGCGTGGCGGCGGGAGCTGCTGCACCTGAAGCGGTACTATGAGCAGCTGGACGCCATCTTCGATGAGATGTGCGACAACGATAACGGGCTGATCGAAGCCAACATTCTGGCACGGCTGGAGGTGCTGGGGCGGCGGACGGGCCGGTATCTGCAAAAGGTATGCGCGCTGCAGGAGCTGGTGGCCCAGCTGCGGGAGGCCTATCAGAGCCAGCTGGCCATCCAGCAGAACGACCTGATGCGGGTATTCACCATTGTGACGGTGCTGTTCCTGCCGCTGACGCTGATCACCGGCTGGTTCGGCATGAACTTCGTAAATATGCCGGAGCTGCAGTCGGAGTGGGGCTATCCCGTGATCATCGCCGCCAGCATACTGCTGGTGGCAGGACTGCTGTGGTTCTTCAGGCACAAGAAATGGCTGTAAAAAAGCACCCCTCAGGCCGCTTGGCCTGAGGGGTGCTTTTCATCTGTATACCACCGCTGCGGCGGAGAGGGCGGCCAGCAGCGGCAGCAGAGTCTGTCCCCTGCGCCGCAGACGGCGGCGCAGGAACGTAACGGCGGTCATTCCGCCAGGGTCTTGCCCATGGCGCGCAGGGCATCCAGGGCGGTGTCATCCGGGGCCTCGCAGCAGATCACGCTGTCGCAGACCAGGTTCACACCGGCATCGGCGCAATCCTTTTCCCAGGAGCGCATCCACTCGCCGTCGCCCCAGCCGTAGGAGCCGAACAGGGCCACGGCCTTACCGCCCAGGCAGTTCTTGCAGGCGTCGAACATGGGCTGGAACTCCATCTCCTCCAGCACCTCGCTGCCCATGGCCGGGCAGCCGAAGGCAATGGCGGCATAGCCGTTCAGCTCGGCGGTGTTCACCTGGTCCACCGTCAGCAGCTTGGCCTCCGCGCCGGCGGCGGTCATGCCCTCCAGCACGGCATTGGCCATGGCCTCGGTGTTACCGGTGCCGCTCCAATAGATCACAGCAGTCTTTTTCATTGTCGTTTCTCCTTTCGATCGTTACCCCGCCACAGCCAGCTGATCGATCGTCGCGCCGGCCTGCCAGAGCTTGCAGTATGTGTCCGTGCAGCGCTTGAACCGGGTGAAGAGCCGCCGGGCCCGGGCCTCGTCGCTGTACACCTTCCACAGCCCCGCGCACTTGTAGCTGCGGGCACGGTTGTCCACGAAGCCCCGCACGTCCTCCGGCGGATAGCTCAGGAACAGCCCCACCTCGTGAGGGAACTCACCGCTCTGCCGGAACCGGCGGATCAGCGTGGCCACACAGCGGCCGCAGCTGCCGCCGTCATAGCCGGCCTCCGCCAGCAGGCGGCGGGCCAGATCGTCGCTGAGATCGCGGCGGAGAGTGGTGGGGCGGTAGAGGTACAGCAGGGCGCTGCCCTCGGTAAAGCGGAGGGGCAACAGGCACAGGCCCTTGGGCGAGAGGCGGCGGTTCAGCTGCCGCACCTCGTCCAGCAGTGCATCCCGGTCCGTGCAGGGACAGGGAAAGAGACTTCCGGCCTTGATACCGGCCAGAGTGGGGGCGCACTGGCGCACGACCATTTCTTCGGACATAGGGGTTCCTCCTTAACCGGCGTGTTTTTCCAAAATGCTCCGCAGGGCGGACAGAGAGCTGGTATGGCAGCGCTCGATACGGGTCGGCGTGCCCTTCAGCTCGCTGAGAGCGCTCTGCACCAGCTTGTGGGACATGGTGGAGGTGAAGAAGATCATCAGGTCCGGACTGCCCAGCTTGTTTTTCAGGCCGCCGGAGGGTTTGGTGAACACCTTGGCGGAGCATTTGTAGGACTGACACAGGTCCTTGTAACGACGCTCCATGCACTCGTTGCCGCCTAAGATCACGACGCTCATATCGCACTTCCTTTCTGTTCCGTGCCGCCGAATATTGCTCGACGGTATTTTTGCTCATTTCTTCCGGATGATACGTGGTTAGCTTCTTCTAGCTTTGGTTAGAGCTGTTTAACTGTCGGCTCTCAAAAAAGCGCCGGGGGAGGGCGCTTCTTTGACGGGTCACTTTCTGTGGAAGGAAAAGAGGCCCTTTTTCTCGTAGGGATGGGCGTCCATCGCTGTGACCGTGTAGCCGGTGGCGGCGATGGCGTCACGCAGCGCCTGCTGGTCCAGGGGCTGCTCCGAGAGGATCACCGTCTCGCCCTTGGTGTGGGAGGACGTGACCTTCTGGACGGAGAACTTGTTTCGGACGGTGTCGTTGATGTGGTTTTCGCACATACCGCAGGCCATACCGTCCACCTTCAGGATGGTTTCTGTCATAGTGACATCTCCTTTTAGACGCAGGGGGAGGCACTGACGATGCCTCCCCCCTGCTCTATTCAGTGCTTGCAGCTCTGGCTGTGGCACTGGCCGTGCATGGCGCAGTGGGCGCAGCCGGCACCGCAGGAGGACTTTCCCGCCTTCTTCTGGCGCAGCAGGTAGCGGATGATGAGGATCACAACGACAAGTAAGGCGGCACTGATGAGGATGGTGCCCAGGTTTGCTGACAGCCATTGCAGCATGGAAGTTCACTCCTTTCTATGGGGTAAGAGGGTAATTACGGGGACAGTTTACTTAACGGACAGCTTGGTGGCTTCCTTGTAGGGCTTGCACAGCATATAGATGATGCCGGCCAGCAGGAGCACCGCCACGATGACGCCCAGGATGTTGGCGTTGCCGGTGAACAGAGCGCCGAACTGGTTGATCATCAGCGCGATCACATAGGCGAACACGCACTGATAGCCGATGGCGAACCAGGTCCACTTGCGGCTGTTCATCTCGCGCTTGATGGCGCCAATGGCAGCGAAGCAGGGGGCGCACAGCAGGTTGAACACCAGGAAGCTGTAAGCGGTGATACCGGTGAAAGCCGCGGCCATAGCGTCGTAGACGCTGCCGTCGCCGCCGCCGTACAGGACGCCCAGGGTGCCCACGATGTTCTCCTTGGCCACCAGGCCGGTGATGGAGGCGACGACCGCCTGCCAGTTGCCCCAGCCAAGGGGTGCGAAGATCCAGTCGATGGCGCCGCCGATGGCCGCCAGGATGGAGCAGTCGATCTGCTCATCGGACAGCATCTGGAAGGTGCCGTCCACCCAGCCGAAGTAGCTGGTGAACCACACGAAGATGGTGGACAGCAGGATGATGGTGCCGGCCTTCTTGATGAAGGACCAGCCGCGCTCCCACATGGAGCGGAGGACGTTGCCCAGCGTGGGCCAGTGGTAGGCGGGCAGCTCCATGACGAAGGGAGCGGGGTCACCGGCGAACATCTTGGTCTTCTTCAGCATGATGCCGGAGATGACGATGGCGGCCATACCGATGAAGTAAGCGGAGGTGGACACCCATGCGCTGCCGCCGAAAATGGCGCCGGCGATCATGGCGATGAAGGGCACCTTGGCGCCGCAGGGGATGAACGTGGTGGTCATGATGGTCATGCGGCGGTCGCGCTCGTTCTCGATGGTACGGGAGGCCATAACGCCGGGGATACCGCAGCCGGTACCGATCAGCATGGGGATGAAGGACTTACCGGACAGGCCGAACTTGCGGAAGATACGATCCAGAACGAAGGCGATACGGGCCATGTAGCCGCAGGCCTCCAGGAACGCCAGCAGCAGGAACAGCACCAGCATCTGGGGCACGAAGCCCAGCACCGCGCCGACACCGGCGACGATACCGTCAAGGATCAGGCCGGACAGCCAGTCGGCAGCACCGGCGGACTCCAACGCGTTGCCCACCAGCACAGGAACACCGGGCACCCACACGCCGTAGTCGGCGGGGTCAGGCTCGTCGCCGATCTCGTCCAGCGTGGCCTTGGCTTTCTCATAGTCGGCCAGCGTCGCCGTCTCGGTGGTAACGGCCAGCGTCTCCTCGTCCTCCACGTCGTAGGTGAAGGTGCCGTCGGCGGCCAAGGCGCCGTTCTCCTCGATGTAGGCCTCGTAGCCGTCCACGATCAGGGACGCGTTTCCATACGCCTCGGACACCTCGTTGTACTCACCGGAGCCGATGCCGAACAGGTGCCAGCCGTCGCCGAACAGGCCGTCGTTTGCCCAGTCGGTAGCGGCGGAGCCAACGGTGACCATGGAGATGTAGTACACAAGGAACATCACCGCGGCGAAGATGGGCAGACCCAGCCAGCGGTTGGTCACGATGCGGTCGATCTTATCGGAAGCGGACAGCTGACCGGCGTTCTTTTTCTTGTAGCAGGCCTTGATGATCTCGGCGATGTACACATAGCGCTCGTTGGTGATGATGCTCTCGGCGTCGTCGTCCAGCTCCTTTTCGGCGGCCTGGATGTCCTGCTGGATGTGCTGCATCACGTCGGCGGGGATGCTGAGCTTCTGCAGCACCTTGTCGTCCCGCTCGAAGATCTTGATGGCATACCAGCGCTGCTGCTCCTCGGGCAGGGTGTGGACGGCGGCCTCCTCAATGTGGGCAATGGCGTGCTCCACGGGGCCGGAGAAGGTGTGCATGGGGATGGTCTTGGTCTGGCCCTTGGCGGCCTTCACGGCGGCCTCGGCGGCGTCCATCACGCCGTCGCCCTTCAGAGCGGAGATCTCCACGATCTCGCAGCCCAGCTGGCGGGACAGCTCCTTGACGTTGATCTGGTCGCCGTTCTTGCGGACCACGTCCATCATGTTCACGGCGATGACCACGGGAATGCCCAGCTCCGTCAGCTGGGTGGTCAGATACAGGTTGCGCTCCAGGTTGGTGCCGTCGATGATGTTCAGGATGGCGTCGGGGCGCTCGCCGATCAGGTAATTCCGGGCCACCACCTCCTCCAGGGTGTAGGGGGACAGGGAGTAGATGCCGGGCAGGTCCATGATGACCACGTCATCGTGCTTCTTCAGCTTGCCCTCCTTCTTCTCCACGGTGACGCCGGGCCAGTTGCCCACGAACTGGTTGGAGCCGGTGAGGGCGTTGAACAGGGTGGTTTTGCCGCAGTTCGGGTTGCCCGCCAGGGCAATTTTGATCTGCTTATCCATATGATTCTCGTATCTCCTTTCCGGGAACTTATTCCACTTCGATCATTTCGGTGTCGGCCTTCCGCAGGCTCAGCTCATAGCCCCGGACGGTGACTTCCATGGGGTCGCCCAGAGGGGCCACCTTCCGGACAAACACCTGGGTGCCCCGGGTGATGCCCATGTCCATGATGCGGCGCTTCACGGGGCCCTCCCCGTGGAGCTTCACCACCTGGACCGTCTCGCCGATTTTCACGTCGCGCAGTGTTTTCATGTGGATTCTCTCCTTTTATGTATTTTTTGATTTTCTCAGATCATGATCTTTCGGGCCATTTCCTCGCTGATGGCGATGCGGGCCTCCTTGACCTTGACGATGACGTTTCCGCCCAGGGCCGCCACCACTGTGACGGTGCCCCCGGCCACAAAGCCCAGGTCCTCCAGATGCTTTTTCACCTCGGGGCTGCCGCCCACCCGGTGGATGAGATTTTCTTCGCCCATGTTGGCTAATGTCAGCGGCATCATTGCTGCTTCCCTCCCTGTGATAGCGGTTAGGGGTCGCTAACCGATCGTGAAAAATGAATGGTTAATCTGCCTTAACCTCTTTGCCAAGAAAAAGGTTAAGCTCCCTTAACCGCTGGATAGTTTAACACCTCTAACATTTCTTGTCAACCCCTTTTGGCGAAAAATTTTTCTTCCTTGCAATTTTGGTTAAAATATGCTAACCTATATATAATCTTACTGGAAGGTTGGTACTGTTTGCCATGCAGATCTTAAGAGCCTCGGAGGATTACCTGGAAACCATGCTGATGATGAAGGAGAAGCATGGCTACATTCGCTCCATTGACATTGCGGAGTATCTGGGCGTGACAAAGCCCAGCGTCAGCTACGCCACCAAGCGCCTGCGGGAGAGCGGCTATATCACCATGGACAAGGAGGGGCTCATCACCCTGACGGACACGGGCATGGCCATCGCCGCCAGCATGCTGGACCGGCACAAGACCCTGACGCAGTTTCTGATCCATCTGGGTGTGGACCCGGAAACCGCCGAGGCCGACGCCTGCAAGATGGAGCACGATATCAGCCAGCAGACCTTTGAGGCCATCTGCCGCCACGCCAGCCGGGCAGAATAAGTCCTCTGGGCAAATCCACATTTCCGCCACGGACAGTGCCGTCCGCCCCTGCGGATACGGGCACCGGTATGCTCTCTGTTCGGATTCGCAAAAAAACGTCCATTTTTATTTGACAGATTCGTCCAAAAGCGTATAATGGTTTTGTATAAGTATCGGAATATTGTGGCATATCGGAAAGGAGACGGACCATGAAAAAGCTCTTGCCCCTTCTGTTGGCGCTGTGCCTGACGCTTTCGGCCTGCGCCGCCCCGGCGGCCGTGCCGCTGCCCGGCGATTCGGTGACCGCCGTCACCGTTACCTACGCCGGAAAAACCGTTACCTGCACCGACCCGGCCCAGGTCCGGGCCATGACCGACGCCGCCCGGAGCCTGGAATTTGTTCCCACGGACGCCTCCGTCACCACCCCCGGCGCCATGTCCATGGAGCTGACCTTCACGGACAGCAGCGGCAGCGCCGTGACCCTGACCCTGCCCCTGACCCAGTCCGGCGGAAAAGTCTATGACGCCGGAGCAGACAGCATTGGAATTTTTGTCGAAATTTTAGGCGAATAGGTTCAAAAAACAGCGGGACGCCCAAAGCATTTCCACAGCCTTGGGCGTCCCGCCTTTTCTCGCCTTTGTCCCGGGACAAACCGCCGGTTTTCCGGGCCGTCCCGCTCTGTACCGGGACGGTTTTTTCCGTCAGGGGTTCAGGTGCCGCTTGAAGTTGCCCAGGGTATGTACCCCCTCCTGGACCATGAAGAACGCATGGGGGTCCACCTTCCGGACCTCCTGCCGCCACGCAGGCCGGGAGGGCTGAATACGATAAACGGGCTCCCCGGGCGAAAATCGTCCGGGGAGCCTGCCAGCTTGTCGGAAATGCCCCTGCCGGGGATTCATAGAAAATTAACACAAAAGCCGTCATTCTCCGCTTGTGACGGAATTTATTTTATGGTATACTGCAAGAATGCTACTACTATCTGCCCGGAAGCGGCCAGGCTGGGGGCAGTTTTTTTGACGGAAGGAGACCAAGATGGACTCAAACAACAGAAACGGCGGAAACAACGGCGGAAACAAGAAGAACAACCGGAATCTGCGCAGCGTCCTCTCCCTGATCGGCTGGGCGTTGGTGCTGACCCTGGTGTTCAACTACATTCTGGCCATGACCAGCGGCGGCAAGAGCTTCGAGATCACCTACAGCCAGATGATGAACCTGGTGCAGGAGGACCAGATCAAGAAGATTGAGCTGAAGGACGGCGTGCTGTATGCCACCCCGGTGGACGGCTATACCTATACCCAGGAGTCGTCCAACAAGAACCAGCAGCCCCGGACCTATACCCAGAGCGAGAAGAACCCCATCACCCTGTACACCACCTACCTGACGGACACCCGGCTGCTTCCCCTGCTGGATGAGCACGGCGTGGAGTATTCCAGCCCCGTCAAGAGCTCCTGGAGCGTCCTGGGCGACATCCTGGTGATGTACATTCTGCCTATGCTGCTGACCATGGGGCTGATCGTGCTGGTGATGCGGATCGTGTCCAAAAACGGCGGCGGCATCGGCGGCATCGGCAACGTGGGCAAGTCCAACGCCAAGGTGTATATGGAGAAGCAGACCGGTGTCACCTTCAAGGACGTGGCCGGTCAGGACGAGGCCAAGGAGTCCCTGGAGGAGATCATCGACTTCCTCCACAACCCCGGCAAATACACCGCCATCGGCGCGAAGCTCCCCAAGGGCGCGCTGCTGGTGGGCTCCCCGGGTACCGGCAAGACCCTGCTGGCCAAGGCCGTGGCCGGCGAGGCCAACGTGCCCTTCTTCTCCATCTCCGGCTCAGACTTTGTGGAGATGTTCGTGGGCGTGGGCGCGTCCCGGGTCCGGGACCTGTTCAAGGAGGCCGCCAAGGTGGCTCCCTGCATCATTTTCATCGACGAGATCGACACCATCGGCAAATCCCGTGACGGCGGCCGCTTCGGCGGCAACGACGAGCGGGAGCAGACTCTGAACCAGCTGCTGGCGGAGCTGGACGGCTTCGACCCCAGCAAGGGCGTCATCGTTCTGGGGGCCACCAACCGGCCGGAGGTGCTGGACAAGGCCCTGCTGCGTCCCGGCCGCTTCGACCGGCGCATCACCGTGGACCGGCCCAACCTGGCGGGCAGACTTGCCACCCTGCAGGTCCACACCCGGAACATCCGCCTGGCGGAGGACGTGAACCTGGACAAGATCGCCCAGGCC
>ERZ772812.1385-NODE-1385-length-17720-cov-3.409171_pt1 | contig 17720 bp, 6 predicted proteins | sample MGYA00511343_ERZ772812 | MGnify/ENA primary metagenome ERZ772812 (study PRJEB29015, sample SAMEA2737706) | human gut metagenome | biome: human gut; feature: human-associated habitat; material: faeces | place: China | collected 2012 ...
TGCTGTCGGTTCGGCCGAGGGGGTTGTGCTTGCCTCTGGCGTTGCGGTCGGTTCTGCCGTGATTTCCAGTTTAGGTTCTGCATCCGGCTCCGTGTCCTGCGCTGCTTTTTCAGCGTTTGTTTCGACCGTAACCGATACGGGTGTATCGGCCTCATCGGCAAGAGCGCTCATCGGCACGGTGCTGAAAATCAGCAGCGCTGCAAGCAGATATGCAAGTGACTTTTTGAGTTTCTTTTTCATGCTTTTGCTTCCTTTCAAAGATTTTTCTATATGGAAAAAGCCGCATCACAGGGATACGGCTTGGATTTGAGCATTAAAATGGCACTCGTCAAAAACGAGTGCCGTCAGCTTACTGTATTCATTTTATCTGTACTCCCAATGCCCGATTTCCTCCTGCGCGGGTGTATCTACGACCCAAAATTTATTTCCTGTATATTCTTTGTAAGGTTCTCCGCCTACCATGGTGTAACTGCCGCAGGTGTAATTTCCCTCAAAGCATTCTGTAAGATTGTGATCTGCCGCTCCGTCTTCAGTGTCAAATATCTGCCCACATCCATTGCATTGATACACCCATACACTTCTTGATATATACTCATCTTCCCAGTGTCCGACTTCTTCTTTGGCAGGCACGTCCACGACCCAGACCTTTTCCTTGGGCTTCGGCGTCGCGGTGGGAACCGCCGTTGGTGCTGCGGTAGGAGCTGCCGTAGGCTTAGCTGTCGGAGCTGCAGTGGGTGCAGCTGTCGGCTTCGCAGTCGGTGCGGGCGTAGGTCTGGCCGCACTGCCGGAAGGCTTGCTGTTGGAAGTATTGGAACTGCTCGGTTTTGCAGTTGTTGCCGGTTTCGGCGTAGCCGTTACGCTCGGTTTGCCTGCCGCGCTGCTTTCGGTTTTACTCTCCGGCTTCGTCGTTGCGGTAGGCTTGGCCGTTGCCGCAGCACCGGCAGAGGGAGTAGCCGTAGGCTTCGCCGATGCACTCGGCTTAGCACTTGCAGCCGTAGAGCTTGTGTTCGAAACCGGCTTGCTGCTCACTGCACTGGATGCAGAGCTTTCAACGCCGGTATCCGCTGTGCCGTTGCCTGCACACGCCGCCATAGTAAGCGCCATTGCTGCTGCCATTAAAATAGCTGTGATTTTTCTTTTCATAGTTTTTCACTCCCTGATTTGATTATAATAAATGAGTAAAAATAAATCAAGTGCAAAACCGGCAATATTGCCGCTTTTCGCGCTTGACAAAACTTCAAAACAGATTTATACTGAAAATACAAAGAGTGCTGCCGATGAACGGTTAGCCCTCAGTGTTACTCAAAGAAATGAGCCGACGACTTTGGGAAGTATGGGCGGCTCATTTCTTTTTTATGTAGATGAGGATTTGAACGATCAATCCTGCGGTCATGATGACTAAAGATAAGATTTCAAAATCACTCATGGTATCATCCCTCTCTCCGTGTCGGATTGAGGGATTTTTCATATTCAAGAAACGTCCCTCACACGGTGCGGAAAATCCGCATCTGAGGGCCAAACCGTCCACCGTTTTATGGCAGCACCCGAACCGCATATCGCAGTTCGCTTTTATTCTACCAGAAATCACCTTATATGGCAATGTTTTTATTCGACACTCACGGCCACCAGTTTGCAGTTTAGCGCGGCTGCTATCCGCAGCAGTGCCCGGAGCTGTACCATGTGCTTTTTCTGCTCCATGAGTGCAACCTCCGTCCACGAAACTCCGGCGGCAGAAGCTAATTCGCGCTGCGATATTTTAAGTGCTTGCCGCTGTAAAATCAGGCTATCAATCAGCTCTATATAAGCGTTTGGCATTCTATCACTTCCTTTCAGAACCGGCAATGTTGCCGGTTTTCTTTTTTTGTCTGCGGCGGATTAGCAAGATCAACAGCAGCAACAGCATCGCCGCAAAGGAAGTTATGAGGCCGATTGCAAGCCCTTCCGCATATTTTTCTATCCACGTGCTGCCCTCCGGCACTGCCTTTTCTTCGACTTCCGCTATAGCTTCTTCGGCCATATCTACCCGGTGGCCGCGCACAAGCAATCTGTGCGTATTCACGCCATACGGTGTGCAGGTGAGCAATGTGACGTAATCTTGCTGCGTATCGATACGGATCAAATCAATGTCTGTGGGCTCCACCACTGCGATGTTGTCCACTTCGTAAGCTAATTTCTGGTTGCACACCGTGATGAAGAACATATCTCCAAGCTCAAGCTTATCGAGGTCGGTAAAAAGCTTTGCGCTCGCCATGCCGGAGTGCGCGGAGATCACGGCGTGTGTGCCTATACCGCCTACCGGCAGCGACGTGCCTTCCATGTGACCCGCGCCCTTTTCCATCGCCGTACCGGTCGTGCCGTGGTATATAGGCAGGTCTATGTTAATGGCCGGTATCATTATGTAGCCCATGATGCCGTTATTGGCAAGGTTCAGGAGATCTTCGTATGGCGGCAGGTCGGCTTTGATTTTATCGATGTCCTCAATTTGCACGGTAGAGATTGTTTTGTTATACTCCCGTGCTGCCGCCAACGCTGCATCGATTTCCGAGGTGTCGAGTTGCTGAAGCTTTTCCGCATATTCTGTCTGTACAAGCGACTGCGTGTGCTCATTGTTAATCGATGCAATTAACGGGTAAGCAGCTGCACCCGCGCCGAGCAGGATCACAAGGATAAAACAGATAATGATGATGGTATTTTTGCGTTTGCTCATTTTTTAATCCCTCCAATCTTTTTTGCGACTACGATCAGCCTGCCGTTATCGCTGCTGTATTCGCACGTCGATAGAGTAACTAATTTATCTCCGTATTCAGCATCCATGCCCGTATCATATAAGGCACGCTGCTTACACTCCTGTACGTATGCGTTAAAAATCAGCTCGTTGTTCTCCACGTAGTTGTAGTATTGGAAGCTATCCGACTGGTAGGCCGTCGTGATGACGACAGCCATGATCTCATATAGTCCCAGCTCGTCTAATGTGTCAAAACGCACGTATTTGTGCTGCTGAAAGAATTTTCTCTTTTTATAGAGCTCAAGATCGCTGAACATCCCGCCGTCAAGCATGTGGTGGCCGTAAATGATCAAGTTATCGCACGTGCGTATATCGCAGTTTTCCTGTAAATACGGCGTGCCGAGGTTGCTGTACTCTTTCTCAAAATTTCGACGCAAATAATAATTAGGGCTATCCGGCGACTGCATCACCGGGTAATTGATCTCTGTGCCCGGCACGCGTATCCAGCCTACAAAATCGGAATTGTAGTTGTGCAGTTCCCCATAAACTTCAAGCAGCTGCGCCACCCGTTTATCTTCCACCGTGCTAATTTGCTTTAAGTCTCCCAATTCGTTTTCCGCTGCGTCTACTTTTTCGGCTATGGTTGCAAACAGTTCCTTTTGCTCTGCTTTTTGCTGTTGGTTATCAATAAGCAGATACGCGCAAAATCCCGCGACGCACAGCAGTAAAATCGCGATGATGATGGCTATGATCTGCGCACCTTTGTGCGTTCGCTTTTGGGGCATGTTTTCACCTTCTTCCATTTTTCCTTTCCACCCAAAGCCTACACACAACGGTTGCAGGCTTTGGGTGGGGCTCAGTGCTGCCACTGAGCCCTCCCTGCGAGGTAAACCTAATTCAAAGTTTTGGTGTACTCTTACTTATCTTCCTGATCTTTTCTTCTCTTGAATACAAGGAAGAAGATAAACGCGGAAGTGCCGAGGCAGAAGACGAGAACGCCGCCGATAGCAAGCGCCCATGTGCCGTTTTCACCGGTCATTGGGGTCTCGAAACCCTTGGTGTTCACGACCTGCAGCGGAGCGATTGCGTTGGTAGAACCCGTATCCATCTCATCGTCGAGCATCGTGACGTCGTTACCGTCAATCGTTGCAGATGCAGTCTGATAGTTATGAGCGAGCTGCGTCTGCGGGATGTTCGCGAGCTTGAGATTCAGACCGCCATCGAAGTTATAGCGCGGGTCGTTCTGGATAACACCAAGCGTATCTTTGCTGTAAATGTCGCATGGGCGGTTTGCATCATCCACGGACTTGATCGTTACGTCGATGTTATTTTTGAGCAGCGTGTAGCCGTTGGCCGTTTCAAGCTCTGTCCAGATGTACTGGTCGTCCTCAACGCCCTTGAGGATGATCTGGCCCTTTTTACCATTCCATTCGACGGGGTGCATTGCTGTTGCAGAGGCTTCTTTGTCCGTGTGTCCGGTAACATACCAGATGCCCTCGTCCTCATTGAGCTGTGCAATTACATAGTAGCCATCGGACGCATTCTGCGCTTTAAAGAGGACGTTATCGAACATCGTCTGTTCTTCTTTACCGTCGCTAAAGGTTTTCGTGATGTTCGTCGCATACGTGTAAATATGCGCGTCGTCGATAAGGGTGTCGTAGTAGGTGTCATTGGTACGCTTCCATGTGAGGACGACTTCGTTTTTGTTTCCGTTGTCACCGTAAACCAGAGACTCATCAGAATTGAGTTTTGCGTCGTAACGGATACGAAGTGTGTAATTGCTGTAACCTGCATAGAGCTTGCCGTTATCGTTATCGTAAGCCGTATTGGCTGTGTTGATCTCGGCAAGACCGTCATCGGTCATGGAGATCGTCATCGTGTGCGTTCCGTCGTTGTTTTCTTCGCGCGTAACTTTGAATTTGCCGTCGGACTGCTTCCACGTGGTAACTTTGTTGGTGCAAGCTTCATCTGTGAAGAATTCGAGTGTAACGCTGTTCGTGCCGCCTACATAAGAGAGGCCGCGGGCCAGAACATCTTGGAACGTATACGCGCTGATATTGGTGGCCGCAGACGTGATCGTCGGCAGTGTGGAGATGATCTGATATTCTACGGTGTCGCCTGCGGATGCCGTTGCGTTGTGTGTAAAGCCGTCGGTGATAACATCAGACGCGTTGTTTTTACCGGTGTCTTTTACAGCTTCACGCACGGTTTTTTCCAGTGTGACAATGCCGGTCTCATTTTTTGGGTAAAGAACAACATTGTAGTTCCAGTCATGACCGCCGGTCGTGATCTGGTTGCCCGAACCGTCTGCCATACCACCATCAACCGTGGTCATGGGCAGCGAGACGAAGCACGGATTTGTCGTGCCTGTCACCATTTCCGGTGTGCGGGTTTCAACCAGCAGATAGAGACCTACGGGGAGGCCCGTTACATTGCTGTAGCCGTCCTCGTTCGTTTCGGGCATTGCCGTACCGCCGTTGTTTTTTACGTAGGCTTCGAGCGAATTCTTAACAGTCGTGGAATTGGCTTCAAGAGCAGCTTTAAGTGCTGCACTAAGTACGTCGGACTGGTAATACCAGTTGTTTGCATCAAGTGCATTTGCGTTTTCATAGCTGTTTTTGCCGTCTGCAAGGCCGATAGCAGCGAGCATATCTGCGCCTTTGACTTTATCGATTGCATACAGCACCTCAATGTGGCTGTCGGTACGACCGCCGTCTTTTTCGGACTCCGTGAACTGCGTGATGTCCGCAATTTTGAGGTAAGTATACTCGACACCTTTAATTGCATAGCCGTTGCTTGCCTGTCCATTACCAAGTGCAGAAGATGCGCTGTTCGCACCGGTACGCGTTGTACCACCAAGCACTTCATTTACTTTTGCGTCATACTGGCCGGTAGAAACGTAGCTGCGTTCGTTCCACACGCCATCTTTTTTGGCATTGGTAAAGTCATACTTATAAATGGACAGCTGTGCCTTTGCGTCCATATCGATAGTAGCTTTATCGATAGTAGCCGCCGAGGCCGAGATCAAAGAGGTGCAGGCCAGAGCTGCTGCCATAGCAACTGCACCAATGCGAGAGAGTAATTTGGATTTTGCCATTTTTCTACATTCCTTTCATTTTATTTTGTTTTATTTTGAGAGAGTGTAGATGCTCTCTTAAAATAGCTTTTTCTTCCGCAGCCATGTTGCAAGGCAGGATGCGGAGATCAGTGCGAGAGCAATGCCTACCGGCACGCTCGTCATGCCGTTACCGCCTGAAGACGGCAATGTAAAACTTTGATTGTTGACCGCTGTAACAACCACATCAACGATTTCTGTTCCGTCGTCGAGCACCTGCGGTAAGCTGCCGATAAACATCGGCGCTGCGAGCAGAGTGTTGCCGGACTTAGTGGCGGTTTCTGTCAGTCGGTAAAGGATCGTCACAGTCTGATTATTGATCTGAAGCCCATTAAAGGTAGCGACGCCGTTTTCATCGGTCTCCAAAGCGCCGTCAACGACTGCACTTGTGCAGCCCCCGATTGAAGGCTTGCTGTCTTCTGCGCGGGCTTCCACCGGGGCCCAAGTCGCGCCATCGTCAGTGCTGTACTCGAGCGTAAACTCTACGCCCGGCATGGCGTTGCCGTCAGCATCGATCTTTTTAGCTGTAATGGAGCCCACGCTCGGAGTGTTTTCCTGCGTGATCTCAATTACCTGCCCATCGTGCTCGATTGCAAAGTCATGCACGGTATCATCAAGGTCATAGCCTTTCGGCGCTTCCACTTCTGACCAGTGGTATTGTCCGTAAAGGATCGAGTCTACCTTGATTTTTCCGTCCGGCCCGGAAGTTTCGGTTGCAATTACATTACCGTTATCGTCTGTAATCTCAAACTTCGCGCCTTCAAGCGGCGTCACACCGTCGTGGTCTACTTTAAGGATTTCAAGCGTGCCGCGTGCAATTTGGTTGTAAAAGCTAACCTCTGCCGTCTGCCCATAGGTAAGTGTTATCGTCTGTGCATCCGGCGTGCGATATTTATCCGGCACGTTGATTTCTTCGACCTTGTACTCATACAGCTGCGTTGCATCTGCATCGACGTATACAGGCATCTGATCTGTAATGATCTCACCGGCCGCACTGGTGGTATACGTTTTGCTATACCCATCCGCAAGCCGTGTGACCTTGAATGTAAAACCGGCAACATTGCCGTCTTCGGAGGTCTTCACGATTTTGAGCTGCGCATACTTAAGCTCGTTTGTGAGCGTCACCTCATACGTCTTACCGTTTTCGTGGACGTCAACATCCAAGTCTTTAAATTCGCGCCCCGGCACACCTTTGATCTGATGCAGCGTATACGTGCCGTAGGGCAGGTCTTTGGTGGTCGCCTTGCCGTCCGCCCCGGTCACAAGATAATCTCGTTCTGTATCCTTTGCTGCATTGTAGCTGCCTGCACTTTTGAGATACACTTGATACTCAGCGCCCTGCTCAAGCTGTGCATCCGCACCGAGCATTTCAATCTGCTTTGTGAGCGAGATTTTGCCTTTGAAAATATCTTCCGTAAAATCTTCGGGTTCGAGGTCATATTCAATTTTCTCTGTTTTGGTTGTTGTAACGTAGGTGTGCACACGGGAATCCAACTTGTATCCTGCTGGGGCTGTAATTTCTTGTACAGTTACAGTCACACCAATCGGAAGACCTCTAAGCGTTGCAGACCCCGAGCTATTCGTCGTAACGATATTTTCAACGGTTTTTGTGCCGTTGACATAGGTCACTTTATACTGCGCTCCCGCTAACGAAGCGTTGCCCTGTGCCACACTGGTATTGGTTTCGGAATCCTTTTTCTTAACCGTAAGACGAATGGTCGTTGGGTCGTCCACGACATCCATTGTTGCCGAGTTGTAAGTAAGATAGAATGGATGTGGCGTCGTATCTTTTACATATCCGGGAGGCGGAGTTCGTTCCAAAATTGTATATGTTCGATTTGGATATAATTTGCGGCTTAACGTCGCAACGCCCGACGAGTTAGTTGTGAATGATGCAACCGGCGTACCCGTAGCAGAATTACCTTCGTACACATCGTACACAGCTCCGGCAAGACTGTAATTGCTGTTACCTGCCGTGATCGACGTGTTAGCACTCGTTTTGGTTAGTGTCACCGTCTTAATCAAAGGCACATCGCTGACATTCAGAGTTGCGTCAGCATTGTTGATCCTAACGGTATGCCTTGTCGTGTCCAAGGCATACCCCGGAGGCGCTTTGGATTCCACGGCGGTATATGTGCCGTTTTTGAGCTTCACGTTTGAAGAACCCTTGCCCGACGAATTGGTGGTAATGGATGCAACTTCCGTGCCGGAATTGTTATAGATTTTATACACTGCTCCGGCGAGGCTATACCCACTGTCGCCGTTTGTGATTGAGACATTGGCACTCGTCTTTGTAAGGTTGATATTGTACTCATAGATAATCGGTGTATCGGAGACATTGAGTGTCTTATTACCGTCCATCGTTACTGTATGAGTTTCATTATCAACGGAGAATCCTTTCGGTGCGGTCTTCTCCTTTACGCTCACTGTTCCCGCAGGCACAACAAGACTCGCCGATCCTGACGAGTTAGTTGTAAGCGTACCAAGTAATGCATTCGATGTTACTGTTGGAGTATAAATAGTTTGCGTAGTTTTATTCGTAAGATATGTCGATGAAGCATATCCTGTATAGGTCGTACCGTTTGAATGGGTATATTCAACCCTATACCACGATCCTGATGTGCTAAGATACTTTACGCTTGCTCCATTGGTCATGGTTATCAACACAGAACTGCTTGCATTGGCAGAGCTACGCAAATTAAGGCCACCACTTGCATTTACGGTGTAATACGTGACTGTTGAGGTTGTATAAGTGGTTTTGTTACCGTAAACTTCGTACACTGCACCAGACAAGCTGTAATTGCTGTTATTGTTTGTCAACGAGGGATTAGAGCTTGTCTTATTGAGCGTCAGTGTATATTCAGACGGTGCGTACTTAATAACCACGTAATAAGAAGGGCTGGTCTTAGGTGTTATGGTCGAAATATGGTTATTGGAACCAAAACTATGCCACATATTATCTTCGCTGGAGGAGTTTCCCCAGAAAAAGCCAATATGCGTATCTCGGTCACTGGCCGATGCTGTTGTCGGCAACATTAAAATAATGTCACCTTTTTCAAGCACACCAGACGAAAGCATATCGCTCTTTGTCTGGAATGCATATGACTTAAGATCACCGTTTGCAATCCAGAAGCAATAGTTTGATGCACCTGCCAAAAGGTTTCGGCTTTTATACGAGCTGTACCAATCTGCAGAACGACCACCGACCGCCTTAGTCATAAGCCCCTGAACCGAGCTCGCAGGCAACGCAGTATGATTATTCAAGTCAGACGTACCTGCATTTAACCCCAATTTACAAAGCACATAGCTGACAAAGCCAGCACAGTTCATACCCACGCTGCCATTGTAGCTTGTATCTCCTTTAGGAGACTGGCTATCCCCGCCTACATATGTAGTACCCAAATAGTAGTTATCACTTTGATGCGAAGTAAGTTCAGCTACAACTTTGTCTCTTGTTACTCCGTAATCAGATATTGTTTTCGTCCCATTAGGTCGATTAAGATACTGATTGACCCAACTCCATGTGTAATCATCCAGTAGCGTGGATACTCCGTATTCTAATACCGGTTCAGGGTTTTCCTTTTTACCAGTCTCACTCATGACCTCAAAGTGCAAATGTGGGCCAGTAGAATTGCCAGTGCTGCCGACGCGCCCGATGCGCTGCCCACGCACGACTTTTTCGCCTTGCTGCACGTTAATTTCAGATAGATGTGCATACAGTGTGGTATTTCCATCTGGATGTTCAATCTGAATCATGTGCCCGTAGCTCATCATGCCGGTGGTGTCATACGATCCGTCCCAAATCTGCACATAAGTTACAGTGCCTTCTTCGGCTGCCACCACAGCAGAACCAGTAACAGCAGCTATATCCCAAGCTTTGTGTTGCTCACTGTATTCCTGCGTAATTTCGTCGCCGTCGGGAACTGGGAACAGGTAAAGTCCGCCGGTCTCATAGTCCGTTAAGACCTCGTGCTCAAGCTTTATTGGGTTTGTAACCGGCTGCGGTGACGGCGTAGGCGTCGGCTTTGCAGCAGGTGACGCACTCGGCGCAGCACTGGGCGTAGGTGATGCAGCAGCACTCGGTTCCGGCATTGCTGTAGGCTCTGCCGTTGGTGTCGCCGTAACTTCGGGTGTAGCTGTGGGAGTTACTGTCGGCTCCGGTGTAGCGATATTCTCCGGAGTGGGTGTTGACGTCGGTTCTTGTGTAGGTGTCGCTATTGGCTCCGGCGTTGGTTCAGTTGTCGGTTCAGGAGTTGCCTCCGGTTCAGTTTCAACGACATCTTCAACATCTGTATCTAAGTCAAAAGAAACCTCAAAACCGGAAGCATCCTCTGCCGCGGCTGATGGCTGATTAGTCTCATCTGCAAATACACTAAATGGCAAAGAAGACGAAACAATTACCGCTGTAAGCAGCCACGCCAAAAGCTTTTTAGCTTTTTTCATTTGTTTTACCTCCTTTTACATAGAAGATTCCGCCTCATATTCTGGGGCAATCTCACCGGTTGCATATTCCCGGCAATAATCTTCTACGCCGAATTTTTTCTCTTGTTCATCGTTTATCACCCCTTTCGCCGTGTCCTCGCTCTTCACTTTTTCACTTTGCGCAATCTGATTATCGATTTCCGCCAAGCGTGCGAGTTTCTGTTTTAATTCTGTTTCATGGAAAAATGGCTTTTTAACTGTTTCACTTACTGTTTTCTGTTCAGCATAAAGGTTTTCTAAATCTTTTTTAGCAGTGAGTAACCGCTCTGGATAACTCTTAATTAGATTATTAAGACGCTGAATATTACCACCGGCATCTGGACCTAATTCAAACCAATAAGCTGTTGCACCTTTAACCGTGACTTGCAGCCATTCTGCTTTCATGCTACCGTAAAGATCAAAGCCGTGATACTCACCAATTTTTCTTCCGAGCATTCTTCCAGCGTATGCGGTCATTGCCTTACCGCCCTCTACGCGATCTGTGTAAACAACACCGTTAATGGTAATGGTAAATTCAGCTCGTTCATTTTTCACATACGTAGCTGCGTCTTTAGTCAGGTTTTCAATGCCTGTCTTTGTCTCGCTGATTAGACGAGGAAATTCTTTTGCAAGCTTATCTTCCATTCGGTATTTATTGGACAGATAGTTTGACTTTTGCATTTTCAAACGACTAATCGCGATTTCCAAATCCATTTTTTCTTTAAACACCGGGTTTTCCATTGTGAGTGCCTTCAATTCAGCGTAATTCAGTGTCATTACATCATCTTCTTCCACTTCACGGGCAGGAGATTTAGATGTCATGATCTGTGCAGCAACACGCTGTTTAGCTTCGATGAGCTGATACATATATCCATCAAAAGTACCTTCGGTAATACATGTGAAAATCTTCACAGTGTCATTACCGTTTCCCTGACGCTCAATTCGTCCCTCCTGCTGTTCAAGGTCAGACGGACGCCAAGGGCAATCCAAGTGGAATAAAGCATACAATTTTTTCTGAATATTTGTGCCTGCGCCCATCTTAGATGTTGAACCCATGATGACGCGAATCTCGCCATTATTAACACGCTCAAACATCTTTTCTTTTTGTTTGGCATTTTTCGCATCATGGATAAATGCGATTTCTTTCTCCGGAATACCGAGACCGATCAACTTATCGCGAAGATCTGTGTAAACACAGAATCCTTTTTCAGCACTTTTGGCTGACGGTGTGGATAGATCGCAGAAAACAGCGATTGTTTTTCTATCGTCTTTTGTCTGCTGCCAAATATCAAAGATTTTGCGAGATACAATCGATACACGGCTATCCGGTACATCCGGTAGAAGGTTATTGACAATACGTGGATCAAGTGCAATCATGCGCCCTTCATTTGTGATCTTGAGCATATTATCTGCATCCGGAGATACTGCCTTATTCCTAATTTTTTCACCACGTTCGCCGAGCGCCTTTATCATTTCGCGCTGGATAGCCGTCGGCTTTGTCGTTATCGTTTCGCGTTCTACCTTTGGTAAAACCAAATCAAGCATATCTTTCGTTTGAATATCCGCGCAGCTTCTAAACATCGTCATAAGTTCCGGAATATTATGAAATTTTGCAAATCTTCGCTTCATTTGGTAGCCACTACCTTCAGGCAGCAATTCTAATTTTGTTTCGATTACGCCGAAAGTGGAAACCCACGCATCAAAGCTGGACATCTGATGTCTTGCAAGCTCTTCTGGTTGCAGGTAACGCTGAATCGTATAGATTTCTGCCATCGAGTTAGAGTTTGGTGTACCCGTCGCAAATGTAACGCCGCACTTTTCACCGTTGATTTCCCTCAAATACTTAATTTTGTAATACAAGTCAGCAGTTTTCTGTGCATCTGTGCTGCTTACTCCGGCTACATTGCTGATTTTTGTATCAAAGTAAAGGTTCTTAAACATGTGACTTTCATCAATGTACAGAGAATCAATACCCAAGTTTTCAAAAAAAAGGAAATCATCGGATTTTTGCCCTTCGTGCAGTTTTGAAAGCTTCTTCACAAGCTGCTTTCTTCGTCTTTCAAGATCCTTAACGGTAAATCCCTTTCGCTGCTCCTTTGCCTCAGTTAACGCAGCTAAAGTATCTGAGATTTCGTCCATTAAGTATCTTTCTTTTCTCACTGGGCTTAAATCAGCCTTTTCAAGCTGAGAATGACCGATAATCACAGCATCCCAATTACCAGTTGAAATCTTGGCAAACAGTCTGCGGCGATTTTCTTTTTTAAAGTCCTCCTCTGTCGGAACAAGAATATTGGCATTCGGATACAAATAGTTCCAGTCTCGTCCCCATTGCTTTACAATGTGGTTCGGCACACAAACGAGGGCCTTATTAAACAAGCCAAGTCGTTTGCGCTCCATAACCGTTGCAATAATGGTATAGGTCTTACCTGCACCAACGCTATGCGCCAGAAGCGTGTTCCCACCATACAGCTGCCGAGCAATCGCATTGCTTTGATATGGTCTGAGTGTAACGTCCGGATTCATACCGGGGAAAGTCAAATGAGAGCCGTCATACTCGCGTACTCGCTCTGCGTTAAACAAATTATTATAGATGTCTTCGAGCTTTCTTCTTCTTTCTTCATCGTTCCAGATCCAATCAATAAATTCTGCTTCGATTTCAGATTGTATGGTTTGTGCAACTGTTGTTTCGACCACGTTCTTAACAGTAACCTTTTTCCCATTCGCGTCTTCAAACACATCATTCACAACAACTTCTCTGCCGTTAAGAGACTGCTCAATGATATTTGCTGCCGGTGCTCTTTGAGTACCATAAACTGTGGTTGCGTTCGAATAGCAGTTTATTTGCGCCTTGTTTGCAATATTCCAAGTTGCTGTCCTATTGGAATATTCGACAATAGCTTTACTGCCATATTGAGGCACTTGCAAAATCTTGTTGATAAATTCCGCAATATACTCTTGCGGAATCCAGAAAGACCCGAGCTTTACGGAAATGTCTGCGGCTGTCAACCACTCGGGCTGAACTATTTCAAGCTTTTCCACGTTAATGTTAAAACTTGCATCCTTCTGTGCTTCAGCTCGAGCGCAAATAAGCTTTTCACGGACATTGCCGGATAAATACTCATCTGCCATTACATATTTATCTTCTTGCGGATCGAAAAAAATCTCTCCTTTGAGATCTTCAATGAGTTGATCTTCCGATAATCCGCAAAGGTTCGTCATGTAGTCGAAATCAATATCTGCGCGTTCGTTGATAGAAATAGCCAACGCTTCATGTGCGTTTTCGCAAGTCGTTGGAGTTTCATTCACGCGAATTGTACGGCGGTAAAATATGTCCGTCTTATCCTTAAATTGTTCGCCGTCATAAGCTTCAAGCGCACAGATAAGGTTATAAGAAGAATCTGTTGAGAATAGACGAGAAATTTGTTTCGACTGAATTCTGCCATACAGCTTAACAAAATTGTCATACTCCGTATTCAACGCTGTACGATATTCAGATAATTCGTAATCGGACATGCCACGCGCTTCATTATCCAGCAATTCACGCGTAATGGCGGTAATTCTGATAAGTCGGCTGTATATATCTTTCATTTTATCTGTTGTATCAACTTTGCGCATAACTTCTGCATCTCGATAGTAAATGTCATCATTATACGCGAGATAGCTGTACATACGTGCAGTAACATCAGCCGGAACCGGAAGATCATCATCGGCGATTTCTTCAATCACTTCGTTTTCTCCTGCCTTTTCCTTTTCCTCGTACTTACCTTGAATTTTCGACAGCGCATTTTCAAAGCGCTGCTTAAAATCTTCTTCGGAATCGCACTTGTAAACGACTTCATTACCAAAACGCCCAGAAACCTTTTTAGCGTCTCCGCAAAGCATTTCGTTATTTATGGCATAGTATTCATTTATGTAAGAGCGCGTGTAGTAGCTAAACGAAGCAATCGACCACATTTTTTCGACTTCCGGTACACGTAAATCAGACAACTTCTCTTCCACACTGGCGGATAGCATATTGCTCGTCAATAAGACCTTTTCCCTCTTTTTCAGGAAAATAATATCTGAATTGACGGATGTCCCGGCAGCAGTCTTAAAAGCTGTATCCGGCAAACGTACTGCGCCGAGCAGCTCGCCGCGCGAGGCCAGGTAATCACGAAAAGTACAGTCCCTTTTGTCCATGGTGCCGGTTGACGTGATAAATGCAATGATGCCGCCTGGGCGAACCTTATCCATTGTTTTTCCGAAAAAGTAATCATGAATAAGCCACTTTTTTGCATCGTATCGCTTGTCAATTACGCCGAAATCGCCGAACGGCACATTTCCGATTGCGAGGTCAAATGTATTGTCTTTATAATCAGTCTTTTCATATCCACAAATTTGAATATTGCTTTGCGGATAAAGGTATTTCGCAATTTTGCCTGTAATGGTATCAAGCTCAACTCCGTGTACCTCGCTGTTTGCCCTCATGCTTTCCGGCATACAGCCGATAAACGTACCGATACCACAGGATGGCTCCAGCACTTTACCTCCGTCAAAGCCAATACGCTCTAACACTTCATACATACCGCGGATGATCTGCGGGTCCGTGTAAAAAGCTGTCAGCACAGAGCTGCGCGCTGAATCGTATTCTTCTTCGGTCAACAGCTCTTTTAATTCTGCGTATGCTGTATGCTTTTCTTCAAACACATCCGGGAGACCGCCCCACCCAACGTATTTTGCGAGAATATCTTTTTCTTCTGCCGTTGGCACACGTTTTTCAGCATCAAGTTTTTTAACTAAGCGGATTGCCGCGAGGTTATTTTTAATGCGTACAGACGGTGTACCGACACCGGGATTTTCATTTGGAAATACATAATCGGTATCTGTTATTTTCTCCTGCTTTTCCTCTGTGATCGGAGCATCTTTGTTTTCATTCTCAATCGCGGCAATAAGCCAAGCTAAATGCTCTTTGCGTGTGATAGGAAAACCGTTTGCTCTTTCAAAGGTCAAATCGCGTAACGAAACATCTTCGCCCTGAATCGCTTCTACAACGAATTCGCGATCTCCATCTGTAATATGCCTGCCGATATATGTAGATACCTCTGAGGCAATACTCACTGCCGCATACGTATTCACAATTATGCCGTTGCTGTCTTTGCTGCATACCGCAACAGACTTACCGTTCTGCTGTATAACCGGGAGGTACTGCTCTAAAGCAAAGGTCGGGAAGCCACACATCGGTACACGTAAATCATCATGTACCAGATGATTTGTAACGCGAAGATCGAGCATCTGTGCAATTTCTTGCGCATCCTCTCGGTATGCCTCGTAGAAATCCCCCACCTGATACAGGACATAACTTTCGGGATAATCACGCTTTACATTCTCATATTCTGCGAAATCATCCGTAATCGTTTTACTCTCCGATACTTCTTTGGCTTCTTCTACATCGTTGCTGTCCAGATCAACATCAGCATCCGGCTCATCGGCTGCGGCTAAACTCAGCGTATCCGTCTCGCAGAGATACTTGCTGTTAAGAGGATTTTCAAGCAACTTCTGCTCAAATTCCTCCTTGTTATATGTAGTTGTAAACAGGGGCGCATTTGCCTGCGCTACGACAACGAAGTTATCAGAAATGCTTGTTATAACATATTCTTCGGCTCCGATATACACCGTTTCACCATCCGTATACTGATGGTGAGGAATAGTACGTTCCTCATTATCAATAATGGCGGTATCATTTACATCGCTATTGGCTTCTGCGATAACTGCATCGTTTACTTGCTTTGCATAGGCGATCAGCTCTTCGTCGTAATCGGTAATATGAGGTACTTTGGGTAAATCAAAGTTACCGTTATTGATAGATGCTCGACTGTTTACAACGTACTCAAGCAAAGCGTTGTAGTATGCATTGATGCCATCGGAAAGGTTTGCGCTAAGTTCTAACCTCTTATTAGCCTGAGCTTCAATTTCACTCAAAGCTACATGAAGATTAAGATAAGGAATAAACTTGTAAACAAGTTGCTTTCTCTGCTTCTTATCTGTTGCTAAAGCTTCCTCGCCGTCTCTTTCTTTTATATAGGCATCCCATTTCTCATTATCAAGAAAATCAGTCTGATAAGTACTGATGTGGTCGATCAAACTGCCGTCGCCATCACCAATATCATATCGGCCCTCGTAACTGCCCACTTCTCCGTCAAGGACATAATTGATTTTGAACTTTGTCTTGTCGTATCCCTGAGCTTCATGTCTTTCCCCGTCAAGTCTTTCAAAAGTAGAATTGGCTTCATGTAGAGACATGACCTGACCGTCCTGAAGCTCTTCACTCTCCGACCAGAGAATTGTCACTTTTGGTTCTGCCAAGTCTGCCGCAGAGTAGATCCAGTTTTTCTTTTCCTGCTTTTCTGCATTGTCCTCAATTATAAGACGGTTTTTAATACCATCTACCGCCGGAAGATATTTTTCACCTCCGAAATTGGTAATCGTGTCTAATACAGAATCCAAGGATTTGCGGACGGATTTGCTTCCAAAAGAGATTTCGCGTCCTTCATAAGCATTCAAAACGAACGTCAGCTCATAGGTGTTTACCCATGTTTCTTTGTTTTCTGTTTCTTCATTGTATTTTCGAACAAGAAACAGCAAATCCTTACCTATGGCAGCTCTGCGCGTACGAATTTCTTCGTTATGAATATACTCCAAATACCCCGTTTTTTCGTCTTCCGTCAAATATCGATTATCTTCGATTAAATGACGAATTCTGCGGCCTACGACTCTCCATGTGTAAGAAAGGCCCTTGTCTTTAAATCCCGCACGAAGTTGTAATCCTTTTGACAAATCATAGGTGAGGTTAATGTCTTGCCCTTTATATTTCGTAAAGGGATATGCTCCACCCGTACCGTATGCATTAGCAATGAATTTAGCAAAATCTGCCGCGGACATTTTTTCATCACGCAGTTGCCGTTCATATGTAAAGTAGATTTTATACTTAAGATCTTTCGATGCACAAAGCACTTGGTTTAAAAGTTCATCCTGCTCCTCATCAGAATAGTCGGCAAGCTCTATGGTCTGTTCGATCCGGTGTAAATCAGATCGTGGAGAATTACTTCCTCCACTTCGCTCTGCGCCGTTGTCATTTTTTGAGCCCACAACATCGGATTCCGAAGTTTCAATTCCTCCGTTATCCCCCTTTTCGTGATGAGCTGTTTCATCATCAGCTGCTTCATTTGTAACGCTTGCTGTTGTACTCGACTCAGATATTGAATCTGCTCCCACGGGAACTCTTCCCAGATCATTATTTGTACTGGGTTCACTTTCTCCAAGTATTCCAGCTTCAGCCTCGCGTACTTTCCTTGAGATAATCTCAGCTCCGTGGTTGATACCAGCGATTCCCCGTCTTCTCTCGCCATCTGCGCCAGCACTGCTTCTTTCTCACTCAATTCC
>ERZ772812.1393-NODE-1393-length-17675-cov-13.011180_pt1 | contig 17675 bp, 10 predicted proteins | sample MGYA00511343_ERZ772812 | MGnify/ENA primary metagenome ERZ772812 (study PRJEB29015, sample SAMEA2737706) | human gut metagenome | biome: human gut; feature: human-associated habitat; material: faeces | place: China | collected 2012 ...
ACATCCCACAGCATCTCTTCCCGGCTGACGGTGCGGCCGGTGCGGCAGCTCCACTCGTGGCGGTTGACGCCCTTGAACACGATGCGCTGGCCGTTCAAAAGTATCTGGCGGTCTTTCAGCTCAAACTTACGCAAGCCGACTTTCAGGCCGGTGCGCTCCACCAGAGCGCCCTCGCGCAGCAGGGCGATTTCTGCCTCGTACAGGTTCGGCTGCTCGGCACTCCACAGGGCGGGGTCAGTCACCGCAAAGGTGAAGGAGACATCCTGCACGTCCTCCTCCACATCCGGGGCAACCTCGCCCTTGCCGAACACCACGCCGCTGTCGTATTCCGCAGGCTCGCCCACCTCAGCGGACTGCTCCTCGCCGTCAAATACCACCGAGATGGTTCCCGCGCCGCTGACCTTGCAATCAAAGGTGACGGCAGCACTGGAAAAATCATCTGCAAAGCTCTGCTTCACAAAGACGTCCTCGAGGTGAACTTCCGGCTTTGTGAACAGCTCCACGGAGCGGAATAAGCCGCTCATGCGCCAGAAATCCTGATCTTCCAGCCAGCTGCCGGAGGAGAAACGGTACACCTGCACCGTCAGGGTATTTTCGCCGGGGTGGACGGCGGCGGTCATGTCAAATTCAGCGGGAGTGAAGGTATCCTCGGTGTAGCCGATGTAAACGCCGTTGCACCAGACGGCGGCGGCACTGTCGGCACCGTTCAGACGCAGGTAGCAGCTTGCCCAGCTTTCCGGCAGGGTGAAACTACGCTGGTACTCTCCAATGGGGTTATAATCCTGCGGAATCTGGCCGGGGTGCAGCTTTTCGTGGCCGTCCCACGGGTACTGGGTGTTGACGTAATGGGGCGTGCCGTAGGGCTGGCCGGGCTTTTGCAGGCTCTGCATCTGGATAAAGCCGGGCACAGTCAGGGTATCCCAGTCCGTAAAGGGTGCGGTCAGGTTTTCCGCATAGCGAAAGTTCCACTCGCCATCCAAGCTGACGGTCAGGGGCAGTTCGGGGCTTGTCTGGTCCGCAAAATGGGCGTGGAAGGGCAGGCGGTTCTGCTGGAAAATTTCCGGGTCGGCCAGAAGCGCCGGGGTAATGGGATGATTCAAAGGCATACATATCACCTCGCAGCATTTTCTGCTTTTATTATAGCACAGGATATAAGAAAAACAGCCGCACAAAACGACTGTTTTTCTGGAGAAAAACGGCATCAGTCCGCTTCGTCAAGGATCTCGGTGTCCAACACCGTGTGCCCCTTGGGGATATGGTACTTCACGGCGGGCAGATGGACGTTGGTAAAATACAGGCTGGTGTTGGGGTCGCAGCCGATGACCACTGCCTCTCCCCTGCCGCGCACGGTGCAGCGCAACGTGTCGCAATGGGCTTCGGCGGTATCGTTTTCCACGCTTTCGGCGTAGCCCGGTGCAAAATTGGGCACGGCAAAACCGCAGTCGTAGGCTTCGCAGTCGAAACTGCTGTCAATCTCATGATGGCGGCGGTGGCCGGTGGCCGTGGGGGTGATGGTAGTGGTCACCTCAATGCCGGGGAAGGGCGACCACTGCGCAGTCACAGCCCCGGCTTCAATTTCCCACGTTTTGCTCACCTTGCGTACAAACACGTTATCGTCGATGACAAAGGCCAGCATACTGTCCGGCGCGGCCTGATTGAGCACCTCCCGGCTGCGGGAGGCGCAGAAGCCAAAGCGGGTATCGTAGGCAAATTTTGCGTACTTTTCCGGGAACTGTCCGTGGCCGTGCCCCTCGTTGACACCGGCGGCATAGGCCGTTACCCGCCCCGCCCGGCGCTGCACCAGCATATTGGCGTATGGCATGGGCTTGAGCCGCTCCAATGCGGGCATGGGCGCGGCCTCGGCAGACCAGAAGGGATGGTCATCCGGCAAAGCAAGCAACAAAAAGCTCTTCATTCCCCAGTAGGGGCTGCCGGGGGCGTTGTACCGCTCGGCCATGTACATCTGCGGGTAGCAGTAGCCGATGGTCAGGATGCCGTCCCGGTCGAACATTTTCTGCCCCAGCCACCAGTTGAAGTTGCGGACGATGAGCCCTTTCATCACCGGCAGGGGCAGCGGTTCCAGCCCTGCCCAGATGCAGGCCGCCCAGAAGCTGTTCTGGGCAAAGCGGTAGGTCAGGCTGCGGCCAAAGGGCAGCGCCGCGCCATTGGCATCGAACCAGTAGACGAACTGCTGCGCGAACAGCTGGGCGCGCTGGCGGTAAAGGGCAGCACGCCGGGGGTCGGTGTTGGCGGCAAATTTAGAGTACAGCAGTCCGTAATACTGGATGGCCCACGGGATGTAGTAATCCTTCTGCACCGAGGCGCCATCGGTGGACCAGCCGTCGCCGCTGTAATAGCTGTCGATTTTGCAAAGACCGTCCTCCAGCAGCTCCGGGCTGTAAGGCATCCCCACGCTTTTCAGGGCAAGGTTTACAAGGATGCGGAAAAACTGCCAGTTGCAGTCCGGGATGGTGTGGGCGTTGATCTGCCCCAGCCATGCGGCAAGGTTCTGTTTTTCGGTGTCAGAAAGCGGGGTCCACAGCTTTTCCGGTGCGGTGAGGATGCCGCAGGCAATGGCAGCCATCTCCACATAACACTGGTCGTACTCCCCGGTGGTGCCCCAGTATTCGGGGTTTTCCGGGTCGGCGCCGGCGGCAAGACCCTTGCGGTAGATTTTTTCAAATTCCGGGTCAGAGCCGCCGCCTACCCAGAAGGGCACCAGCGCCCACAGCGGGCGGCTGAAGGCTTCCAGCTCAATGGCATTTTGGTTGTAGGTCACGCCCGTCTCGCCCAGATGCAGCCGGGCACAGCCTGCGGAATAATAAGGCTTGAGCGGGTCGAGAAATTTGTGCATCAGTGCGGTAAAATCCGCTTTGGTCTGCAAGTTCATCACCAGTACATCTCCCAGTCTTTGGTCAGGCGGGTCAGCGCCTCCATGTAAAAATAATCGCCCCAGCTCGTACATTCATCCACGCCCTCCGGGGTGCAGGTGTTGTAGGGGCTTTTTTTGCTGTAAGTGCCGTGCAGCAGCTGGCCGGAGCCAAGGGTGCCGGGCTTTACCGCATAGTTTGCGGCAAGGCTGGCCAGCATCTGCCGCGCCAGCGTGCGCCACTGGGCAGCTTCTGTTTCGTCCACATACTTTGCCGCTTCCAGCAGGCCGCAGGCCACGATGGCAGCGGAGGAGGAATCCCGGGGTTCGCCGCTTTCCGGGGCAAAGAGCATATCCCAGCAGGGGATCATATCCTCCGGCAGACGGGAAAGGTAAAACGCCAGTGCTTTGCGGAACACCTCGAGGAACTTTTCATCGTGGGTATAGGTGTAGCCGATGGCACTGCCGTACACGCCCCATGCCTGTCCCCGTGCCCAGAAGCTGTCATCCTTATAGCCCTGACAGGTGCGGCCGCCCTTGGGGGTGCCGTCCGGGTTCATAAAGAAGGTGTGGTAGGTGCTGCCGTCCGGCCGGAAGGAGTTTGCCAGCGTGGTGGCGGTGTGGGCGGCGGCAATCTCGCGGTAGTGGTCGCTGCCGGTCACCTGCGCTGCCCAGTACAGCAGCGGCACGTTGAGCATACAGTCAATGATATAGCGGTAGTTGTCGGGGTCATCCATAGTGCCCCATGCCTGCAAGAAGCGGCCGCTGGGCTGGTAGCGGGTCAGCAGCTGGTCGGCGGCGGCAATGGCGGCGTTTTTGCCCTTTTCGCTGCCCACCAGCTTCCACGCTGCCACGCAGGTGGGGCTGTACAAAAAGCCCATGTCGTGGTGGTCCACCTCCACCTTGCGGGCAATGCGGTCCGCAAAGCTGTCCACCTGAATGAGGGCGGCGGTCTTGAATTTTTCCTCCCCGGTGGCTTCGTAGGCCAGCCAGATCTCCCCCGGCCAGAAGCCGCAGGTCCACTGGTTATTGGCGCAGCCGGGGTAGATATTGTTCACGCTGGAATGGTTCTGGCACTGGTAGGTGTACAGGGGCAGATTGGTCTCCACCTGCTTGCAAGCATCGGCCAGTGCCTGCCGTGCCTCGGCGTCGGTCATAGCGTGGTTCTGGTAGGTTTTCATCATGATTACTCCTTAAATCCAAACGTAGGTATCTCTGCCCACCGCTGGCGCAGAAAGTGCATACCCAGCTTGGGGCGGCGGTCCCGGGTGAACAGGCCTTTTTTGTTGCCGTCCACCCGCATGGGGCCCTGCACGGTGTCGTAGTCTGCAAAGTTCCAGACAAATTCTCCCACAAACCACGGGCGTTTGTCAAACTCTGCATCCAGACGGCGGTAGAATTCCACCTGAAACTCCTCGCTGAACATCTCGGCTCCGGCGGTGTGCAGCCCTGCCACGGTGTCTGCACCGTACTCGCTCATCATCACGGGCTTGTGCTGCTCTGCCCAGAAATCCAGCTCCTGATTCAAACCGTAGCAGGCAGCACCCATGTCGCCGGAAAGGTTGTACCAGCCGTAGTAGCGGTTGATGCAGACGATATCCATGGTGCGGGTGGTGATATCCTTGGTATAGTCGTTCTGGCAGCAGACGAGGGTGACCGGGCGGTTCTGCGGGTCCAGTCGGTGCGCCAGCTCATACAGCGGGTGCCAGTAATCGTAGGCATCCTGCGGGAAGTGCTCCAGATCCGGCTCGTTGCCAAGGCTCCACAGCACCACGCAGGGGTGGTTTTTGTCCCGATGGATCATCTCGGCAAGCACCTGCCGGTGATGCTCCGCAAGGGGATATTCCTTGTAAGGATTCACCGCCGCCCCGCCGCCGATGCCCACCGCCGGGGTCTCGTCCATGACCAGAATGCCCTCCCGGTCGCACAGGTCGTAGAACTCCTCAGCGTAGGGGTAGTGGCTGGTACGCACCGCGTTGGCGTTTGCCCAGTGGATCAGATTCACGTCCTTCACGTTCAGCACCGGGTCAAAGCCGCGGCCGTGGGCGGTAAAGTCCTCGTGCTTGCAAAAGCCTTTAAAATAGAGCGGCTTTCCGTTCAAAAACACCTGTGTGCCCCGCACCTCAATGCTGCGCACGCCAAAGGTCTGGTCGTAGACGTCTGCCCCGCAGGTGATGTGCAGGGTGTACAGGTAGTGCGTGCCGGGTCTGGGCTCCCAGAGATGCACCTCCGGGATGGTGATTGTGCCTTCTGCACCCTCGGCGCTTGCAACGGCGTTGCCGTCCGCATCCAGCACCGTGACATGGACAGGCGCACTGCCGGTGGTTTTGACCGCGTACTGCACCATGCCGTCTACGGCGGGCACTACGGTCACATCCTCGATATACTCTTTTGGGGTGGTGTAGAGCACCACCGGGCGGTGGATGCCCGCATAGTTGAAAAAGTCAAAGTTCGGGCGGTTCTGGGGTGCGGCGGCGCGCTTGGCAGCCTCCACACTGGGGATGCCCGCGTTGTCCGATCCAAAGAAGGCCAGTTGTCCGTCCTCGTTGCCCACAGGCAGGGTGCTGTGGTTTACCCGGTTGTCGCAGGCGACGGTCAGCAGCACCGTCTCGCCGGGGTGCAGCAGGGCGGTAACGTCTGCTTCAAAGGGGGTAAAGCCGCCCTTGTGCTGTGCGATAAGCTGGCCGTTCAGCCAGACGTTTGCCGTGTGGGTCACCGAGCCGAACCGCAGCACCACCCGCTGCCCGGCGCAGAAAGTGGGCAGGGTAACTTTGCGCTGATACCATGCCCAGCCGTAGTGGCGGCGCAGGGCGGTGGTCTGGTCGTTCTGGTCGTTGTAGCTGGCGGGCACGGCGATGGGCTGGGCATCCGGCAGGGGCTTTGCGGGATCGAACTGGTCTTCCACGCAGCTGCCCAGCGCAAACGCCCATGTGCCGTCAAGGCTCAGCTTCAAGCGCGCTTCATTCTGTTCAGGATATAACATAACACTTTCTCTCTATTTCTGCAAAAAATGCGGGGCGCGGGTACTGCCCACGCCCCGCTTACGGGTGATTTGTTTAGCCCTTGATGCCGGTGGATGCCACGCCCTGCACAAAATACTTCTGCAGGGAGAGGAACACGATCAGCACCGGGATCAGTGCCACCACAGAGGCTGCCATGATCAGGCCGTACTCTGCGGAATACTGGGTGATGAACATACGCAGACCAATCTGGATGGTCTTGAGCTCGGTCTTGGTCAGGTAGATCAGGGGGCCAAGGAAGTCGTTCCAGGTGTTCACGAAGGTGAAGATGGTCAGGGTGGACAGGGCGGGCAGGCTGAGGGGCAGCATGATGTGCCACCAGATGCCGTACTCGCTCAGGCCGTCAATGCGGGCAGCCTCACACAGCTCGGTGGGCACGCCCTCGTAGAACTGCTTCATCAGGAACACGCCGAAGGCGCTGAAAGCCTGCAGGCACATAATGGCCAGATGGGTGTTGTTCAAATGCCACGAGCTCATCATCATGAACTGGGGCACCATGTAGGCCTGCCAAGGCACTGCGATGGTGGCAATGTAGCCGAGGAAGAGCGCGTTTTTGCCCTTGAACTGCATCTTGGCAAAGGCGTAGGCTGCAAAGGAGGAAGTGAACAGCTGCAACAGGGTGACCACCACGGTGATCTTGACCGTGTTTTTCACAAAGGTCAGCAGCGGGATCTGGGTCCAGATGTCCACATAGTTCTGCCAGCGGGGATTTTTGGGGATCCACTGGATGGGGAAGCCGAACACGTCCTTATTCAGCTTAAAGGAGGAGGACAGCATCCACAAAAAAGGCAGCAGCATACAAGCTGTGATGACGATGAGGAAGAAATAGATCAGGAACTTGGAGATGAAGTTGCGGCGCTTCTGAGAGGCTTCGGTCTTGATAATAGCAGCAGACATAGTTCTTCCTCCTTTCTCAGTTCTCGCCCTTGGAGCCGCGGAACTGGATGATGGTAACGATCAGCACCAGTACGAACAGCACCATGGAAATTGCACTTGCGTAGCCGTATTTCGGGGTATTGACGAAGGCCACATTATAGATGTAATACACCAGCGTCATGGTAGCAGTGCCGGGGCCGCCCTGCGTGATCATGTACATCTGGTCGTAGACCTTGAAGCCGGAGATGGTGAGCATAATGACCACAAAGAAGGTGGTGGGGCGCAGCTGCGGCAGGGTGATGTGCCAGAACTGCTGCCAGCGATTTGCGCCGTCCAGCTCGGCGGCTTCGTTCAGGTCCGGGTTGCAGCCCTGCAGGCCTGCCAGATAGATGACCATGTAGTAGCCCATGTTCTTCCATACACTGAACAGGATGACCGTGATCATAGCGGTGTCCTTACCGGCAGCCCAGCGGGGCAGGTTTTCCACCGCCACGCCAAAGAACTGGTTCAGGATCATGTTGATGGGGCCCATGGAGGGGTTGAAGATCATATTCCACACCGCTGCCACCGCCACCAGCGAGGCAACATAGGGGAAGAACGCCACGGTGCGGAAGAAGTTGCGCAGCTTCACGTTCTGGTTCAGCAGCACAGCCATGGCCAGCGAGCAGGCCAGCGTAAGCGGCACGGTACCGATGACATAGACGACGGTGTTTTTCAGCGCCGCCTGAAAAATTTTATCGGTGGTGAAGAGCTTTACAAAGTTCTTCAGGCCGATAAACTCGATGGCGTGGCGGCCGTCCCATGCGCAGAAGGCCAGCGCAATGGCAAACACCATGGGCACCAGCGTAAACACGCAGAAGCCGATGAAGTTTGGCGCAATGAAGGAATACGCGATCAGAGAATCGCGGGTCGATTTTTTAAGCACTTTACGGGGAGTTTTATTCTGGACAGCAGCACTCGCCATAAAAGAGCCTCCTTTCCCGGAAGTATAACAGCTTTTCCAAAAAATGAGCGGGGCGGGCGCTTTGCATACCCGCCCCGCTCGGACAGGGCTTTTTTCCGATGCTCGTCATCGGAAAATGAATGGGGATCGAAAATGATGAAGAAGGAGAACCGCAAACCATTGCGGAAAACGCTTTATCAGCCGAGAACTGCGGGAACCTGATCGTTCATGTTCTGGATGCCCTCGTCCACGGTCTCGCTCATGGTCATAATGGCATCGTGCTCGGCGTTCAGAATGGTCTCGATATCAGATGCGTACTGGGTGTAGGGCATTTCCAGATAGACATTGCTAGTGGTCAGTGCATCCACAGAATTGCTGTCCTCGGGGAAGCCCTCGGTGGACTTGATGATCTCGGCGGTGGCAGCGGAGCCGCAAGCCGGGAAGGTGCCGGTCTTGGCAATGGCCTGTGCGCCCTCCTCGGAGACACACCAGTTGATGAAGTCGGCAGCGGTCTCTGCCTTGGGAGAATCGGCGTTGATGGCCAGACTGGTCACAGTGCCCAGCGTAGAACCAGCCTCTGCACCGGCGGGGTGCGGATACTTGACGATGCCCCAGTTGAACTTGGTCTCGGCATCCTTCATGTAAGCTTCCAGCGTGGAAATGAACCAGCTGCCCATGTTGACCATTGCGCACTGCTGGTTCTCAAAGGCTGCGGAGTAGTGCAGAGAAGAGGTCTTGAGGTAGCCGTAGTCCATGCAGATGCCGTCCTTCTGCTGGGCAATGACCATATCGTAGGTGGGCTTCATGAAGTCGTATTTGCCGTCGATGATGGTGTTCTTGCCGTCCAGAATGGAGAACAGAGAAGCGGCGGAGCGCCAGGTGTGGTAGTGGCAGCCATAGACCTTGGTGTCGCCGGAGCCGCTGGTCATCTTGCGAGCCAGAGCATCGTAATCTTCCATCGTCAGGTCATTGGAGGGATACTCCACACCGGCCTTATCGAACAGATCCTTGTTGTAGTACAGCACCCAGAAGTCGCTGCGGAAGGGCACGGCGTAGAAGTTGCCGTCATCGGTGGTCAGCTGCTCGATGGTGCCGTTGAAATCGCCGGTGTCGCGGGTCAGCACCTCGTTCAGGGGCTTGAGGTAGTCCAGATTGATCAGGTTTGCGTAGCCGGGGATATCCTTGACGGTCACGACATCCAGATCGGCGCTGCCGGCCAGCTGGGTAGCCAGAACGGTCATGTAATCGCTGGAGCCCAGATCCACCATCTCGATGGTCACGTCCTTGTGGCTTGCCATGTAGCCGTCGGCCATGGCCTGCCAGTAGGGGGTGGACTCCTTATCCCACACCGACCACTGTAGGGTAACAGGGCCTGCTGCTGCGGATGCAGCGGTGGAACCGGCAGTGGAGGAAGCAGCGGTGGAGCTTGCGGAAGAGCCGCCGCAGGCGCTCAGAGCAGCAGCAGCGCCGCAGGCAGCGGCAGCGGTAAGGAACGAACGACGAGAGATCTTTTTCATAAGTGTGTCCTCCTTCAGGGCAGTGTGTGTATTTCGTGCAACGGTCTCCCCCGTGCCGGGGAGCCACTTGCTTTTGTTGACACTAGGATACCGCACAAACGCAAAAACCGGAATGGAAAAATTCCGGGAAGAGTTGCAGTTTTTCTGTATCTTTTAAAAAAAGATGCACTTTCTTACACTGGAGTCTGCACTTTCTTGTTCTCTTGCACAGTTTACATCCGTAGCACAAGAAAAAAGCGTATAAAGTACACAATTTTCATGAAAAAAGTCGTTGACAAACCGCGCCGGAATCAGTACTGTATAAAGGAAAGAATGCAAAATATTACCGGAAAGGAGGCTCCGCTATGAAGAGCAGCCATCGTTTCCCGCTGCGGCGGCAGATCGTGTGGGGGATGCGCTTTTTTACCATCCTTACCTCGCTGGCCGTGGGCGCGGCGCTGTTCACCCTCTCCAACCAATATGTGCGCGCCAACTCCTTGCAGGCGGCAGAGTTCAACCTGCGGCTGGTGGCCACCTCCATCGAGACCAGTCTGGACAGCGCTGATGCTCTTTTGAACTGGGCTTCCATCGACAGCACCGTGCGGCGGTACATCTCGCAGGAAAATATCAACGGCACCCAGACCATTGCCGCCTACGAAGCCGTGCAGGAAAAATACTATTCCAGCACCCTGTACAGCCATATCCTCCGCTTTTTTATTACCAATGAAAACGACCGGCATTTGCAGTTCGGCACGCTGAACTCCTCGGCGGCGCTCAACCGCACCAGTATAAAGCAGTTTCTCCCCAAGGGGTACGGGATGCAGTTCACCACCGACCCGCTGCTGCCCGGCAGTCCGGACTGCATCGCCCTCAGCCAGCCTGTCCGCTGCGGCAAGGGCACCTTGCACCGGGGCAGCGCCTACCTTGCGCTGGACACCGCCATTATCACCGACCCGGCTGCGGGCTACAACCTGACCGACGGCAGCGCCCTGTACTGGGAGATGGGCAGCCGCCTGTGGCAGATCGAAAACGGCAGCCTGACCGAGATTGAAAACCCGCTGCGGGAGGTGGACTACACCCTGCGCACCGGCAGCAATAACGGCGTGACCGAGCAGACCGCATGGCAGGGCAAGGTGCAGCTGGACGGCCAGAAGTATTATGTAGTCAAGGTAACACTGAACGGCCGCAGCGCGGCGCTGGTGCAGCTTTTGCCCGCAAATACCTTTTTGCTGCACTACGGCGTGTACCTGTGGCTCATCACCCTTGGCATTGCCATCATCTGGGGACTGAGCTTTTTGATGCAGCACTGGCTGGAGTGGGTCATTACCCGCCCGGTGGAGGCGCTGCAAAAGCGCATCGAGACCGTGGGCAGCGGCAACTTTGCCCCCGACCGCACGGTGGAGTGGAACAACGAGCTGGGCGACATCGGCCGGGGCATCAACCAGCTGGCTGAAAACGTGGACAGCCTGATGACCCGCCGGGTGGAGGACGAGCGCCGCAAGCAGGAGCTGGAATACCGGATGCTGCAAAACGAGGTGAACCCGCACTTTATCTACAACACCCTCAACAGCATCCGCTGGATGGCTACCATCCAGCACGCGCCCGGCATTGCCGAGATGGTCACCGCCTTTGCGCGGCTGACTAAGAGCATCTCCAAGGGTACCCAGAAGCTGGTACCTTTGCAGGAGGAGCTGGCGCTGCTCAACGATTACTTTACCATCCAGCAGTACCGCTACGGCGGCGACTTGGAAATTGAGGTCTCCCGCATTGAAAGCGAGACCCTTTGCCGGGACTGCATGATCCCCCGGTTCACCTTGCAGCCGCTGGTGGAAAACGCCATCTTCCACGGGCTGGAGCCCAAGGGCGGCCACGGCAGCGTGCTGCTGGATATCTCCACCGACCCGGATACCGGAGACGTACTGCTGCGTATTACCGATGACGGCGTGGGCATGCCGCCGGAGCTGGTGGCTCACCTTCTGGACGAGCCCGCCGAGGGTGCCGAAAAGGCTGAAAAGTTCCGTCATGTCGGCCTGTGGAACGTGAACCGCCGCATCCGGTATTCCTTTGGCGAGGGTTACGGCCTGACCATTGAAAGCGAAGAGGACGTGGGCACCGAGGTCACCATCCGGCTGCCCTATCAACAGAAAGGAGACAGCCATGCTGCGGATATTACTGGTGGATGATGAGCCGCTGGTGCTCATCGGCCTGCAAGGGATGCTGGAATGGGAAAAGCTGGGCTATACCGTCTGCGGCACCGCCCGCAACGGCAAGCTGGCGCTGGAACTCATTGAGCGGGAGAAGCCGGATATCGTCATTGCCGACGTAAAAATGCCGGTGATGGACGGGCTTACCCTTGCCCGCACCTGCCGGGAACGCAGCGCCTTGCCCGCCTTTATCATGCTGACCAGCTTTGAAGAATTTGGTTACATCAAGCAGGCCATGGGTGCCGGGGTGGTGGATTATCTGGTCAAGCTGGACCTGACCCCCGAGAACCTGCAAACCGCCCTTGCCAAGGCCGCCGAAAAGGTAAAAAAGGAGCGCGCTTTGCTGGGCGAATTGTCGGCACAGGAAAACCTTGCTGAGAGTGTGCGCAGCTATCAGGAGCGTTTTTTCGTGCGGCTGTACGCCGGGCTGTTCCCGGACGAAGCCGCATTGGAGCAGCCTTTGCAACACATGGAGCTGAACCTTGCAAGCGACGCCTACCTTGTAGCCAGCTGCGAGATCATCGCCAACACCGCCCTTACCCCCGCCCAGCAGCTGAAGCTGAGTTTTTCCTGCGGGCGGATGCTGGAGACCACCCTGCAAAACTACCTGCCCTGCTATGTGACCGGGGCGGATGCCATGCGCTGCAATGTGCTGTTCTGCCTGACCGATGCCCAGTGCCAGAACTACCGGACGGTGCTGCGCCCGCTGCTGGAACGCGCCAGCCAAATTCTATACAACTATTTCACGGTACGGCTGCTCTGGGCGGTAGGTCGTCCCACCGGCTCCCTGCTGGGGCTGGCACGCTGCTGCCGGGAAAACGCCCATTTGCAGCCCCTGCTCACGGTGGAGCAGCCTATCCAGTTCGTGGAGGTCAACGAGGGCGACGCCACCGCCGGGAAGATGCAGGTGGTGGCACAGGTGCAGGAGTACATCCAGAGCCACCTTTCCGAGCGGCTGACGCTGGCCGATGTGGCGGCTGTATTCAATTTTTCGCCCAACTACCTCAGCCAGCTGTTTGGCAAATACGGCGACAGCGGCTTTGTGGAGTACATTACCGAGACCCGCATCGCTGCGGCGAAGGAGATGCTGGAACAGGGCGATTTAAAAGTATACGAGATCGCTGAGAAACTGGGGTACGAGAGCGCTTTCTATTTTTCCAAGGTGTTCAAAAAGGTCACGGGGCTCAGCCCGCGGGAATACCAGCAAAGTATTTAAAACCGGAGGCTTTTATGATACAGGAACAACTTGCTTTTCTGCCGGAATTTCTTCCCGATTACCGGCCCTTCCCCCCTGCCAAGGAACGTACTGCATGGCAGGGGCTGCCCCTGCGGGCAAAGCAGCGCTTTTTGCAGGCGGGAGAAGCCGCGCTGCAAACGCCCATTGCGCCCCTGCCGCTCTCGCTCTGGCTGGATTTCACCCACACCGGGCGGCGCACCCCATGGGAGACGGCTTACTTCTCCCGCCGGGCGCGGCTGTGCGCGTTGGTAAGTGCCGAGTGTGTGGAGCACAAAGGGCGCTTTCTGGATGCCATTGCAGATACCGTATGGGCGCTCTGCGAGGAAAGCGCATGGCAGCTGCCCGCCCACAACAGCTACATCCGGGACACTCCGCAGCTGCCCCTGCCGGACACCACCCGCCCCATCGTAGATTTATTTGCCGCCGAGACCGGCGCGCTGCTGGCGCTGACCCGGTACTTACTGCCCGATGAGCTGGATACTGCCGCGCCGGGCACCACGGTGCGGATGGAGCAGGAGCTGGACGCCCGCATCCTGACGCCCTATTTTACAAGCCACTTCTGGTGGATGGGCAACGGCGAAGAGCCTATGTGCAACTGGACGAGCTGGTGCACCCAGAATGTGCTGCTCACCGTTTTTCTGCTGCCCACCACGCAGCAGCAGCGAAACGCTGCCGTCAAACAGGCAGCGTACAGTCTCGACTGCTTTTTAAAGGACTACGGCGCGGACGGCTGCTGCAACGAGGGTGCGCAGTATTACCGCCACGCCGGGCTGACCCTGTGGGGCTGCCTTGAAATTTTGTCCAGCATTGTGCCGGAGGCCTTCTCTCCCCTGTTCCATGAGCCTAAGATCAAAAACATTGCAGAGTACATCTGCAACGTCCATGTGGAAGGCCCTTACTACCTGAACTTTGGCGATTGCAGCCCCCTTGCCGGGCGGTGCGGTGCGCGGGAATACCGTTTTGGGCAGGCTGTGGGCAGCGATGCTTTGCAAGCCCTTGCGGCGGCAGACTTCCGCGCCGATGCCGACCCCGACCATTTGCAGAACCCGGACGGCAGCACCCACATCAACCTGTGGTACCGGCTGACCACCGCCTTTGCAGAAGAAGAAATGATGACCTACTCCGCAGCGCCCCGGCACCATTTAACGGTGTGGTATCCCAGCGTGGGCGTCTATGCCGCGCGGCAGGGTAGCTGGGTGCTGGGTGCAAAGTTCGGCTCCAACGGCGACAGCCACAATCACAACGATACCGGCAGCATTACTGTATACAAGGACGGCAGAACGTTCCTGATCGATATCGGAGTGGAGAGCTACACCAAAAAGACCTTCAGCCCCCAGCGGTATGAGATCTGGACGATGCAGAGCGCATGGCACAATCTGCCTACCTTTGACGGCGTGCAGCAGCTGCCCGGCGCGGAATACGCTGCCCGGGAGGTGTGCACCGCAGAAAACAGCATCACCGGCGAACTGGCGGGCGCGTACCCTCCCATCCCGGGGCTTACCACCTACCGCCGCAGCGTATCGGTCAGTGAACAGGGCATCACCCTGCGGGACGAAACAGACTATCCCGGCACGGTGGAGCTGACCTTGCTCACCGAGCAACAGCCTGTCCCCGCTGCGGATGGCTTTGCGGTGGGCACACTGGGCGGCATCCGGTTTGACCCGGGTGCCGTAACGGCTGCTGTTACGGCGGTGCCCATCACCGACCCGCGCCTGCGCACCGCATGGCCGGAAACGCTTTATAAGATCACCCTGCATTTCCAAAAAATGCTGAACCTCGAACTGTACTAAGGAGAACTGCCATGGAGACCATCAAGCTGAAAATTCTGGACGAAGCCGGCCACACCCTGATGACCTGTGACGCTGACACCGCCGTATCCCTTGTTTACACCAACTGCTACAAGCCCGGCGACCGGGTGGCGCTGGAGATCGACCATCCCGGGCAGTACTGCGTCATCCAGTTCGAGGACACCATGCCCGAAGCCCTTGTGTATGTGGTCAAGCGGGAGATCAATTTCCACATTCCCTTCGGGGAGCAGGCCATCACCTATTCGCCCAAGAGCTTTGTGGGCAGCCGTCATGTCATCCGGGCACGGCTGGCGCTGCCGGAGGAGATTGCCGCCCGGCGGAATCTGGCCTTTAACTGCTATGACGAGCACGGCGACACCGGCTTTTACCCCCACGCCAGCGCCAACGTAGAAACGCGCGGCGAGGCGGTGTTTGCCGCCCGCAACGCCATCGACGGCATTTTTGAAAACAGCGCCCACGGCGAGTACCCCTATCAGAGCTGGGGCATCAACCGCGACCCGGGTGCTGCCCTGACGCTGGATTTTGGCCGGGAAGTACTGCTGGATGAGCTGCGCATCACCGAGCGGGCAGATTTTCCCCACGACAACTACTGGGTCAAGGCCACGGTGGAATTTTCCGACGGCAGCAGGTTGGACATCCCGCTGGTGAAAAGCGCCAAGCCCCAGAGCGTGGCCTTTGAGCCCAAGCGGGTGCGCAGCCTTGTGCTGAAGGATCTGATTCAGGCCGAGGGGACTTCCCCCTTCCCGGCGCTGACCCAGATCGAAGCCTTTGGCACCGAGGTGAAGTAAAATGAGCATCTACAATGCCCTTTATGGGCGTGACGGCCATGGCGTAGGCCCAAATGAGCCGGAGAAAAAAGGCTTTGCACGCTTTTGCCAGATGGTCGGCCGCGACCTCGGCCAGCTGCTGGGCACGAACCTGATGGTCTGCGTGCTCTGCCTGCCCGCTGCGCTGGGGGTCTCGCTGGGGATCACCCTGCTCTCCCTGCCGATTACGGTGGTGTGCAGCGCGGTCACCGGTCTGCTGACCGGCCCTGCCATGGTGCTGCTGGCAGACTGTGCCCTGCGCAGCTTGCAGAACGACCCCTCTCAGTGGCTGCCCCGGGCAAAACAGACCCTTGCCGCCCATTGGAAAGCCGCCTGCGGCTTTGGCTGCATTGGCACGCTGGTGCTGGGGCTGCTGTGCTTTGTGTCTGCCTTTGTGTTTGAAGCCGCCGCGCAGCAGGGGTATTACCCCGGGCTTGCGGTGCTGGTATTTCTGGCGCTGGACTTTCTGGTGCTGGCGGTTCTGGGCACTCTGTGCGCCGCCGTGCTGCCGCTGCAACTGCCCGCCCCGGACGTCCTGCTGCGCCGGGCGGGCAGGCTGCTGGCTGCCGCCCCGGCGCGCTGCGTCTTGGCAGGCGTTCTCATGCTGGCGGGCATCGGCGGGATGATCTTGCTGTTCCCGGTCAGCATCTTCTGGGCGGTGCTGTTCGGTTTCTGGCTGCCGGGGCTGGCGGCGATGCAGACCCTGTTCCCGGTTTTGCGGCAGGAATACGGCGTAGAGGTGCGCAGCATCCCGCGCCCGACAGCGCCGGATAAGCCCCTGACCACACAGGAGCAGAAAAAGCGCTCCCGCGCCAACTGGTGGTATTACAACTGGGGCATCGTGGCGGTGGCGGCAATGGTCATTGTGGGCGTAGCGTATGTGGCACACGGTCTGCTGACCACCGTAGACCCGGACTATACCGTAGCGGTGGTCACGGCAGAGGCTTTGCCGGACGAGGCCGTGCAGCGCTTGCAGACTGCACTGGCAGACTATGCGGAGGATGCTAACGGGGACGGGGCTGTTGTGGTGCAGGTAAACAACTACACATGGAGCGCCGATGCCGCCCTGACCGACATGAACGGCCAGATGGCGGGTGCCACCCAGATGAACACCGACCTTGCTAACGGCGAAAGCAAAATTTGGATCTTGGATGACCCGGAGGGCTTCGAACAGGCCTATGGGGCGCTGAGCGAAAAGCTGGGCGCGGACTGGCAGGCAAAGCTCATCCCGTGGAGCAGCCGGCCCGCCCTTTCCGGGCTGGAACTGGGCAGCTACAATACCGCCGCCGACGGAAGCCAGACCGTGGATATTCAGAGCCGCTTTGCCGGGTACAGCGTAGCAGTGTTTGATGCTTCAGATGCGCTATGGCAGGCGCTCAATTCGTAAAAAAGAAGCCGGACGTAGTGTCCGCACTGCGTCCGGCTTTCTTCATACAGTACCTTGAATCTTGCATAAGCCGTCTGAACGTGATACCGTGCCATGACCTCACACTTTCCGTGGGCGAGCCGGACAACGCCGCTGCAAAACTTCGTTCGGAGCAAACGGTGACCCCATTACATGAGCAGAGCCCAGCTACTTATTTTTTGCGTCTTAACAATTTGGAAACATTTGTTGAACTTGTCGGGGCGAGGCCCCTCCATCTGCTATCGCAGACCGTTCTGCCGCTTAAAAGCCCCACTGGGGCTTTCATTGCTGCGCTGCGCTTCGCAAACGCGGTCTATGCGTTTTGAGCGCAGCGGTAGAGGGGGACAAACGTCCGGGCAAAGCTCCCTTTGCGGGTGTTGTATTTTGTCTTATCCGGCAGCCACGGCAAAAAGCAAGCCGCCTTGTGCTGTGGGGATGGCACCAGCCGCCCTTGTGGAGGTGCTTCATCTTCTCCTGCACTCCCTCCTTCTTTTGACATTTCCTTTGACCGTAAGCAGGGGGATGCATCGATTTTGCACTCATTTGTCCGCGTGCGTCCAGCAGCGTCCGGCTCACCACAGAGCTTGCCGTCTTGGAAAGTGCCAGCCCCACTTCCTGTTCCAGCTCCCGGATAGCATTGGTCCGGCTGGGCTGAGAAATATAGAACTGCTGCACTGCATGGCTGATGGTGCCGGTGCCGGCAACAGCCGTGACATAGCGGAGTTGTTGAAGGGTCACGGCAGTTTCCTTTCGGCGTGTTTTTTCTATCCTACCGCAGAGCCGCCAAAAACGCAACGTATTTTCTTCTTTGAAATACCAAACGAACATTGCCGGCATATCCAAGATACGTTTTACCCGCCCTGCAATTTCCCTTATAATAGCACCGCAGTCTTGAAACGGCTGCAACATTCCCATATCACAAAGGAGGCTTTCCGGTATGGGACAACGGCAAAGTGAGATCATCAAAAATCACATGGAAGTCTACTGGCACGACTATGCGTCGGCCAGCAA
>ERZ772812.1395-NODE-1395-length-17668-cov-18.190939_pt1 | contig 17668 bp, 14 predicted proteins | sample MGYA00511343_ERZ772812 | MGnify/ENA primary metagenome ERZ772812 (study PRJEB29015, sample SAMEA2737706) | human gut metagenome | biome: human gut; feature: human-associated habitat; material: faeces | place: China | collected 2012 ...
TCCCAGCACCTGCTGCGCCCACGCACGGCGCAGCGCGCCGTCGGTCATGCCCTCGGCGGGCGGCGTGTCCCGCAGCAGCGTCCGGGCGTAGGCCGCCCGCAGGGCGGGCAGAATGGGACGCTCCTGCGCCCCGCGGCGAAACACCGCGCCCTCCAACACCAGGAAGAACACGTCGGTGTACAGCCCCTCCTGCACGGAGCGGTGAAAATCGTTCAGAAGCGGGCGGAACAGGTCGAAGCGGTAGTACCGCCCGGCCAGCCCCAGCACCGTGTTGCCGTACAGGTCGGCGTCGCCGCCGCCGTCGAACACCAGCAGCTCCGGCTTGGTGTCATAGGCGCCGCTGCCGTTCCAGACCTGGTTCTCCGCCCGGCGGGTCTGTATGTCCTGCCTGTCCATATCAGCCGAACAGCGCGTCCCGCCCGGCGTCCCTGGGCAGGCGCGCCCACACCGCGTCCGCCACCAGCTGCCGCTCGAAGGGCTCGAACGCCTTGTTGATGATGCCCATCTCCAGCGCCCGGCCGGAGGGGATGCCCCTTTCCACCAGATGCAGCGCGGACAGCAGCCCGCGCAGATCCAGCGCCTTGGTGGATATCTCGCCGCTGTCGCACTTCTGCCGCAGGTCGCGGAACAGCTGGGTCAGCTGCACCGCCCACTCCTGCTTCAACGTGGGGAAGCTGCGGCGCAGCAGCTTTTGCAGATTCTCGTCGGAGATAACGGGCATGTCCACCACCACGAAGCGGCTGACCAGCGCCTCGTTCAGCTCGCGGGTACCGGCGTAGCCGTAGTTCATGGTGCCGATGAACCGTGTGGCATCGTCCAGCTCGATGCGCTGGTAGCCGGGCACATCGATGACCCGCCGGTGATCCAGCGTGGCGTGCAGCACGGCCAGCGCCTCGTTCTTGGCCATGTTCACCTCGTCCAGCACGCCGAAGCCGCCCTGCCGGGCGCAGGAGCAGATGGGGCCCTCCCGGAACACCACCTGTCCGTCCTTCAGCGTGTCCGCGCCGATCAGCGCCGCCGCGTCCACATTGACGTACATGGACACATCCCACACGGGACGGCCGAACACCGACGCCAGATTTTCCGCCAGCACGTTCTTGCCGGTGGCCTTGGGGCCGGCCAGCAGCACATGCTGACCGCACAGCAGCGCCGCCGCCGCGCTCTCCCATATCTCCCGGCCGTAGTAGAGATACCGCGGCGCAGGCACGCGGGCGGCGGCCTCCTCCGTCAGCGGGTGCGCCGCCCGGAAGCGCCGTATCTCCTCCAGCAGCCCTGCGTCCACGCCCTCGTCCTGTAATTCCTTCCAGATATCCATACGTCCACCTCGCTTGTGCATGATGTATGATGCCGTATTATAAGCCCGCCGCACGTTAAGTGACCGTTAAGGATATGGCCACCTCCGGTTTTATCATATTTCCGCCGCTGCGCCCATATAGATAGTCCAGTAACTGCATGGGAGTGGTGCGTTATCCGAGACGACTTGGAGCAGCGAGCCAGAGAGCTGGCTCTGTACCTGATAGAGAACCGGACCACCGTCCGCGCCGCCGCCAAAAAGTTCGGCGTCAGCAAATCCACCGTACATAAGGATCTGTCGGAGCGTCTGGCCGCCTGCGACCGGGTGCTGTACGGGCAGGTGAAGGCCATTCTGGACGAGAACAAGTCCCAGCGGCATATCCGGGGCGGCATGGCCACCCGCCGCAAGTACAAGGGGATATAAAGAGACCGGCTCGATGAGCCGGTCTCTTTCCGTATCTTACCGTATCTTACAGCTTCGTGACCATGGGGATGATCATGGGGCTGCGCTTTGTGTGCTTGTAGAGATAGCTGCTCACCGCCGAGCGGACGGCGCGGCATACGTCGCCCTCGTCCCGGCGCTTCCTGGCGGACATGCCGTCCACCGTCTCTGTGGCCACGCGGCACAGACTCTCCAGCAGCTCCTCGGATTCCTTTACATATACAAAGCCGCGGGTGACGATCTCCGGCGGGCACAGCAGCTGGTGGTCGTGGCTGGACATGGGCAGCACGATGACCACCATGCCGTCCTCCGCCAGCAGCTTCCGGTCGTTCAGCACCACCGCGCCCACTTCGCCCACGCCGCCGCCGTCCACAAACACCTCGCCGGCGGGCACGGTGGTCTCGCACTTGATGTGCTTGGTGGTCAGCTCGATGACGCTACCGTTGTCGGCCACCACAATGCTGGTGGGAGCCATGCCCATGCTCTCCGCCACACGCTTGTGGATCTGCAGCATCCGCTGCTCGCCGTGCAGGGGGATAAAGAACCTGGGCTTCGTCAGCGCGTGGATGATCTTCAGCTCCTCCTGACAGGCGTGGCCGGACACGTGCAGCATATCCGCCTTGTCATACACCACGTCCGCGCCCTTGCGGAACAGCTCATTGATGACCCGCCCCACCGTCACTTCGTTGCCGGGTATGGCGCTGGCGGAGATGATGACCTTGTCGCCGGGGCCGATGTCCACCTGCTTGTGGGTGGAGAACGCCATGCGGTACAGGGCGCTCATTTCCTCACCCTGGGAGCCGGTGGTCACGATGACCTGCTGGTTCAGGGGCAGTCCCTTGATGCGGTTGATGTCCATCAGTGTGTTTTTGGGCACCTTCATGTACCCCAGCTCCGTGGAGACCTTCATGATGTTCTCCATGCTCCGGCCGGTAACGGCCACCTTCCGTCCGCAGGCCGCCGCAGCGTCCAGCACCTGCTGGATGCGGTGCACGTTGCTGGCGAAGGTGGTCACGATGATCCGCTTGTCGCACCCGGTGAACTGCCGCTTGAACGTGGCGCCCACGGCGCGCTCACTCATGGTATAGCCCGGGCGCTCCACATTGGTGGAGTCCGCCAGCAGCGCCAGCACGCCCTGCTTGCCCAGCTCGCCGAAGCGTGCCAGGTCGATGACCTCCCCGTCGATGGGCGTGGAGTCGATCTTGAAGTCGCCGGTGTGTACGACTGCGCCCATCCGCGTGTGGATGGCGAAGGCCACCGAGTCGGCGATGGAGTGGTTCACGTGGATGAACTCCACCTGGAACTTGCCTGCCCGCACCGTCTGACCCGGCTCCACGGTGATCAGCTTCGTAGAGCTGGCCAGCCCATGCTCCTGCAGCTTCAGCTTGATCAGCCCCGCGGTGAACCGCGTGCAGTAGATGGGCATATTGATCTGCTTGAGCACATAAGGGATGGCCCCGATGTGATCCTCATGCCCGTGGGTGATGAACAGACCCCGCAGCCGGCTGCGGTTTTTCACCAGATAGCTGACGTCGGGAATGACGCAGTCGATGCCGTACATATCGTCGCCGGGGAAGGCCATGCCACAGTCCACCACGATGATGTCGCCGCCGTACTCATAGACGGTCATGTTCTTGCCGATCTCATTCAGACCGCCAAGGGGAATGATCTTGAATTTTTCTGCCATAAAAGAATAAATGCTCCTTTTCAGATAAGATAGAGCGCGTCGCGGCGGGTAAAAATGACCGCACGGAAACAAAGGCGTTCTGCCCCGCCCGCCTGCCCTGCATCGCAGGGGGAGGGAACAGTCTGTCGCCCGTCGTCAGCACTCGATATAGAGGGGAACGCCCTCGTTTGCTATATTGACCGCGGCATCCACGCACCGCGAAACAACCAAAAAATACGTGCCGTATTCAGCACTTTTCACAAAGTATACCACAGTTTTTCCCATTTGTACACCCCCAACTTGCCGACGGCATTTGATGGTATTTGACACCCGCCGCCCCGCCGGGAAAATTCCCCGCTGATTTCCCGAAAAGCGTATTGTCCCCGCCCGGCTTTCGTGCTATAATAAACTACTCTCAGTATGGAGTAGTATCCCCGGCGGGAAGGAGGCGCGTTCCCTTGAGCAAGAAGATCATACGCGGATTTCGTACCAATATGACGCTGTACAGCCTGTGCCTCATCGCCTTTGTGGCGGTGACGGTGCCCTTCCAGCCGCTGCTGGCGGCGGCGGAGGGTCTGGTGGCCCTTCTGGTCATCCTGGTGGGCCGCCGCCGCAACAAGATGGCCCAGGCCTCTGTCCGCCAGTACATGGACCGCGTCTCCGGCGGTATGGACACCGCCCGGTCCAGCAATATGCTCTACGCGCCGCTGCCCATGCTGGTGTTCGATGTAGCCACCGGCGAGATCCTGTGGTGCAACGATATGTTCACGGACCTGACCGGCCTGAAGGATAAGATCTTTGAAACGGCGGTAGACGCCGTGATTCCCGACTTCACCTACCGCTGGCTGCTGGACGGCAAGCGTGAATATCCCGAGCAGTTCCGCTGGAACGACCGTATCTACCGCGTCTTCGGCGCCCTGAGCCGCCCGGAGCCGGAGGGCGGCGACCAGCCCACCCTGGCCACCACCTACTGGATGGACATCACTGAGGCTGAGCAGATGCGCCAGACCCTGGAGCTGACCAAGCCCCTTATGGCCATCCTCATGGTGGATAACTATGAGGAGCTGATGAAGGCCTGCCCCGAGAATAAGCGCTCGGCGCTGCTGGCCGCGCTGGAGGAACAGCTGAATAACTGGGCCGCCGGCTCCGGCGGGCTGCTGCTGGGCTACGACCGCGACCGTTACCTCTACCTCTTCGAGGAGAAGGACTACACCGGCTACACCGAAAGCAAGTTCGACGTGCTGGAAAAGGTCCGTCAGGTCCAGGCCGGCGAGGGCGTGTCCGCCACGCTGTCCATCGGCGTGGGCCGGGACGAGGACAGCTTCGAGCAGCTGTTCAAGAACGCCTCCCTGGCGTTGGAGATGGCCCTCTCCCGCGGCGGCGATCAGGCCGTGGTCAAGGACCGTGTGAACTTCGAGTTCTACGGCGGCCGCAGCAAGTCTACCGAAAAACGTACCAAGGTCAAGTCCCGCGTCATGGCCAACGCTCTGGGTGAGCTGATCGACGATGCCAAGCAGGTGTACGTCATGGGTCACAAATACGCGGATATGGACTCCCTGGGCGCCGCCGTGGGCATCTGCTGTATCGCCCGCAAGCGCGGCAAACCCTGCCAGATCATCATCGACACCGAGAACAACGCCGCTCACCCCATCCTGCGGCGTCTCTCCGAGCAGCCGGAATACGCCAATACCGCCATTTCCGGCCAGGATGCCTTTATCAAGTGCCAGCCCGGCTCCCTGCTGGTGGTGGTAGACACCAACCGCCCCGAGAGCGTGGAGTCCGAGGAAATGCTGGAGACATGCAACCGTGTGGCGGTCATCGACCACCACCGCCGCGGCAGCAGCTACATTGAGAAGATGGCCCTGAACTACCATGAGCCCTACGCCTCCTCCGCCAGCGAGTTGGTGGCGGAGCTGATGCAGTATCTGGTGGAGCCGTCTGACGTGCTGAAATGCGAGGCCGAGGCCCTGCTCTCCGGCATCGTGCTGGATACCAAGAATTTTACCAACCGCACCGGCGGCCGTACCTTCGAGGCGGCGGCCTACCTCCGCCGTCTGGGGGCCGACACCCAGGATGTCCAGCGGATGTTCCAGGGGGACCTGAACTCCATGATCGCCCGCTATGACATTATCCGTCAGGCGGAGCTGTACCGCGACGATATCGCCGTGGTGGCCCTGGATGAGGAGTGCGACCGCGTCACCGCCGCCAAGGCGGCCGATGAGCTGCTGACCCTCAAGGGCATCCGTGCCAGCTTTGTGCTGTATAAAAAAGGTGACGGCGTGTATATGTCTGCCCGTTCTTTGGGCGAGGTCAACGTCCAGGTGATCCTGGAGGCCCTGGGCGGTGGCGGCAACTCCACCACCGCCGGCGGCCAGGCGGACAACATCACCGTGGCCGAGGCCAAGGCAAAGCTGCTGGAGGCCATCGACAAGTACTTTGAAAATTAAGGTAAAGGAGATACAGATATGAAAGTCATTCTCAAGCAGGACATCAAAGGCAAGGGCAAGAAGGGCCAGATGATCGAGGCCGCCGAGGGCTATGCCCGCAACTTTCTGATCCCCAAGGGCATGGCTGTGGAGGCCACTGCCGACGCCGTCAACACCATGAACCTCCAGGCCAAGGCCAAGGCCAAAGCCGACGCCGAGGCCAAGGCCGAGGCACTGGCCATCGCCGAAAAGCTGAAGGCCTGCCAGGTGAAGATCGCCGCCAAGGGCGGCGAGGGCGGCAAGCTGTTTGGCGCCATCACCGGCGCCGCCATTGCCGATGCCCTTCAGACCCAGCACGGCCTGACCATCGACGGCAAGAAGCTGGTGCTGGACCAGCCCATCAAGAGCTTCGGCAGCTATGAGGTCAAGGCCAGGCTGGGCTACGAGGTCTCCGGCACCGTGTACGTCCACGTCATCGAAGAGAAATAAGCGGGGAAAGCACCGCGCCGCAGGCGCGGCTATTACCGTAATTTTGAAAGGAGGTCTTCCCATGGCCAACAACACCGACGCCCTGCTGACGCCGTCCATGCCCCATTCCCCTCAGGCGGAGCAGGCGGTGCTGGGCTCCATGCTCATCGACGCCGACTGCGTCAAGGACGTGATGGACAAGCTGCAGGCCCAGGATTTCTATCTGCGGACCAACCGGGAGATCTTCGAGACGATCTACCATATGTTCGTCTACTCCCAGCCCATCGACGGTGTCACCGTGGCCGGCGAGCTGGAGAAGAACGGACTGTATAACGACAATACCCGTTCCTATCTGCTGCAGCTGATGGAGGTCACCCCCACCAGCGCTAACGTCATGGAGTACGTCCGCATCGTGCAGGACAAGTCGCTCATGCGCCAGGTGGCCCAGGCCGCCGGCAGCATCACCGCCATGGTGCAGGAGGGCGGCGGCGCCGCCGGCGATATGCTGGAAGCCGCCGAGCAGCAGATTTACGCCATCCGCCGTGGCCGCAGCGCCCAGGGCATGGTGACGGTGGGCATGGTGCTGGGCGACGTGATGAGCCAGCTGGCCGAACTGTCCGCTAACGGAGGCCGGACCGTGCCGGGCCTGTCCACAGGACTCTCCGCCGTGGATGCCAAGATCAACGGCATGAACAAGTCCGACCTGCTGCTGCTGGCCGCCCGTCCCGGTATGGGCAAGACCAGTATGGCCCTGAATGTGGCCCTGTCCGCCGCCCGCGAATCCGGCAAGACCGTGGCCATCTTCTCCCTGGAAATGTCCAAGGAGCAGCTGGTCACCCGCCTCATCGCCAGCGAGGGCCTGGTGGAGAACCAGCGCCTGATCACCGGCAACCTGCGGGAGAGCGACTGGCAGCGCATCGCCGAGGCCGCCTCCGCCCTCAGCCGCATGGACATCCGTATCGATGATAACCCACTGCTGACCGTGGCGGATATGAACGCCAAGTGCCGCCGCCTGGAAAATCTGGGCCTGGTGGTCATCGACTATCTTCAGCTGATGACCTCCGCCGGCGGTAAGGGCTATTCCGGCGAGAACCGCCAGCAGGCGGTGTCCGATATCAGCCGTATGCTGAAGATCATGGCCAAGGAGCTGCAGGTGCCCGTGCTGTGCCTGAGCCAGCTGAGCCGTGCCAATGAAAAGCGCGAGGATAAGCGCCCTATGCTGTCCGACCTGCGCGAATCCGGTGCCATCGAGCAGGACGCCGACATCGTCATGTTCCTCTACCGGGACGACTACTATAACAGCGATGCCGAGAAGCGCAACGTGGCCGAGTGCATCGTAGCCAAGAACCGCCACGGCGAGACCGGCAAGGTAGAGCTCCGCTGGATGCCCGAGTACACCGCCTTCGGCACGCTGGAGACCCGCTATGACGAGGATGAGTGAGCCCCTGGACCTGACCGCATGGATGACGCGCTGGCGGATGCTCCCGCCCCCCGGCGGGCTGATCCTCTGTGCCGTGTCCGGCGGCCGCGACTCCGTCTGCCTGCTGGACTGCCTGTGGAAGCTGGGTCGGGCCCGCGATTTCCGCGTGGCTGCCGCCCACCTGAACCACGGTATGCGTCCCACGGCCCAGCGTGACGAGGACCTGGTCCGCGCCCTCTGCGCCGAACGGAACATTCCCTTCTACACCGAAACGGTGGACGTCTACGCCCTCTGCGCCGTCTGGCGCCTGACGGTGGAGGAGACGGGCCGCCGCGCCCGCTACGACTTCCTCCGCCGCACGGCGGATGCCCTTGCCGCGGATTTTATCGCCACCGCCCACCACCGCGACGACCAGGCAGAAACGGTCCTGCTGCAGCTGCTTCGCGGCACCGGCCCCCAGGGGCTTACCGGCATTCCCCCTGTCCGTGACGGCATCATCCGCCCCCTACTGGATACGCCCCGCGCCGCTATCGATGACTACATCGCGCAGAACCGCCTCCCCTACGTCACCGACGAGACGAACCTGGATACCCACTACGCCCGCAACCGCCTCCGGCTGGACATCATGCCCCAGCTGCTGGCGATCAACCCCGCCGCCGTGACGCATATCACCCGCACGGCGGACATCCTGCGCGCCGAGAACGACCTCCTGGACGCCCAGGCCGCCGCCCTCCTGCCGCCGGAGGGCACGACGCTTCCCTGCGCCGCGCTCCTCTCCGCGCCGGAGGCTCTGCGTCCCCGTATGCTTCGCCTGCTGACGGACCGTCTCGGCGCGGGCAAAAAGGACTTCACCGCCGCCCACTACCGGGCGCTGGAGACACTGGCACAGACCGGCGGCGCGCTTTCCCTGCCCGGCGGCGCGTCCGCCGTCTGCCGTGACGGGGCCCTGACCCTCTCCGACGCGCCCGCCCCACTGGACGAGGCGGCGCTCCGCCCCGGCGATAACCTCGCCGGCCCCTGGCGTATCACCCTCTCCGACGCACCCGCCCCCGACGCACTGGCACTGCGGTCCGGCCCCTGGACCGTCCGGCCCTGGCGCCGCGATGACCGCCTGACCCTGCCCGGCAGCCGCGGCAGCCGCAGCCTCAAGCGCCTGTTCGCCGAGCGCGGCATCGCCCCGCCGGAGCGCGATACCTGGCCCGTCCTCTGTCTGGCGGGCCGCCCCGCCGCCGTCTGGCGTGTGGGCATTGACCAGAAAGCCCTGCCGGAGTGTTCCGGCAACACCATATACATCACCATCACAAAAAACAACGGAGGATAACAAGCAATGGCAAAGAGTAATATGGATCAGGATATCCTGAAGGTCCTGCTGTCTGAAGAGGAGATCAAGGCCCGCGTCCAGGCGCTGGGCGACCAGCTTTATGACGCTTTCAAGGACAAGAACCCCATGTTTGTGGGCGTCCTCAACGGCTGCTTCATTTTCATGGCGGACCTGGTCCGCGCCGCCCAGCTGAAAAGCGAGGTGGAGTTCATCGGCCTTTCGTCCTATAAGAACGCCACCAAGTCCTCCGGCGTGGTGCAGATCACCCGCGACCTCCAGCGCGACATCAGCGGCCGCGACATCATCATCGTCGAGGATATTCTGGACTCCGGCAATACCCTGTATTTCCTGACGGAGTACCTGAAGACCAAGGGCGCCGCCTCCGTCACCATTGCCACCCTGCTGGATAAGCCCGCCCGCCGCGAAAAGCCCATCACCGCCGACTACGCCGGCTTCGAGGTCCCCGACGAGTTTGTGGTGGGCTACGGCCTGGACTACTGCCAGCAGTACCGGAATATGCCCTATATCGGCGTCCTCAAGCCCGAGGTCTACAGCAAGTAAAACCGCGTCTTTTCCGCCAATACTTCGTTACGGCTCCTCGACGTACACACGGTACGCCGTCGTCGCCGCGCCTCGTCTTGGCGAAAAATCCGGTTTCTCCCCGCGCCGCAGGCGGAAGAAGAGCACGCGCCGGGAGGGCGCGGAACATCCCTCTTAGCATTTGAGAATAGGAAGTGAAGTATATGGAAAACAAAGGCGGAAAGCGCCTGGCCCCCACCGGCGAGCCGGTGAAAACCACACCCCCGGCCACCGCGGCCGACGAGGTAAAGACCCCCGCGGAGCAGCCCGCCCCCGCGGAGAGCGCCGTACCCGCCCCGGCGGAGACGGCGGCCCCTGCGGCCAAGCCCGCCAAAAGCCGCGGCCGCAGACTGTGGGACGACTACGGCTACCTGCTGGTGACGTTGGCGGCGGTGTTCGTGCTGTTCAAGGTGCTGCTGCAGCTGGCCTATGTGCCCAGCGGCTCCATGGAGACCACCATCCCCACCAAGTGCCTGCTGGTGGGCTGGCGGCTGCCCTATGTGGTGTCCGATCCGGTGCCGGAGCGCGGCGACATCGTCACCTTCTGGGACGAGGAGCTGAACAAGGTCCTGGTGAAGCGCGTCATCGGCCTGCCCGGTGAGACGCTCTCCTTCAAGAACGGCTATACCTACGTCAACGGTGAGAAGCTGGACGAGAGCTATTTGCCCACCCAGGGCATCACCACCCTGCCGGACAGCATGGCCGACAAGACCTTCACCGTGCCGGAGGGCTGTATGTTCGTCATGGGCGACAACCGCACCGGCTCTAATGACAGCCGCCTGCTGGGCGAGCCCTATATTCCGATTGAGGCCGTCCAGGCGCGGATGCTGGTGGCCATCTCCGTGGGCAATGACCAAAGCTGGCAGGGCGTCCGCTGGATCGGCTGAGAAGGGAGACGGGGAGACATGGAAAGAAAACGTTTCAGCGGCGTCATGCTGCTGTTCATCGTGCTGGCGGTGGTGCTCATCACCCAGGTGGTGGGCAACCTCGGCCGTTCCGGCGACGTGAGCTACAGCGATATGCGCGCCTATTTCACGGCGGAGAAGGTCAAGTCCTTCACCGCCACCGACACGCGCCTGGTGGCGAAGCTGCAGGACGGCTCCAGCGTCAGCTGCGCCCTCCACAGCTTCGACACGTTTTATAATGACATGAACGATCTGGTGGTGTCCCAGGCGGAAAAGGGCGTCATCACCAGCTATGACTACGCCGCCGGCAGCGAAAACGGCTGGCTGCGTACCCTGCTGCCCTATGTGCTGGCGGCCATGGCCTTCATCCTGCTGATGAACCTGATCGCCCGTATGGGCGGCATGGGCGGCGGCGCCGTCAACGATAAGATGGCCCGCTTCGGCGAGGCCCGTATCCAGGATATCCCCTCTGACGGCAAGAAGGTCACGTTCAAGGACGTGGCCGGTGCCGACGAGGAGAAGGAGGAACTGGAGGAGATCGTCCAGTTTCTGCGCGATCCCCAGCGCTATACCGAGCTGGGCGCGCATATTCCCAAGGGCGTGCTGCTGGTGGGCCCTCCGGGCACCGGCAAGACGCTGCTGGCCAAGGCCGTGGCCGGCGAGGCGGATACCGCCTTCCTCTCCATTTCCGGCTCCGATTTTGTGGAGATGTATGTGGGCGTGGGAGCCAGCCGCGTCCGCGACCTGTTCGAGCAGGCCAAGAAGCAGGCCCCGGCCATCGTTTTCATCGATGAGATCGACGCCGTGGGCCGTCAGCGGGGCAGCGGCCTGGGCGGCGGCCATGACGAGCGCGAGCAGACCCTGAACCAGCTGCTGGTGGAGATGGACGGCTTCGCCGCCAACGAGGGCGTGGTGGTCCTGGCGGCCACCAACCGCGTGGACATTCTGGACCCGGCGCTGCTGCGCCCCGGCCGGTTCGACCGCCAGGTGTTCGTGGGACTGCCGGATATCAAGGGCCGCGAGGAGATACTGAAGATACACGCCAAGGGCAAGCCCCTGGCGGAGGATGTGGACCTGGGCTCCGTGGCCCGTGCCACCTCCGGCTTCACCGGCGCGGATCTGGAAAACCTGCTGAACGAGGCGGCGCTGCTGACCGGCCGCCGCGGCCAGCGCTTCATCACCGAGGAGGCTATCCACCAGTCGGTCATCAAGGTCATCGCCGGCCCGGAGAAGCACAGCCGCGTGGTGCCCGAGTCCGAGCGCCGGCTCACCGCCTATCACGAGGCCGGCCACGCCGTGGTCATGCAGGCCCTGCCGGATCTGGACCCCGTACACCAGATCACCATCGTTCCCCGGGGCAGGGCCAACGGCCTCACGGTGAGCCTGCCGGAGGAGGAAACGAGCCACATGACCCGCAACGAGATGTATGAGGAGATTGTGGCCGGTCTGGGGGGACGGGTGGCGGAGGCGCTGTTCTGCCAGGACATCTCAACAGGCGCTTCCCAGGATATCCGTCACATCACCCAGGTGGCCCGGGATATGGTGGCCAAATACGGCATGAGCGAAAAAATCGGTCCCATTGCCTACAGCAGCGACGAAGAGGTGTTCATTGGCCGGGACTACGAAAAGACCAAGTCCTACTCGGAGCAGGTGGCGGGCCTCCTGGATGGGGAGGTCCGGGAGATCATCGACCGGGCTTATCGCCACTGTGAGAAGATTTTGCAGGAGGACCGGGAGAAGCTCTTCCAGGTGGTGGAGTTCCTTCTGGCTCACGAGACCATGTCCGGCGCCCAGTTTAAGGCCTGTATGGAGGGCCGGGACATGGACGCAGCGGGTCCCGGATCCCTGTTTGACCCGATATAAGCGGGGGAATTTAGGCGCTCAGGGAGAATCCAACGGGTGAACCACAGATGGCTTTGGCCGGGAAACGCTGCCGTTTCCCGGCTTTTCCATGTCCGCCCTTGATGTCCATCCATTTGGATGGGGAAACAGGGGGAAACCTTGTTTTGTTTTTTGCTGGGTTTGGCAAAATTGCAAAAAAAGGCATTGAAATCGAATTTTCTTTCGTGTATAATGATACCGTTGTGGTGCCGATCCACTGCGCGCAAAGTGAATGGGGGAGGGCCCCATGAAAGGAGTAATTTTCTTATGTACACTGCTAAGGACATTCGTAATATTTGCCTGCTGGGCCACGGTGGCGACGGAAAGTCCGCCCTGGCCGAGAGCATGCTGTTTCTGACCAAGGCCATTGACCGTCTGGGCAAGCGCACGGACGGAAACACCACCAGTGACTTCGACCCGGAAGAAATCAAGCGCGGATACTCCATCTCCACCGCTGTGCTGCCGGTAGAATATAATAAGTGCAAGCTGAACATTCTGGATAACCCCGGTTACTTTGCCTTCTCTGGCGAGGTGGCCCAGTCTCTCCGGGTGGCGGACGCCGGTCTCATCTGCCTCACCGCCAAGGGCGGCATCGCTGTGGGCACGGAAAAGGGCTGGGACGCCCTGGCTGGGGCAGGTCTTCCCGCCATGTTCTATATTTCCAAGCTGGATGAGGAACATGCCGATTTCTTCCAGGTTTACGACGCCCTCCACGATACATACGGCCAGGGCGTGGTTCCCCTGACCTTCCCCATTGTCTCTGGGGAGAAGGTGCTGGGCCTGGTGGATGTGGTCAGTGGCACGGCCACAAAGCCCGACGGCAGCAAGATGGAGCTTCCCGGGGATGCAGCCGACCACTTGGAGCTGTACCAGCACGCGCTCAATGAGGCTGTGGCAGAGACCAGCGAAGAGCTCATGGAGAAATTCTTCATGGAAGAGCCCTTCACCCCGGAGGAGCTGAACGCCGGTATCCGGGCTGCCATCAACAGCCGCTCCCTGTTCCCTGTGTTCTGCGGCTGCTCCATGACCGGGCTTGGCACCCTGAACCTCCTGGACAACCTGGTAAAATATGCGCCCAACCCCCTGGAGGGCAAGCCGATGCCCACAGCCGAGGGCGGCGAAATCGCCCTGGACCAGAAGGGCGCTCCCATGCTCTTCGTGTTCAAGACGCTCATCGACCAGTACGGCAAGAACTCCTTCTTCAAGGTCTTCTCCGGGGATGTGACCTCCGACCTGACCCTGACGGATACCCGCACCGGCAGCAATGAGAAGCTGGGCCGTCTCTTCCTGCCCAAGGGCAAGAAGTATCTGGACGCCACCAAGATTTGCTGCGGCGACATCGGCGTGGTGAGCAAGCTGGCCAATGTCCGCACCGGCGACACCTTGGGCGCTGCCGGTAAGGTGGTGGCTCTGGCCCCCATTACCTACGAGGAGCCCTGCTACACCCTGGCAGTTTACGCCAAGGTCAAGGGCCAGGAAGACAAGATTGCCAACGGCCTCACCAAGCTGAACGAGGAGGACTGCTCCTTCACCTTCGGCAACAGTGGCGAAACCAAGGAAATGATCATTTCCGGCGTGGGCGACATTCACCTGGATGTGCTGTGCGCCAAGCTGAAGTCCAAATACAATGTGGAGGCCGAGCTCCGGCCCGCTAAGATTGCCTACCGGGAGACCATCAAGAAAAAGGTGGAGGTCCATGGCCGCCACAAGAAGCAGTCCGGCGGTCACGGCCAGTTTGGCGACGTATACATCCGCTTCGAGCCCCAGCAGGAGTCTGAGGAGATGATCTTCGCAGACGAGACGGTGGGTGGCTGCGTGCCCAAGAACTTCATCCCCTCTGTGGAAAAGGGACTGCGAAACTGCGTGGGCAAGGGCGTCCTGGCCGGTTACCCCGTGGTGTTCCTGAAGGCCACCCTGTATTTCGGCTCCTCCCACCCTGTGGATTCCTCCGATATGGCCTTCCAGACCGCCGCTGGCATCGCCTACAAAGACGGCCTGCCCAATGCCGGCCCCACGCTGCTGGAGCCCATCTGTGAGCTGAAGGTCTACATCCCCGATGCCAACATGGGCGACATCATCGGCGACCTGAACAAGCGCCGTGGCCGTATCATGGGTATGAATCCCGACCCCAAGCGCCGTGGCTGGCAGGTTGTGGAGGCTGAGGTGCCTCAGGCTGAAATGAGCTCCTACACCATCGACCTCCGGGCCATGACCCAGGGCCGTGGCTCCTTCTCCATGAATTTCGTCCGCTATGAGGAAGTGCCTCAGGCCAACCAGGCGAAGATCATTGCCGACGCCAAGAAGGACGAAGAGGGCTAATTTGTTGATTTGATACTCCTGGAAGCTGCCGGGAAGGGGAGCGGTCAAGACCGCCCTTCTTCCCGGCAGTCACTTTTTAGGGGCAGGCTTTTCCTGGAGATGGACGTTTCAGTGACATCTTCGCCTCCGGCTGCATAGAATGGACGGATCCTGGCGCTTACCCGGAGGGGGATGTGGGTGACCGCGCAGATGGTCCGCCTGTGTGGTAGAAAGGGATGGGCATAGGCGGCGCCGTCTAAGCGGTACGCCGGTACCCGGAAGGGGAGCGCCAGTGTTTGGAAGGAGGAGGGCGCTATGCCTGCAGAAGGTTTTATTCAGGTTCACGTATATACCACTTCCGAAGCGCAGATTCCCGTGCCGGGGGCGGCCGTGGCCATTGTGGCAGACGACGGGACGCTTCTGGCTGCACGTCTCACCAATGAGAGCGGACAGATCCAGCCGGTGGCCGTCAAGGTGCCGGATGCTTCGGAGAGCCGCGACCCCAATTTCCGGGGCAAACCCTTTACCACAGTGTCCATCCGGGTGCAGCATCCGGATTATGAGCAGATTCAGGTGGACAATGCCCAGGTGTTTGCCGGGGTCATCACCCTGCAGCCCCTGGAGCTGATTCCCCTGCCCACGTTTCCGGAGCAGTATGACCGGGTGGAGTATTTTGACGTGCCGCCCCAGAACCTTTAGGAGGTGCGGCCATGCCTGTTGTCATTCCATACGTACCGGAGCAAATCACGGTCCATCTTGGCCCCCCGGATTCGAACGCGGCCAATGTGACGCTTCCCTTTACGGACTATGTGAAGAATGTGGCCTCCTCAGAGATCTATCCCACCTGGGATGAGAGCGCCCTGCGGGCCAACATTCTTGCCATCATTTCCTTTGCCCTGAACCGGGTTTACACGGAGTTTTACCGGAGCCGGGGCTACAACTTTGAGATCACCAATTCCACTGCCTACGACCAGGCCTTTGTGAACGGGCGGAATACATTTGAGAACATCGACGCCATTGTGGACGATATCTTCAACAACTACCTCCGCCGCCCAGGCTTTGTGGAGCCTCTGGCTGCCAAATTCTGCAACGGGACGACCGTCACCTGCGAGGGGCTCAGCCAGTGGGGGTCCCAGAACCTGGCGGAGCAGGGCTACAACTCTGTGGATATTCTCCGCACCTACTACGGCGACAACATCGAAATCGTGACCAATGCGCCGGTGCAGGGTCTGGTGCAGTCCTATCCCGGGACGGCGCTGCGGCGGGGCAGCACGGGTCCCAATGTGGTGGTGGTTCAGACCTCTCTGAACCGGGTGGGGCAGAACTACCCGGCCATTCCCAAGATCTCCCCGGTGGACGGCATCTTCGGCTCTCAGACGGAGAACGCAGTCCGCCGGTTCCAGGAGATTTTTGGCCTGACCCCGGACGGAGTTGTGGGCAGGGCGACCTGGTATGCTCTGGTGCGGCTGTATGTGGGGGTCACCTCCCTGGCGGAGCTCCGCTCCCAGGGCCAGCAGTTCTACAACATATCCTGGAACTACGGCGGCGCGCTGCAGCAGGGAAGCCAGGGCCAGGAGGTGCGGCAGCTGCAATACATGCTGCAGGTCCTCTCCAGTGTGATACCTGCCATCCCGCCGGTGGAGGTGGACGGCATCTTTGGCCCCGCCACCCGGGCCTCGGTGCTGGCAGCCCAGCGCTACTTTGGCCTGCCCCAGAGCGGAGCGGTGGATGAGCAGACCTGGCTGAGACTGGAGAGCCAGTTCCGCAGCATCGATAACAACCTGTTCCGCAACCAGGAGCTGTTCCCCTTTGCGCCGGAGGGAGGGGCCGCTGCCCAGACTGCCTTTGCCCCGGCCACTCCACGGGGGCAAAGCCGGGGGCCCCGGACCGGCACAAGCCGAAATGAGCCGCCGGCAAGGGCAGGGGACCGGTATTCCCAGACCACCCGCATGACACAATTTCCAGGTGCAGAGCTCAGCATGGGCCAGCAGGACGGAGTGCCGGGGGAGGTGACAGGAAGATGATTTCAGAGCCTAGTTATTACGTCGGCCGCCCTGTTGAGAGTATGCAGACCATGCTCCGGTTTGCGGCGGAGGGAAACAATCGCCTGCTGCCGGTGGTGCCTGACGGCGTGTTCGGCCCCAACACCATGGCGGCAGTGACTGCCTTTCAGCGGTACTACGGTCTGCCTGCCACCGGGGTGATGAACGGAGTCACCTGGGAGCGTCTGGTGCAAACCTACCAGGCTCAGCTGGTGCAGCAGGCTCCTGCAGAGGCCATGCAGCCCATTTTGAACCCCCAGCAGACGATGAAACCGGGAGAGAGCAACTACCACATCTATTTGGTACAGGCGGCGCTGCGGGTCCTGAGCTCCGTGTATCGTGGCCTTCCTCAGACGCCGGTGAGCGGCACGCTGGATGCGTCCACAGTCACGGCGGTGCGCCGCTTTCAGGCCCTCTGCGGCCTGCCGGTGACCGGCGAGGTGGACCGGCACACCTGGCGGTATCTCTGCCGCCATTACACCCTGGCTGCCGGAAACGGAACCGGGAGCTGCCGGAGAGGGAAACAATAAACCCCAGGGGGCGCTCCCGCGCCATTGCGCATCCAGTGGCGTTGCGGAAGCTGGCCGCCTGATGTCCACGCCGGTTATTTCAGCCGCACGGCTGCAAAGGCACGGGCGCGGCAGCGCCCGGCCTTCCCCCGGGGAAGGCGCCGAAGGAAGCGAGGCGGACGAGGAACGGGGATATCCGGCGGACCGATCAGGAAATGCCGCTGTCTGGAATCATCCCGACGCCGCTCTTGACAAGGGGCGGCGGGAGATGGTAAAATGGAGCAAATTTCATATCACGTGGAACGGAAAGAGTACCCCCGCTGCGCCCCTCAGAGAGCCTTGGCCATCGGCTGGAAGCCAGGGCGGTGTTTGTGCGCGGGTGGGAAGTGCGTCCGGGAGTGAAGGGGCGACCCCGTTG
>ERZ772812.1404-NODE-1404-length-17645-cov-2.930529_pt1 | contig 17645 bp, 16 predicted proteins | sample MGYA00511343_ERZ772812 | MGnify/ENA primary metagenome ERZ772812 (study PRJEB29015, sample SAMEA2737706) | human gut metagenome | biome: human gut; feature: human-associated habitat; material: faeces | place: China | collected 2012 ...
AGCCGCCTCTCTGTTCGTCGTATCCCCCGATTTGACGTCCTCGCGAAGGCCGTAGAGGGCCTTCGCCGCATCGGGCAAGCCCTCCTCCTCGAGCAACCGCGCCTGCTGTCGTATCTTTTCCTTCACAACCTGCTGCCAAACGCGCTTCTTCACGGGGGCTCCCCAGGAAAGCTGCTCGGCTACGCGTTTCGCGACATTATGAGCGCCATACATTGGAAGGTACTGCCCAATCGGATTGCACTTCTCATCGGCGACCACAAGCGAGATCTTGCACTTCGCCAACTCGGAAAGCAGGTACGCGCTAAGGTAGACTTGGGTGGTTTGGAGGATTATCGAGGAGATTTCCGACAGGTGGATCTTCACCGTGTCATCGGTTTTCCTCACCACCAAATAACCTCCCTGGTAGCTGCAGCGGCACCTGCTCTCTATGAAGATCGTCCTAAAGGCCAAGCTTGTACCGCCTCTCGAACATACCGGTCACGGATTGGTCGATGAAGTAGTATCCGTTCGACCCCGAAACGAGCTCCTTTGAATGGGTCAGCCGCATGCAGCCCAGCGCACTGCCCATGCCCAAAGAAGACAGGTCGATCATATTTCTCTTCGCTGAGGCGATCTCTAGTAGCGAGACAATCACGTTGCCTTTGTCAGATAAACTAGCGTCATGATACGCCCTTGCGATATCCTCAATTCTCAGCTGCCTTCCCAGACGCGCCGCATGCTGTCCGAACAGTTCCTGGATTCTCTCGAAGAGCCCGTCCAGCACCTCGTCCGAGCACTCCCCGCCATCAACCACGCGGCAAAGCAGCTTAGTCTCCTTGTTGGAGAACGCAAACTGCCGCGCATTTCTGACCTCTTTGAGACCCGTGATATACAGACGATCCCCACTCAGATCGATCATCTGGTATTTGAGCACCTTTCGCTTGAGAATCCTAGAAAACGAGAGACCTTTGGCCTCCGCCAGACCCATCGCGTAACGCTCAAGCTCGCTTTCATCGGATTTCAAGGCATTCGCAACCCGCACCGGTACGGGAGCGAATTCGACCGTACGCTTCCTCTTCGCGCCCTTGAACGCTTCGTAGACGAAGAAATACGCGAACTGTTCACGCGAATAGCTACCGTATTTCTTGGGATCGAGGCCCTTCTTGAGCGGCAACGACAGAGTCTTTTTCGTCTCTCTTGGCGAGTATATCGTCGCATCCCAAAACGCACCGCTCGTCTCTTCGGGCATGCGGGAAATGAAGCAGTCGCGATAGTCGAGGCTGCGCCTGATGCGGCCCACCTCGACTTCGGCGTCCCATGCGTCATCGAAGATTACCCCGGTCTCTTTATCAAACCCGGAAGAGAGGAAGCTGGAGACTACGAACCCTGCGGAACCCGGCATATCGCGACGGTACCTCAGATTCTCGGCTTGCTTTCTGATGAACGCCCTGACCGTTTTCGCCATCCTCGTCGGGTTCTCGAACGCATCCCCATGGCGATACTGGATGAAACGGCCGATTTCCGCCGCCAAATAGGCGTCGTGAGCATGGTGGTAGTCGTTCGCCTCGCGGCATTTCGCCAACTCGCATTCGACGCGCAGCTGGTGCGACATCCCCGCTTTCACCGGCTGCACATCGGTTTCCGGATACCGCTCCCGAAGCATCTGCTGGACGCGTTTGACGATCTGACTCGTCTCCACCAGCTGGCGGTTGATGAACGATTTCATCTGGCTGTCGCTCACCTGTTCGGCGCGCATTAGGTTGCGCAGTTTCTTATCGCCTATCAGCCCGACCCTGTGAAGCTCCTTCCAGAAAGCTCCCATCTTGGAGATGATGGATTGGTCGAGGAACATCGAATCCAGTTTCCGCTGGTTCTCGTCCCGCAGGACCAAGACCGTGTTCTCCAGGCTATCGTCTTTGATGTAGGACTGCGGCAGCACATGGTCTATCTGGTAATCGGAGAGCCTGTTGATGTCCAGCGGTTTGCCGGAATACATGCTCTTGCCGCACTGCATGAAGTACAGCATCACGCGCCGATCGTCCATCTTTTGGGGAGTCATATGCTCGAGCTGCGAATACACGTCCGCATACTGCTTCTTCAACGATGCCAGCGCCTGCTTCACCTGGTTGTACCGGCGCGTGGTGCGCTTGCCCTTCTTGCGGGGATCCTCGTCGCGCGTCACCTCGATGAAAATGCTGGCCGGCGGCTTGCCCGCGATCCCGGAGATCTCCTCCACGATGCGCAGGGCCTGGTTGACGCCGCGACGGAGCGCGGGCGAACCGGGCAGATCCGCCAGCTCCATCGCCAAAGACGTCCCAGGGCGATCGTTGTTGATCTGGTCGATCTTCTTGCCGAACCCCAGCTGGCCGTCGTGGAGGATCTCCATCAAATTCATCGCAACGCCCAGCCGGCAGGTGTTGTTCGGATCACCCTCCTCTAGAATGTCCATGATGCTTTTCGGGCCGTTGTCGGTCTCCACACGGATGCCAGAGAGCAGCTTCCTCGAAAGGCGCCCCCACCCGGTATAGCGCTTGCGGCACACCTTGCCGATCTGCTCGGTGGAGAGGCGGTCGCCGTACTCCTGCTTGATCTTGCGTTTCAGGATGGATCGGTCCTCGAAAACGGTATTCCACAGGATAAGATCCTCCACCATGGGAATGTCGTCTTCCGGGATCTCGTCCACTCCCAGTATCTTGCAGAAATCCACGTACGAGCTCAGCTTCGACTCGAACCCCGCCTCGCCTTGGCCCCCGCGAACGCGATAGCCGCCGCCCATGGACCGCTCCCCGTTAGGTCCGTGCTTCTTCTCCAGCCACTGGCCGACTATCTGATAGGAGACGGTCTTGCTGCGTTTGAACAGATCCTCTACGATGCCCGCCCTGTCAGCGAAATCGAATCGATATTCCTTATCGCCGTCCTGTGTCCAACGCGCGCCGTTCAGCTCATTCAGCACGCAGTACATCTCATACATCAGAGAACAACGCGGCAGCACCGGTTCGCCTTGCAGATAGGTGCACGTGCCCGTCATGCGACGTATGAAGGCTTCGGCGCTTTTATCCCTGTCGATGACCTCTTCCCAGTTCCAGGGGTAGATCTTCCGTCCCTCCGCCCCTTCGAGGCGCTCCGACCAGGCGAAACGCAGCGAACCGTCGGCGGCCTCGCGAGCGTTCTTCCGGGTCAGCGGCCCCACGTAGTACGGGATGCGGAACGTCACCAGGGATTCGATCTTCTCTTTCTCTTGCCCAAGGAAGGGATAGTATGCCTTCTGGTTCTCGATGATCGCGTCCATTTCCTCCCGATGCAGCTGGTAGGGGATGGCGCCGTTGTCGCTCGTCTTCAACCGCCGGAGGAACGTCTTCTCCTCGATGCGCTCCATCATGGAGAGGTAGCGGCCATCGCCTTCGGCTGACGAGCCCTTGAAGAGCTTCCCAACCTCCTTCAGGAAATCGTCGTGCGACATCTTGCTGCTGCCCAGATCGTATTTCGTATAGCCTTCCGCCTTCGAAGGGTCATACAGGCGCGTCCCCTCGAACACAGCGCCGCGGAAGAATTCGTCATGCTTCTCCGGCACGTAATCTCGCACCAGGTCCTTGAGCATCTTCAGATCGTCGCGATAGCGCTCGTACTCCCCTACCTTGCAAAACGAGATGGTCTTGCCCTCCGCGTTCTTCAGGATCCCCTTCAAAACGAACGCGGAGTAGGCGGCTTTCAGGGCCTCGTAAAGATCCAGCCCGTCATCGGGACAGGGGAATCCCTCGACCCGCTCGTCGTTCGACAGCGCGAACTTTCCCTCGCTCGCCTCGATGCCGAAGATCTGCGCGAAATCTGCCGAATAGCCGACGATCGCTTTTGCGATGTTCGACGCCATCTTCTTGGACGGCTTCTCGATGCCCAGGGCCTTCTCGACGCGCTCGCGCTTCTCCGCAGTGGAGAGGGATGGGTCGTCCAGCGCCGCGGCAATGGCCTCGACGTCGAAGGCGATCTCGATATCATTGGCCTCGCACCACGACTCCAGCGCCTGCCCAAGGTCCGTCACGGCATCGTCCACGTCGGCGTTTTTCGCGCTCAAACCGGGATTGTCCTGATGCAGGAAATTGCCCCGGTGCTTGACGATGTTGTGCAGCGCCAGGTAGACGAGGCGAATATCCTCCTTCTCGCACGAATCGACCAAGTGCGCGCGAAGGTGGTAGATGGTGGGGAATCGCTTATAGTAGTCAGGCTCGAAGATGCCGCCCGCGCCATTGAAAAGCGGCCATCGATAGTCGGCATGACCAGGATCGCGATCCTCTTTGAGCAGGCGCGACTGGTTGAGCCTGATGAAGAAATCGGGATCGACTTTGCCGACCTCTTCCGCAAAGAACCCCTGCAGGAGGTCGAGCCGCTGGCGCCGCCTATCGTAACGGCGGCGCTGGCCGCGATGGACGCGCGCATCCTCCGCGGTTTGCGCACTGGGGAACAGACGACTTCCCCAAGTGTGCTTCCCCTTGAAGCTGCATAGCTCGCCATCTTGGTCGGTGACCGCCCAGCCCACCGACCCCGTGCCGATATCCAGCCCGACGTTGTAGGAGTCGACCTTGCGCAGCTTCATAGGGTTTCCTTTCCCTCGCGCCCGTGATAGAATTGCAGTGTCTTGATACCAGTCAAGATGTCACTGCGAGTCAAAATACAGGCAAAGCCTAAAATGCCCTCCGGGGCGCCGCGAGGCGGCGATTTTGACTCACCGGGAGCCCTTCGGGGCTCCTTTTTCTTATTCTACCTTGACTCCACTTCAAATAATTGCCGCGCAGAACAAAATGCGCAGCATAGATTGCACTTATCCGGTCCGAATTCAGAGACCGTCACTTACGTTCGAAGAGCCGCCTGAATCGTTCTCTGGATTTCGGGTCTGCAACATACACGTGCGTCCCATAGATTCCACGCGTCAGCAAGACATAGTAGATATTCTTAATGTACCTCGTCAGCTCTTCCTGCGATGCGGTAGCATAGCCGTTCCTGTCGAAATAGCTGCTCCTATTCGCTTCGAAAAGACCCGTTTCGGGATTGACCACCAAATCGTTTCCGATAATCACGTATGCGTAACTCAAATCGTAGCCCTGGATGGAATGGATGCATCCGACTTCTTTTGCGATCTCGGGATTGTCGACACCCTTCCCCACCCAGTTGTCATAGGTGCAATTCCAGCGCTTCTTGACGCCATCCATCTCAATATCGTAAACCCCTCCCGTTGTATCACCCTTAGATTTCCATTTCCACGCATAACCAGCGATCATCCGGGTAAGGTTATGCTGGGCAAAGCATTGCTCGAAACTCTCAGCAAATTCCTTAAAGTCATCGTGAAGAACGAATTCGTAATCTTCAAAAGTGCGAGGTTCTATCTGTCTTCCATTCAGAATATCTTCGATATATCGAAGATACGACTCTCCGCCCCGAACGCGCATCTGGCTTTCGAGCAAGATGGGCTTCTCCATGGCAGAACCCAGTAGACTTTTCACTCTATCAGCGCCTACGCAGGACGGACCGATCGACTGCAGCGGATCATAGAAGAAGATAGGCAGCTTTGCCTGATCGAGAATCCAATCGATCTGGGTCGCCTCTTTTGACAGACCGAGTCGCGCGTTGACCTTGTCATAATTCCCAAATTGGGTGCCAAGGTTGACTCTCTGCTTTAGGCGATGCGCCTCATCGACAAGCAGGATGTCGAAATTCTTTTTCTTGCCGGAAGCATATCCGTACTGCGTTTTCGCCAAATCAGCAGGCCCGATCACGTCGCTTTCGTTGATCCCGCTTACTCCCTTGAGAGAGTTGCGCAATGTATTTCGAAGCGAGGTCACCGGTTCGATGAGCCTGATGTTGAAGTCGGCATAATCGGGGTTGTCCCGAAGCATTTTCAGCAGGTACACTGCCAAAACCGTCTTACCCGTTCCCGGCATCCCCTCCACTACGATTGGCTTCGCCTGCGCCAAGCCATCTTTGATCGCTTCCATGATGCGGTCAAGGGCAACTCGCTGATCGACCGTAAGGCCCTTGAAAGGAGAATACTTGAACACCTCGGATTCTTCGATCTCGTCGATGGAGTGGTCGGCGAGTTCCATTTCCCGGAGCTGAGCCCAGAGGTCGTCGAACATCTGAGAGTACTCATCTTTTGAGAAATAGTTGGTATCGGTCATTCCATCGTTCTTGTTGGTCAGCCGATACTTGCCGTCAGCATGCATCAATCCGATCAAACGATGCTCGTAATCGGTGATGACCGACGCATTGAACTCCTCGTTGAAGATGATGCTTACCGTGTCAAAATCTTTTCTCTCAATGTTCGCGCTATGCTGGTTGATGCGTGTAGCAACACTGGTGGTCTGCCCAACATAGGCGGATGAATCATTCGCAAGTATGTAGACCATAGGCCAGTTGAAGACTTTGTCCTCAGCTATATCCATCACCCTCAAATCAATCTGCTCGCCATAACGGAAGGGGCATTGATCGATGATAAAAGGATGTCCCTGCGGCTTATTTGCCGTCGCGCTGGTCGGGATTCTCATAGTTCTGTGTACTTTCGCGCGGTACCCTTCGCCTTTTCGACCGGGTACTTTCTCTTATCCTCTTCCAATTTTTTCGAGATCAGTGCTGGAACATCCGTCCCAAGCGAGTTAGCAAGATACATGCAGTAAATCATGACATCAGCAAGTTCCTCGCCAATTTGGTCTCTCTTATCTTGCCTCTCCAGGTCGGCGCCAGACCACTGGAACAGTTCGAGAAGCTCGCTGGCTTCGATGGAAATCGAAATTGCCAAGTCTTTTGGATTGTGAAATTGGGTCCAGTCACGTTCGTCCCGAAACGAAAGAACTTCCCTCTCAACGCTCTCGAAATTCATCGGCGCGACCCCCAACCGTAAACCATGATTTCGTTCCCGTTTATTATCGCCCCAATGCGACGTTACGACAATTCTCGCGCTTAAAGCTCGTACGGACCAGAAGTATCCAGAGTGCTGGGGCATCGAATCTTTAATGCGAGCTAGACCTCTAAACCCGAGTGCAAAGAAGCCCGCCATGATAGGGAGCTCCTACATTTGCTTCTACTTCATCGCAGCATAAATGTTATTCGGGAGCGCGTTCGTGTTGATGGAGTACGTGATAGTGAACGTACCCGCATCGTAATCGTTATGGGGTGCGATAAGACCGTCGATAGGCTCGTCGTAAGGATCCATCAGCAAGTCCACAGGCAGACAATATCCCGAAATCATCGGGAACGCGACATCCGGAGGCGCGTCCACCACCCTATCCAAAGTTCCGCTCACAGTGACTTCGATACGGTAGGCATAACCCCCTCCGGCATAAGGAGTGTCGGAAGCGAAGTTGTACGCCCGTGCCTCGATTTCGTTTACCGTGTAGGTCTCGAACACGTACTCGTTTTGGACGTAAACGAACTCCCGCTGCACATCCCACGCCACCGGAATGGCCATCCCGTCCTCAATACGCGGCGGCACCTCCTCGCCCTGCGTCACGTAGGTGTTCTCCTCGATCACGTAGGTCGGATGAGTCTCCGTGACGAAGGTATCGCCGGCCTTCTCGGTGACGTAGCGGTTCACCGTCGTCGTGCCGACGTTGGCAAGTCGCGCCTCGACCTCGGACAGGATCGATTCCCGCAGCGCCTCTCGCTCCTCGTCGGTAAGCGCCTCGAACTCCACTAGGGCATCTTCAATGGCCGCCTGAGCCTCCTCGCGAGCCTTGGCGAGCGTCTCGTCGTCGCCCTGCTCGATCGCCGCCATGATCTCCTCGTCCGTCATCGTGCGCGAAGCGTCCTGCTGAGAGCCGCACCCGGCGAGCGCAAGAGCCAAAGCCGCCGAAACAACCGATGCCGCAACGATCCTGCCCTTCATGGAATCCCTCCGTTGTCCATATTCATGCTTAATCGGACTATAACACACCGGAGATCGAAGGCTTCCGCCATAAAAGAACAACGGGGCGGGCAGAGCCGAACCATACCCGATATTAATCCCTAATTGTCGTTATAACCATGAACGCGCGTGTCGAGGCAGTCCTTCCACCACTGCTCTCGCTCCAAGATCTTTTCCGGATCGTAGCTCAGTCCGAAATACTCAAGAAGCGTGAAATCGAAGTTTTGCTCGAAGTATTCCTTGCCTTCGCGATCGTAAAGCTCGCGGAGCTTCTTGTTGCCCCCGTGGGCCGAATCAAGGTAGTTGCCCCAGCGTTGGGCGACGCCGCCGGCACCGGTCGCAGAGCCTATGTAGAGTTTGCCGGTCTTCCGGTCGGTAAGACAATAGACCCCCGTCACGCTCTCCAACGCATCATGATACGAGGGAAGGATCTCGCGCTTGAATATCCGATCCAGCTTCGAGAAAGGCAGGCTCACATGGTCGTAGCCTTGGAATGTCTCGCCGCTATAGATCACGGGAAGAATCTCCCTGACCGTCGCGACACCAAGATACTTCTCAAGATTGAAGCAGTAACGACCGAAGGTCTGACCCTTCTCGAGGTGGATGACCATACGTCCAAATAGGGGTTCGTACGCCTTTAGTATTTCCACCTCCGCCTGCCTATTCTTGGGTACCCCCAGGACTTTCGCAGCAGACACGAAAAGCCACTCGTTTCCGCGATAGAGCCGGACGAAGCTGAACACCCATTGGCCCTCGTGGAAATTCCGTTGCTTGCCATACCAACCCCAATAGGAAGTGACGCCCGGCGCACCGACGCTACGCTCTTCTTCAGGTAGCTCCAGCCAACGATCGATGAACGGCTGTCCATTTTTGCCATAGAGCATGTTCAGCTCGATCTTGCTGTTCCGGATCTGGTCTTCGGACAAATTCAGGATGTTGTTTAGCGGAATGCCCATGGTTTTAGCCCATCTTTCTAAAGGTCCATACGGATGTATTGTAGTTCAGCGCCAAGAGCGAATCTGCGAGCCCGCCCCCTACCGCATTCTTTTCCCTACGAACTCGAACCTCCGTCGAAATCGATATACTGATGTTGCATTTGCTGCGCCAGCGAAAGGGCCCCACCATGCCAGCCCCCAGAACCTTCTCCCTCAAGTATCCCGGTTGGTTCGAGAAGCGCCAGGATGTGCGGCGCAAGCCTGATCGCATCAACAACGGTATCTGGGAAAGCGAGGAGGAGCAGATCGACTACCTCCGCACCGTGTTCGGGGCGGTCGGCGAGGACCTCTACTTCCTCGAGCCGGTCAGCTTCGTCAACGGGAAGAACATCTTCATCGGCGACAACGTGATCATCGGCTCCAACTCCGTCGCCAACAAGGACATCCCGTCCAACACGGTCGCCTTCGGATCCCCCGCCCGTCCGCATCGCGCCATCGAGGACGACACGGGCGATGCGCCCAGCGCCTAGCCCAGCCCCGTCCATGCCCGGTACAATAGGCGCGAAGATACGCAGACCGCCCGCGTTGGAGGGAATCTCATGAAACACGAATGCCGCATCACCGTCTTGGAGACCAAGTGCTTCGCCGAGTACCAGGAGAAGTACCTCGCCGACCCGCACTCCGGCCCCTGCCCGTTCTTCAAGCCGGGCGACACGTTCCTGCTCAAGCGCACGCCCCAGCAAGACGATTTCTACCACCTCATGAACGGCAAGTTCTGCGGCGAGGCGTGGGACGCGGTCAGCCGCTACGTCTACACGGCGCTCCAAGGCGGATCCATCATGAAGGGGTGGACCAACGACGACCGCGTGATGATCGCCTGCTGCAACGACGGCACCCGCCCTGTCATCTTCAAGATCGAGCGCATCGACATCCCCGAGACCGACGAGGAGCGCGAGTGGCTCGAACGGCAGGACTTCACGAACACCGCCGAGGACGCCTACACCGGGTAGCCCGCCGGCGGCCGCGCGCTTTACCGTCCGTCCCGCCCCCGCTTCCCCAGCCTCGCCAGCACCTCTCGCGCGGCCTCCTTGCGGGTGCACATGATGAGCGGCTTGCCGTCCAGCACGCGGCCGGCGCGGCGGCCGCAGCACGAGCCGCATTGGTGGCAGGCGACGTCTTTTGCCGAGTAGCCCAGCAGGTCCTCCTTGTGCAGTTCCAGCTCACGCTTAGAGATTGCCATCGAGCCTCCCCAGATGCAGGATCGTGCGCAGCGAGTACGGCAGCTGCTCGGAGAATATCCCCGTGCCCGACCCCACGTCGGCGACGAGCGCGCCCGGTGTCAGCCCGGCCTCATCCGCGAGGTACGCGAGCAGCCCCTCCGCGTAACGCGGCCGCGCCGCCGCGTACACGGCGCCCTTTCCGGTGAACTTGCCCGTGTTGTCCATCGCAGCCTCCAAAGCGCTAACGGCCCAACGCTAGAAAGTTCATCACTAACGCCGTCATCGCATCCTTCTCTTCTGGTTTCGATTCGGCGATCATGATGGTGATGGCGACCAGCGTGCTATCGTCGATCGCCTTTCGCCCCTCAACGAAAAGGACGCCGTTGCGGTCGAGGAAGTAGAGGAACATCGTAGCGGCGATGCGTTTGTTCCCGTCGAGGAACGCATGGTTTTTCACCACGAGATACAGAAGGTTCGCCGCCTTCTCCTGAAGGCTCGGGTAGATTTCCTGCCCGCCAAATCCCTGGTAGATGCTGCCAAGCGTCCCTTTGAACGATTCATCCTTCTCGACGCCGAACAGGTCGCTCTCTTCACCGAACTTCATGTCGTCAATGACCTTGCGGCACTCCTCGTATGAAAGCACGTAGGTAGCCTTGTCGCCCTTGGGCGCTTTAAGCCGTTGATGGTCGTAGTCGTCAAGAAGATCGAGCGCGGCGGTGTAGCTTTGAACGATGTCGAGCACCTGGCGCGTTTCGAGACTCTCCTGGATACGCGCCATCACACGTGTGACTTTGCCCAACTGTTCGAGCCGGCGCTCATTGGTAGCGGCACCTTCGATGATATAGCGGCGCAGCACGTCGGTTGCCCAACGGCGAAATTCGACGCCGCGGCGAGACCTCACGCGATAACCGACCGAGATGATGACGTCGAGGTTATAGAAAGACGTCCTGTACCTTTTCCCGTCTTTGGCAGTTGTCAAGGATTTCTTAACAACTGCCTCCCTCTCCAACTCCCCTTCTCTGAAGCAGTTGCTTACATGCAAGCTCACATTTTGCTTCGTGGTGGAAAACAGCTCCGCCATTTGAGCTTGCGTCAACCAGACGGTGCTCCCGTCCGTCGACACGTCGAGGGAGATCTCCCTATCCGAAGATTGGAACAATACGATGTTGTTCGCCATAGCCGATCCTTCCTTTGGGCGGGAGCAGCACTTGCGGCCCAGACTCGGGTACATAATACCCCGCATCGTTACGCAAGCGCAGCAGATCGACCGTCACGCAGTCTGATGCGCATCTTGCGCCAGGCGCGCATTGCCGTCGATTAAAAACACCTGCGATTTGCCGACGGTATGCGCTCGCGCGCTGCAACGATACAATGGTTTCGTCCGCGTTCCCGATCTAAGGCGGCCCGCATGAGCAACGAACCTCGCATCATGGACATCATCCGCGCGCGCCACTCGGTGCGCTCGTATCGCGACGAGCCCATCGACGGCGGCACGATGGCCGCGTTGCTGATGGTCGTCGACGAGTGCGTCCGCGAAAGCGGGCTGGACATCCGGGTCGTTCCCGACAATCCCGAGGTGTTCCAGCTCGTCGCGCGTGTGGGCTTCGTGCACGGCGCCACCACCCACATCGCGTTCATCACCGACGGCCGCACGCAGGACGAGGCGGTGGGCTACTGGGGGCAGCGCCTGGTGCTGGCGGCGCAGGCGTTGGGGCTCAACACGTGCTGGGTGGCGTTCATCGCGCGCAAGAAGTCGCACGCGCGCGTGCCCGCCGGCAAGACGCTGCGCATCGGCATCGCCGTCGGCTACGGCACCACGCAGGGATCGCCCCGCAAGACCAAGACGATCGCCGAGCTCAGCGCGGTCGAGCGCGGCGAGACACCGGAGTGGTTCGCGCTCGCGATGGAGGCGGCGCAGCTGGCCCCCACCGCCATGAACAACCAGCACTTCCGCATAACGCTGCGCGCCGACGGGCGGACCGTCAGCGCGCAGGCGACCAAGAGCGGAGCATGGGACGCCGTCGACCTGGGCATCGTCAAGCGCAACTTCGAGGAAGCCGCCAACGAGGCCGGTGCGGACTGGCGCTGGGAGTAGGGAGCGACGCCGGCGCCGCTACGGGACTTCGCGCGGCAGCCGACCGAGAGGATGGCGGCGAGACTGCCGGTCTTAGCCGACTTGCCGGTTCGCCGGTTCGCCGGTTCGCCAGTTCGCGCCCGCTACTTCCCGCCGCGCTTCCTGACGTCCTCGTCCAGATCGGCGCGCCAGGCGCCGGCAGCCACGGGTTGGGCGGCGCGCACGTTTGCCACGGCCTCGCCCATCGCGCGGTACAGCATCTCCGTGCCGGTATCGTCGGCGACATAGCCGGCGGCGCACTCGGGTGCGATGCCCAGGTTCTCCGCCTCGGCGGCGGCGTCGATGTTGGCGCCGATGAACAGGAACTCCCAGCCCCTCTCGCGATGCTGCTCGATCAGGTGCTTGACGCGGCGGTACGTGAACCGGCGGCTCGCGTTCTCCAGCCCGTCCGTCGTGATGGCGAACAGCACCTTGTCGGCCTTGTAGCCCGTAGGCTGCACGCTCTGCACCAGGTCGGTGCGCTCGATCGCGTCGCCCACCGCGTCCAGCAGCGCCGTGCAGCCGTCGCAACAGTACTCCCTGCGCGTGAGGGGCGGCACCTCGCGGATGTCGATGCGGTTGTGGATGATGCGCGCCTTGTGGTTGAACAGGATGGTCGTCACCGTGGCCTCGCCGGGCTCCTCGCGGCTCTTCTCCAGCAGCGCGTTGAACCCGCCGATGGTGTCGGTGGTCAGGTGGTGCATCGACCCGCTCGCATCCAGGATGAAGACGATCTCGACGCGCGGGCCCTCCTGGGGCGGAAGCGGCGTCCTGCCGTCGGCGGCATAGGGCACGTAGTCCTCCTGGACGGCTGCGCCGGGGTACGGGATCTGCGTGGCGACGTCCTGCTTGGCGCTCGTCGCGGCGTGCATCTTGGCGTTCGGTTTGGCGTTCTTCATGGCGACCTCCTTCGTCGGTGCTTTTCCTTGCACCTCAGAGGTTACGCCGCGCGCCGTCCCGGCAGGTAAACCGCCAGGGGACATCCGGCGCGCGCAAGGCCGGCAGGCGCGCCCGCTACCCCATCGAGCCCAGAAGCGGCTGGTCGTAGGCGAACAGCGCCTCGTTGATGCGGAACACGTCGTGGACGCCGCGCTCCAGGAAGAACCGCACGATCACGTCGAACTTGCTGCTGCGCGAGAGCGCGAGCCCGGCGCGGCTCAGCAGGTCCTGCGTCTGGCGGGGGTCGAGCTCCAGCGCGACGGCGAGCGCGACCGCCGTCTGCTTGGTGGGGCGGTAGGCGCGGTTGGAGCGGATCTTGGAAAAGAGCTGACGGCTGAGGTTGGCGCGGTGGTAGACCTCGGCATCGGTCATCCCGCGCTCGTCGATCAGGGCGAGCAGCGTTTCGGAGAACGACGCGTCCAGATTGGACAGCAGATCGTCCAGCTCGCGCGGCGCGGCGGCGGAGAGCGCGGCGCAGACGGCCTCCCCGCCGAACGCGGCGGCGAACGCCTCGGGAGCGGCGCTGTCAGCGTGCCCGCTTGGAGCGCCGACATCCGAAAGCCCGTCCGGGGCGCCGGCATCCGCAAGCCCGTCCGGGGCGGCGGCATCCCACACCTCAACCGCGAGCCGTTGCGCACGGCGGCGCATATGGGGACTCGCCTCGACGTACTCGTCGTCGATGTACTCATCGATCTCGTCGAACAGCTCGCCGCCCGCACGCACGGTCGCGCGATCGAACATCACCAGCGTGACGGAGACGTCCTCATGGACACGCAGGAACGCCTCGGTCTCCTCGCGCGCGATGGCGAGCGCCTCGTCGACCGGAAACCCGTAGATGCCCGCGGAGACGAGCGGGTACGCCACAGACCGCACGCCCAGCCGCTCCGCCTCGGCGAACACGCTGCGGTAGCAGCTGCGCAGCGCCTCGCGCTCGCCCGACAGCCCGCCGCGCCAGATCGGCCCGACGGCGTGGATGACCCACGTGGCATCCAGCGCGAACGCCGGCGTGCTCACCGCGCTTCCCGTGGGACAGCCGTCGATCGCGTCGCACGCCGCCCGCATGTCCGCCGCGCCCGCCGCCGCGAACAGCGCGCCGCACACGCCCCCGCCCGCCTGCAGCCGAGTGTTGGCGGCGTTGACGATGGCGTCGGCGGATACCCGCGCGATGTCGTCGCGGACGATGAGGAACGGCATGAGGGGCCTCCTTGCGGACCGATGGATCGAGCTCTGGTCTCGTCGGAATTGTATCGCACCCGCGGCGCGCTCTGCAGGGCCGCCGACGATACGTCGCGCCCCGCAAGGCGCTGCGCTCCGGCGCGTCCGCAGCGTGCTACGCGGTCTGGTATGTTCGCGGCGCGCTCCGCAGGGCAGCCAGGCGCCCCGGCACACCGGCGGCGCGCTACGCGGTCTGGTACGTCCCCTCGACGAGGCGGGCCATCGCGCGGGCGACGTCGCGCTCCTTCTCGGCGCAGCCGCCGCGCACCCAGAGGTCCATGACGCCGCCGAGGCCGCGCGCCACGTACACGAGCGCTGCCTCGGCAGGGACGCGGCTGTCGCGCTGGCGCCAGCCATGATGCTCGACCATGTAGCCGAGGTAGCGGATGAACAGGTTGTCGAGCGCCGCCATCAGCTCGCCGCCCACGCTCCTCGCCGCGATGTTGCGGCGCAGCACCGTGCTGCCGCGGGCAACACGCAGCGCCTCCTCGAAGAACGCCGCCGGCGACGTCTCGGACGTCCGCGCAAACCCCTCGAGGCTGCGCAGCATCACGTCGTGGAGCAGCGCCTGCTTGTCGCGGTAGTTGTCGTAGAACGCCGGACGGCTCATGTCGGCGCGCGCGCAGATCTCGCTGACGGTGATCTTCTCGAACGGCTTCTCGGCCGACAGCTCCTCGAGCGCCCGTCGAAACGCCGCCCGGCTCTTCTGGATGCGCCTGTCCACGAAGCCCTCCCGTCTTCCCGCCCGCCCTCCGCTACTCGCGCGAACGCCAAAAGATCGGCCTTGCGGTATGACCGGTCGCGTCTCCCCCGGTCACAACCCGCTCGGCCGATCTCTGTTATCTTACAACTGTATTCTATCTTACAAATGTTACTCGCAAGAATCAAGCCATCGGACACCTCGCGGCAGCCGCAAAACCCGTCTCGCTATGCCGTCGCCAGCTCCTCGTCGCTCGCGCGGCGCTTCATGGCCTTCTCGTAGTCCTTCGTGCCCACGAACACTTCCTTCATGTACGGGTTCACGCCCAGCTTCTTGCTGCGGTAGACGATGTAGCCCAGCGCCAGCACGTTGGCGACCAGCGCCACCACCGACACGGCCAGGTTGACGTCGGGGTTGTTGACCGACTGCACCGCGAAGATCGAGTCGTTGGCGAACATCGGGCACACCTGGCAGAACATGCACCAGATCGACAGCGTGAACGCGCGGTTCTGGATCCAGCCGCCCTTGTTCCACGCGAACGCCGCGATGGTCGGCGCGAGCAGCAGCGCCAAACCGCAGTACCACGAGTGCGTCGGCAGGCAGTTGTACGTGTAGCAGAAGTTCCAGATGTCGTAGGCGATGATGAACACCCACGTCATGTCGGGCCATAGCATGTCCTGGCGCTTCTTGGAGATGTAGATGCCGAACCAGCCCGTCATGCACAGGATGTTGATGATGCCCGCCACGCCGTTGAACACGTTGTGCCAGCCGCCGTAAAGCGTCACGCCCTCGACCGACACCCAGGTGGTGCCCCATGCGCGGATGGCGCTTTCGAAATCGCTCACCACCGCGATGAGGATGTTGATGGCCACGATCACGAACGGGAAGCACTTGAACCAGTGCGATTTGCCGATGCTGCCCCACTGGTACTTGAGCGCCATGAAGCCGATGCAGCCGATGGTCGCCGCGTAGAGCTTGGCGTAGTGGAACCAGCTTCCCTGGTACAGGTACGTCGGGTTGTTGAGCGCCCATTCCTGCCCCATCGCCGCGCAGACCGTGATCGCGATGAAGTACACGGTCAGGATAGACGGCACCACGATGAAGCAGAAGATGCCGCCCGCCTTCGAGCGGCGTGCGAACTCGTTGAGCAGGATGAGCGCGATGAGCACCATCGCCCATCCGATCCACTGGTAGACGGCGGTGTCGCCATAGACGTCGAACAACATGGGTGATCCCTCCTCCACGGCGAGGAGTCAGGGCGGGGCGGGTTAGCGATCCAGATGCAGCGTCTGGGCGATGAGGTCGGCGAGCATCTCGTCATCGGCGTCGGGATGGCGGCGCAGGTAGCCCACCAACCCCAGCACCAGCACATAGAACGTCTCGTGAACGTGCTCGATGCGGATCTGGTGCAGCGCCTCGTAGTCCTTGACCGTGTGCTCCTCCATGTAGGTGGCGACGCGATCGGCTACACGGTTGACGAACTCGAGGTACAGCGACGCGTTCTCGTCCGACGCCAGCGCGTGCCGGAACGACCCGTCCTCGAACAACCCCAGCCTCAACAGCCTCACCACGCTCGCCAGCGCGTCGTCGATCTGTCCGACCTTGCGCTCCCTATCCCAGTAATGCACGGCCTCCACGAAGTCCGCAACGTAGGTGTCCAGCACCGCCGAGGTGACGGCATCCTTGTTGGGGAAGTAGTGGTAGAACAGCGACCGCGTCACGCCGAGGCGCGCGGTGATGTCTTGGATCGTAGTGCGCGACAGCCCTTTCTCCTCGTACAGCGACCGGGCGGCATCGACGATCTCGTCACGCCGACCGCCCGTCGGGGCGGCCATGGCGCCAGCGGGCGCGCCTCGTCCGTCGAGCGGTGCGACGGTGGGCTTGGCATCCTGCGGCTGCATGGGAGCCCCCTCTCGTTACGAAGCTGGGTGCGCGCGTCCAGCGACGATGCGGCGGCTTGCGGAATCCGGGACGTGCCTGCATCCGGACTCGCGGGGCGAAGCTGCGACGTTTGCGCCCTCCCCGCATCGCGTTGCCTGAAGGATACGACGCGGATTGACGGGTCGTCAATCGACACAAAGCCCGATCCGTCAATCCGTTGATGGATCGTGCCATAACGTCAAGATGGCCGAAAGCGCCCGCTCGTGCGTCGCCTTCGGCCATCTTGCAAGAAGGGATGGCTCCGCTCTAGCGGCGGGCGCTCCTCTCGCGAACACGCGCGACGGCGGCAGCGATCGCGAAGGAGGCGACGGCGCCGAGGGCAAGAGCCGCGCACGCCGAGTCGTCACCGGTGCGCGCGAGCGTGCTCAGCGGCTTGGGCTCCTTGGCGGGGTCGTCGGCGTCGGCGGGCGGCTGCTGCTCCTGGCCGCCTTGCTCCTGGCCGCCCTGCTGCTGATCGTCGCCCTCGCCCTGGCCGCCTTGACCGGCGTAGGTCACCGTGCCGGAGAGCGGGTAGACGCGCGCCTCCCATCCGTCGCCGCCCACGAAAGCGCGCAGAGCCTGCTCGCAGGTGCCCCACTCCTCCGCCAGCTGCATGCCGGCGAACTCGGGATAAACGTCGGTTTTCTGCGGCAGGTAGCTGTTCATCGCGACCGTGTAGACGCGGTTGGAATCGAGCGGCTGCCCTCCGATGGAGATGCTGGGGATGCGCTGCCCC
>ERZ772812.1405-NODE-1405-length-17640-cov-58.480978_pt1 | contig 17640 bp, 25 predicted proteins | sample MGYA00511343_ERZ772812 | MGnify/ENA primary metagenome ERZ772812 (study PRJEB29015, sample SAMEA2737706) | human gut metagenome | biome: human gut; feature: human-associated habitat; material: faeces | place: China | collected 2012 ...
CCGATCTAAACTACGCATGGGGGCAGAATCTTAGAATCTTCTCAGTTTCTTAGAAAGTGACGCATTGTGTAGTTACCTAAGGCTAACATTTGAAAATTTGGCACGGTTCTTGCTAGGGGATTATATGAAAATAAATACTTGACTTTTGGTGGTATATATGTTATAATGAAAGGTTAGGCATCTATTACTTTAGCGAAATAAAGTGTTAAAGTTGGCACGGTTCTTGCTATGGGAATTAGTGAAAATAAATACTTGACTTTTGGTGGTATATATGTTATAATGAAAGGTTGAGCACCTATTACTTTAGCGAAGTAAAGTGTTAAAGTGTTAAAGTGTGAAGTTGAGCACCTATTACTTTAGCGAAGTAAAGTATTAAAGTATGAATTGAGTTCATACATCTATGACTTGGATATATTGGAAAAAACTGACAACCTGTGTTATACTATAGATGTAAAGAAAAGGAGGGTTAAACAATGTTAGGTAAAAAAGAGTTCACGAATCAATTTAATGAAGATATTTTGAATTGCCGTTGCGCTCAAGGTCATGGGCGATATGAGACAGCCGCTTTTTATAGAGGCTGTGCACAGGGCATATTAACCGCTATGTACTGGGTCGAATTAATAAATGAGGACGAGTATAATAAAATGAACGAACGCATTAGACGTTCCATAACAATGGAGGATGATTTAATATGAAATGTATGATTATCGGAACTATTATTAACTTAGAAAGACTCAATAACAGTGTATATGGTAACCCTCGTTATTCGGTAACCATAAAAGATGAAGCTGGATTTTACTTTTACGCAAAGACAGCAAGTGACGCAAGTTGTGGCTATTCAATAGATAACTATTATGGTAAGAAAAAGTTATTTCATTATCATATAACAAAAGCTTGTAACAATATCATAGATGATATTGACTCAATAGCATAGGAGGTGTATCTTATGAAAAGAAGATTAACAGGAGAAATTAAGGTTATTGGATACTATCCGGTAGGAGGAGGCGAATGTCTTTATATACTGCCTTTTGAGGTAGCTAAGGAATGGGAATGCAAAAAAAATACTGAAGCAATAGCGCTTTGCTGGCAAGGCAAAAAGTGCTTCCGTCAACTATATGATAGACGTGGTCAATATTGTTTCAAGTTTTTCAACCATGTCATTTACCTTAGTGAAATTTTACGCACTGAGGGCACACATGACTATATTGTGTTATGAATAACAGGGAGTGGGCTATTGCAGTGCTTTACACGCTGAGCACCGCAATGGAAGCCCTATTTATTACAGGCGTGTGCTGTAGTGAATCTGATATTGCCGTTATATGGCTTATATTGGCCGTTGTATGGGGCATAACAATCATATCGTCATTGTTTAAAGGAAGTAAAGACGATGACGACATACAGGAGTATTAGGAGGTAAAATATGAAATTATTATTGATTGATACAAGACCGAGTTATGTTATATTTTGCGATTATGATAAAGCATCTTATATAAAAAGAAAGACATGCGGAACGTATGGAAGAATATACTTCACATATAAAAGGAGCAAAATATATCTTGATGAGTTTATTCCTCAACCAGATGGTAGTGAAATATATTGTAATAGATGAAAACAAGGGGTGACTGGTTCACCTCTTTGCGCATCTATCGCTCACTTTAGCGAAGTAAAGTGTTAAAGCATTGCAACTGCATATCGTTACAGTACTACTCATATAGGACAGTGGGTCACTTTAGCGAAGTAAAGTGTTAACGTAGTAAATCACTAAACCACTCAAAATAAAAATAAAGATACAGTCCTATCTTTGCACATAATTCTATGCGTCTGACAGCCTGTATCCTTATTCAAAATATAGGGGTGGGTTAATTTATCGCTAAAATACGCCAGATGGCTCTGAAAAGCCCTCAGAGCCTCAGAGGCCTATAAGTCAAAGGCAGAACACATGCTCATAGGCATCTGTAGATTACAGTAAGCATTAGCAGAGGTACAGTCAATTGTTTTAAACTTATTCGTAGCAGAGCTGTCTACTTCTTTGTGGTAGACCTGTATCTTCCAGTCTTCTGCGAACCGGACAAACCCGTTGACGGTGAAATAATTATTCTCTTTATCCCTGCCGAAGAGTATACAAGCAAAGTCTGTAAGCGGTGGTACAGTCCAACCCTCACCAACTTTAAGAGTTTTAGGGTAACTAGCAATAGTAACAGGCACATTGGAAATAGCGAGGCGAAACCGGCCATCCAGCATGACGTTGACAGCGCCGTCAGAGAACGTGCTTCTCAGAGAAAGATAGTTCTCGTTCGCTTTATTTGTACTGTTAACTGTGCTAGCCATTTCAGATGGACTAAATTTATACAGGCTATATTCAATCGTAATATTTGGCTCAGAGCCAAGTACAACACCGCTCAGAGTCTGTGCCAGAGCACCCTGACCAGAGGCATTTGGATGGATACCGTCAGATGAGAAATAGCTATAGTCATGTAGCGTGAACGCTGTACTGGTAATGATTTTCATGCCGGACGCACGACAGCTTCTCAGATTCGAACAGAGTGTTCTTAACTGGTTTCTTACTGATGACTGACTAGACCAGCCAATGAAAGCAAACGTGCAATCAGCATAAGGATATAACTTCCTGCATCTGCTTGCAAAAGCATTTACTGCATTGATTAAATCAGCTTTTGCCTGGTCACGGTCATTCATACCGCCTGCAACAAGTACCAGAGAAACATTATTTCTGTCAGCTTCACCCATTGAAGCACCAGCTTCATTTAACAGGTCAATAAATTTCTTGCCTGTGCTTGCTGAAACATGGGAAAACCCAGAACCGCCAGAATATTTATTAACAAATGTGCAATAAGGCATACTCGATATGAGTTTTTCGCCCCAGCCTTGTACATTGCCGTCTGGCGTATAGCCCTCGTCATAACTATCACCAATGAGTACGATCTTTTTATTAACTCTAGTGCTGTTAAATTCCTGTCTCAGAGCTGATAACAGAGTGCCATTATCATCAATCTTCTTCTGTAAATTTGTGTCAGCTGTTTTTCTGTTACTTACTTCATTAGTAATAGCTGTTTGCAAACTGCTGTCTGTATACTGCCTGTTTTCCTTTTCCTTGTCAATAGCTTTTTGAAGTGTTGCGTCTGCTTCTGTTCTAGCAGCTGTTTCATCAGCAATACTCTTTTTAATATCCGTATCGTTATATCGTGGCACATAAACATCAGTGTCACCAACACGTACAAAATCGAATTCTTTTCTATCTGCCATTTAACCTACCTCTACTTTCACTGTCACAGTGTTTGTATAATCTACGCGCATCCTGTTATTAACCCTTAGTCTGTACATGTAATTGTTTCTATCCGTTGTTGCTACCAGACTTAATTTGTAAGTTTTAGCCCCTTTTTCTGTGCAGTCAAACCAAGTTGTGCCACTGTCTGTGCTATACTGCCACTGATAAGCAGTAGCACCTGCAACAAAAGCGAACAAATCAACTGTTTTTGCTTCTTCATTTACAGTTATATTCTCTGGTTCACTTAAAATAATTAATGACTGGTCAACAATTAACGCCCGTTTATCCTCATCATATGTCAGTGAGACGATTAAGTCACTAATATAGCTTTGTAAGAGTTTATAAACAAGGTCTGGTACATTATCAGCATTATCAATCAGTTCATTGACTTTTTCATACAAGCACTGTAAATTATCCTGTAATGAAAGTGCATCATTATAAACGATGGGAAGAACAGCACTAAAAGGCCATATTAAATATAACTTATTTTTCATCTTATCACCTCACTAACTTCTATTAATTGCTATTGTTGCAGTATTATTTATTTTATCACCGATTTTGCATGCTACCTTTAAATTGTTACCACCATTTACACCATAGCCGTCTGAGTGGATTGCATTATCATCATATATTTTTATAGTGATAATATTATGGCTTGCACCATATACTGTATAGGTTGTCCAACTTGTACCATCGTTTGAGACTAACCAAGTGACATCATTAATATCATAACTGCTAGGTACAGCACTACTAAAAGTGGCTGTCAATTCAACAGTTGTACCTATTGTTACAGACGTACTAGGTGTTTTTTCATTAGACATAGGAAAACTTGTTTTTGTATAGCTTAGATTGTTCTTACTATACAAATCAACATAGTCATTATGCTCATAGTATTTTTGTTCAATAGTTACTTCTGCTTTGATATACTCAATAACAATAGCTTCTGTATAATAAGTATACTTGTCATTTTGTAACTTACATCTGAACTCTTTTTTATCGCCCGAATTATAAAATGTAACAGGCACTTTGCATTTTGCCGTATTAGAACCCTCCGCTTCTAAGTCAACAAATAACCCATTATCATTTTTATACTGCCACTGATAAAAACTCACATTCCCTTTAACATTACTTACCCCTACTTCAATATTTTTGACAGGTGTATAAATAGGTGATTCTGGCTGAATCAAATCACAAGTGATAGGATTTTCAAAAGCGATACATCTTAATTCTTCACAATATCCGCCCTGTAGCTTCATATGACTGGCATAAACATCCAGTAACTTGTCGACTACTTCTTTGACATTTGTATCATCACCAATCAGCCTGTTGATCTTAAAAGCCAATTTATTCATACTTTCAAGTGGGGTGATATTTTCATCATAAATAGTTGGTGCAAGTGGTCTGTTACCAATTGGATTAAAATTATTCTTCTCCATCAAAGCACCCCCAATCCCACACCTGCATAAACAGGTCACTCAGTTCACTAATAACCATACGGTCAATATTCTTTAGCTTTTCAGCATATTCATTAACCATGTATGCATAAGTCATACCACCTCTTTTACCTGTGATATGCTGAACATAATCTTCTGTTGTGTTAAAATTACTGTTCGATTTAAGTGCATTGGTATTTTTATTAGTGTTCGTGCTATCTGAGATATCTGCACTAGATAAATACCTGTCACTTTTGATACCATCCAAACCACCCTGCGGTGTGTTGCTGTGCCTGTTAATATCCTGTCCACTATATTCGTTGTTGCTATTACCACTCGAATTAGAACTATTGTCACCTTTACTTTTTCTGTTGTGGTCAATAGTCACATCTGTATCACTAAGAATATCATAATCTTTATCAAAAGCTTTGTAAAGTTTATTATAATACGGCATGATAACAGATAACTTAGCGTCAAGTCTCAGCTGAAATAAGCCAAAGGTTTCTGAGCCAATCTCACGTGTATAGTAATGCTTCAATATTTTCTTTGCAAGCACAGGTCGGTATTCCGGAGTAAATGTCACAAATGATGGCGGGAATATTTTATCCCAGCTTTTGTCAATGACTTCATCAATAGACATATACCCTTTACCACGTTCATAACCAGCAAGAGACTCGCATATATATCTGATTTGCGTTGTATAACTACTCATATTTAAAACCTCTTAATCATAGATGTTGCAAGAGATTCATCTTTCAAATCTTGAAAAACATCGTCTTCGCCCTCTACTTCTTTGTTAGGTTCGTCCCCGTCATCAAAGAACCATCTAACATCAATACCAAAATTATCTTTTATTTGTTCTGTTGCATAGTCTCTGGCCATTGTTCTTGAACGTCTGTTTGCAAGAGCATCTGCATTACTGGATTCTACTTCACTTGTAATCATTCGCTCTTTCTTCTGAGCAATAACACTTGTGATACCTAACATTGAATTACCCTGATTATATAATCTCTGCTGTGCTTCAAGTAAGTCTAGGGCAACAAACGGCGCGTTTAATTGAATGGCCTGTATATCATCTGTATTGAACTTTTTAGATACAGGTATATATGGCTCATCAGCATCAACTTTGGCAATCATGTTTTTCATTGATAACTGTGAGTTCTCGTTACAGGCAACAACTACAGGTGTTTTCTGTGCTGTACAGTTAACATCAATCGTACCATCCAACCTAGTGAGTCTGTACGCTAAATTAATAAAGGAATGATAGTTATTGATTCTCAAGTAATTATCCCAAATAATAACAAACTGTCCTTTTTCTAGAACCTTATTGTAGTTAGTCCACGGATTCCATACAGTAATTCTAGCAGGATTTCCATAGCTATCAAATACGCCCATACTTAAATATTGCATGCATGCATATTCTCCAGCATCTTCATCATAGAATAATGCTACTGAACCAAGCTCAAAAAGTTTGAGGGCTAACCATCTCGCATCTACTTCAACTGGCAGTCCCTCAACTCTGTATGAGGCGATAGCATTATTTGCAAACTTAAATAGCCATTTGTTATATTCAACTCCCTCTTTATAAATCTTCTGAAAGAATCGTCTTTTCTGTCTGCTCACTCTATCACCTCACTATATTTTATTATTTGCTGAATAGTTATGAAACGTTGTTTTCCAGAATGTAACGCCGCTTTCAATAACACTTTTTATAAGCATTTCAGCATCAACAGGAATCTTACCAGTTAATGCAACATTTTTACACTTGATGTAGTTCCATGACGGTCTTCCGTCCATTTGCGGTCTTTTCACTCTGTTAACCTTATATCCGTACATGTCAAAGAACTGGTCAATTGTTCTTGCATATTCTTCACGGATTTGTTTAACATAACATCTTGCGTCTTTCAACTGGTTAGACCATAAAACAGAACCGCCACTAGCTCCGGAAAGACGGCTAGTGTCATGGGTATCTTTTGAATACTGTGCTAGCGAATCGAGAATTCCTGCACCAGCACTTGTTATTGCACCGCCAGCACCGCCTTGTACATATCCACTTATAGCATTGCTTGCACCGCTTACGACACGGCCGCTATATTTAGCTAAAGCGCCTAAAGTTAAGCCTAAGTCTGTAGAACCTTGCGGTAACTTTTCTGTAATCTGTGAAAAACCGTAACTTGCTATTTCCGCTTGGTATGCGTCATACATGAACGAACCCTTTTCACCGTAATTTATGGTAAAACCCTTACTAAAGTCTGTTGCTTCTGTACCCTTATATTTTCTAGGTGCAATAACTACTTGTGGCTGTGTACCTGTATTACCTCTAATAGTAACAGTGGGCAATCCATTGAAAAGTTCTGGATGTAAAACCATATTGTCACCAGTTGGTGCAAATATAAGATAATCACTGTAAGGAGAACAATAAAGCTTGTTGTTATGTGGTGTATAACTACCAAAGTTTTTTGATACCTCTGGCAACTCTTTTTGTTCTACAAATATGCCACTTGTTGCTGTCGGCTGTAGTTCTTTTGGAATTGTGAAAACCTGTATAATGGTATTCTGATATCCTGCTGTGATTAGTGACTGCAAGAATGACAGTAACTTTGTAGGGTCTTCACTAAAACCAATTTTTGAGCCTTGAAAAACTCTGCCTAATACCGGTTTATCATACCATGTAGGCTGATTCTCAATAGGTTGTAACTGTGCTTCGCTTATTACAATCTCACAACCATAAACAACATTATATGAAAAATCAGTAAGTAGTGATTCTTTACCAACCACTAACTCACCATACTCTAAACCCTCCGGTATAGTATGCAACCCGACTCTGTCATCTAGGACATGTTCTCTTTCAACAAAACATTCACCGACTTTACAGTCCATCCACCATGTCTGCCACAAATCAATTGTGTAGTGTACTTCAGCTGTTCGGTTGTTTTCATAACGCACTTCAGTGATAAATGCATAAAACCACTTATCACTGAAAGCTGAGTTCTGAAACATCATATAATTTGCTGAATAGATATCATCTGCCCAAGCATCAATCATGACAACACCGTCACGAACATACGAACAATTGTCATATGTCTTAATTCTATGGTCTAACATGTAGGACTGTTGTTCAGCCCTACTGTTAAACCACTTAACGTGATTGTAGTCACGGTCACATTCAACACCAGATAAAATGTAAATAATTGAATCTGGAATGATGTAAGACATAATAACTCCTTATGCTGTATAGTTTCCTGCTGTTATTGTAAATTCTTTTACAATATTAGTACCGCGTACTGTTGCATTTACTTTAACACTACCATAATAATTATTTGTTTTTTCAATTGTTTTAAAAGTGATATATCCGTTCGGATAAACTACAGCGCTGCCTGTATTATCAGATTTTAAACTCCATATCAGATCATGACAGCCACCTTTTACTGTACTAACATCTGCTGTTAATAAGAATGCGACATTAGTTCCAACAGCAGGAGTGCCAGATAAAATGTGGGAAACTGCTGTGTTATATGGTAAATTACCAATAGATGTATTTTCTGTTGTCTGTACTGCAACTAAATTATTAGGAATAACTGCAACTGCATTTGCGAACGGGCTTACAGCGTATGTCTGCCACATATGCAAGAAGTAGTTATGGTCAAGTGTATTGGCAACCGGCATATCACGCATTTCAAACACGGTATCATAAATCTGAACAAAATCTTCATCAATGATAACACCTGCAACCTTGTCAAGGAATGCCATATCATCTACGCTTGGTTCCTGATAAGTAGGGTCATTTGCAAAGATTTTGTTAAGTCTTGCAATGTCAAGATGACCAAGACCGTCAATCAGAATACGTCTGTTGAGATAATCGGCGTAAGGCAACTGGAACGCTGCTGCTAAAACATTGGTATCAATGTTTGCATCATAATCTGTATTGATTAAGATAACTTTCTTGTCCGAATCGGTAAATGTTGTTACACCTGCAATGTTGTAATCAGTAGACATAAACTGGAAGTCGTTGGATGCTTTTCGCATCTGAGTAGCGCAGAGCTTGTACTTGTCAGCACTTGTATCGTCAAATCTGTAGTAAGCAAGTTTGCCGTTTAAAATATGCTGCCCAATGAGGTACTTTGTAACGTTAAACTCATCATAAGCTGCCGCTGTATAAACAGACTGAATAATACCACTGATTAATTCATCCATGCCAGACCATGACTTAAATGCTGATTTAAGCATAGCACGGTTAACTGTCACCGGATAAGTTAACTGTGAATTCATGATGTAAAATGCACTTCTTACGTCCGGTTCATATTTCTTAAACAGATTGGTAGCAGTATCTGCACCAGTTCCTGCAATCTCACCGTACTGGTATACCTTTGCAATATTAACAAAAATATCCTCTACTGTCTCACCTATATCAATCACACCTTTTTTCAGTGTTGCAAGTGGGTTAGTGTAAAGACGGCTGGCAATTCTTGCAAATGCAATCCTGTTAACCAGTGCTGAAAGAAATTCATTTTCAAGAGCTGGGTTATTCATGATAATAGCCCCGATTCCTCTAAGGGATTCAGCATCTGTTGTTACATATGGGACATAATCCTTGTAGTAAGTTGAAGCTGAATTTTTTACAGCGTTGATAATATCAGCACTGATATTCGTATTTGTAGCAATTCTTGGTTTTGTAGGCATTATTTAACCCTCACTTCCATATAATAATTCATTGAGATTAAGACTTTCCAGTCTTTCATCTTCATCAATAGTTTCCTCTGGTTTTGGTTCTGGTGTTGGTAGTGTAACTGCCTTGCCCTCTTTGAAACGTTCAGTATACTTCTTACGCCACTCTGCGTCGTTATCCTCATACTTCTGTTTCCAATTTTCTTCGTCAACACCCTCGTTATCAATCGTTTCCAATAAAGCAATTGCTTCATCATCTGTCCTATCACCTAAAAACTGAGTGATAGCGTCTCTTGTAGCCTGTAACATTGAGTCCACCTCTTTCTTATAACTAACGTCTTAAACAAGGATACATCCATATAGGCATCCTTGTTCTAATTCCTTTACCTGTCGGTAGTGACGGGCTGTAGCCCTGTAACAGCGTAAAATAATACTGTGCATATTTTGCTCGTTCTTCCAATGTTGCTAATGGGTCTGCCGGACGCTCATAGCAATAGAGAAAACACTTTGCCATATATCCAACATCATCTGTGGCAGTCGCAAAGGCATCCATCGTCTGATATCTTCTGTATTCCTGCGGAACGCTTGAAAAGTTCGGATACCATTCAATAGGGTTATTGTTTCTTTCATCATTTAATCTCTGGCACTGGCAGTTACCATTTGCATCTAAATCAGTCTGCCAAGTAGGGCAGTTTTTGTTAAGATACGGAATAATTGTATCAACTGCGGGTGTCCACTGGACAAGACCATAACCTCTTTTATCTACTGCTACACCCTGTTCGTAAAGGTCAGCACTGATAAATGACTCTATCGTCATGTTACCAAGCATTGCACAAATAGCATTAATACTCCAACCTAAAGGAAGTAAAGCGTTTGCTACACAATACGCATTGTTGGTAGATTTCTCATTGATATATTCTTGCCCGTACCCTGTAATCGACTGCCAGTGCAAGTCACTGGGAAAACTGGGAGTACCAGTGTCAACGTTAGGATAAATAAATCCCTGTAAATAACCATTCATCCATGATGGAACATAACCATCGCTTTTCTTGCACTTTTCAGTCCAGAAATATTTACCGGAACTCCATCCGCTGTTACTTGTAACAATGCCGTCACTTGTTATCTGTTCAACAACTGCAACATGTCCTGCACCGCCATTGTTGTAGCCATAACAGGCAATAGCCCCTAGTTTTGGCTCTTTTCCTTTTGCATAGCCTCTTGTACGACTGTACCAATTTGTCGCATTACTGGTAGAAAGGCCAGATGGATAGACTCCGTTGATCTCATAGAATCTGCCCCATGCGTACCAAGTACAGTTACCTCCCGTCTGTTGCGGGCCAAGATTGCTCTGATAAAAAATGTTATCGGAATAGTAATATTTACTGCCCCTCATACCATCTGTATTCAGTCTGGGTGTAAAAGCCATTAACAATCACCACCTAAAAGACAAGCCCACATTTTAGAACCGCATGAAGAATCCTGCCTGCCTACAGCTGTGTTTCCATAGGCGTTCTGGATTTTCTGAAAGTGGTTGATAGCATAAACAAGATTATCACCACAGTGACCATCAATGGCAAGTGGTTTACCATTCTTACCCAAAATACCAATTGATCTTAAAACAGCCTGTAGTGTGTAAACATCCTGTCCGGTAGAACCTCTTTTAACTGTTTTCATTTTCACCATTTCTTTCACTAATCATATCGCACAAATGCTGAATAGCAAGTGTGTTATTGTTCAACGCCTGTGTGACCTCAGACATTTCATTTTTGTGCTGTTCGTTGAGTTTGGCAATATCCTCCCTGTTTCTGTCTGTAGAGTATTTGATATACCATCCCATACCAATTGCGCATACAATAGGGAAACCAACTGTCCCAACAGCCTGCATCAAAGCGTTAACATCCATAGGCTTCCTTTCTGAGTCCACCGTCTTGTTGTATCATAGAATAGAGAATAACTTATAACAGAGGTCAATCCTTTCTAAAATTTAAAATAGAGCCAATTGTTTTCGGTGGACTCTGATATCCTGCAACGGCGTTTTCCAGCCTTTCAGATTGTTGCAAACAACTAGCTCTATTGTTATTATAATTCAATTATGAAATTTTGTCAAGTATCTATGAATTATTTACACTTACACATATACACACCTCGTTTAAGTTAATAAGCCTAATTTATCAATAGCATTTAGGAATCTGTATTTGCACGAATAGGTTTCATAGTAGATATAACCCAGAGCATCCCATTCGCCATAGATAGAATACTTCATTTTGAAAGCTTTCTTGCTGTCTTTGTTTCCGTCGTAATAATCTTCAAACTCACAGTATTTATGTGTGCTTACATACATAAAGTTCGATCTTGACTTTGATAAGTAGATATAAATTTTGCCAAACTGGCAGACAGCTATTAAATCTTTAGGGTTGCCATACTTTCTCATGATATGTGCACCATCATTATATGAGAACTCATTACTATTTGCCATTTTTGCAAACTCAGACTCATTTCCGATGGCTTTAAATAGTGCTGTTTTCTTTCTCATCTCTGAAATAGGCGACTTCATGATATTAAGAAGTAATATGCCCCTATCTTCTAAGAACCGTACTTCCTGCCCTTTTCTTTGCATTTCATCGTAGATATCAACTAGATTAAATGTGTCAAGAACTGCATTATAAATGTTATTTGAGTTTGCCATCATCCACATACGGAGCGGTGGCTGACCTAATACTTCTCTGTTTCCGCTAACAGTGACATACATATTTGTAACAGCGTCACCCTCATTTTTAATTCGGTTAACGTGATTTTCTGGAATAAACTCATCATAGATAATATCTGTGATTGTACCACCACCAAAACCACGGTATTTGCTTACAGCCTTTAGTGAAACTGCTATTCCAATATCTTCATAGATTGGCTTTTCTTCCTCAGTCCATCCAACTATGCGCACTATTCTTGAAGCATTCCGCTCTTTCACTATATGAATATCTTCACCTAAATCTTTATTTAACTGTGCAAATGGATTGTACTTCTCAATAGAACATAAATCTATTTCGTCCTGTGTACGCCTAACAAGCATTGGTGTCCACTTTTCCTCAATACAACGCTTGAATACACCATAGGTTTTACCAACCTGTCTTGCACCAACCATAACTATAAATGTGGGTTTAAAGCCTAATATATAATTAAAATTTAACCATCCGTCTTTATCGTATAAACTCATAATACCGCCTTTCTAAATAGAAGAACCACCCATTAAATGAGTGGCTCTTCCGTCATATATTAAAAGGAGAAAACAATGGGCTTATGCCAATCTTGCGTAGACGAACTGGCGTCCCGCTTTTGATACGTTGCTGTCCTTAACGATTGTAAAATCTTCTTCACAATCAGCAAACATATCAATAATTTCGAGGTAATCATGAATAAACGTAGAGCTATTTGTACCATAATACTCTTCATCAGAACCCTGTACGGTTAAAATCTCTACTTCCTTACCATCCTGTTTTTCATCAATGTAATTGATGAAATTCTGTGTAAGTTCGAAGCCGTCCGGCAAATCTTTCACTGTGTGTGCGTTCTTTACTGCTTTAAATTGTTCAACTTTACTTTCAATATTCGTTCTTAGTACTTTCATATTTGTCCACCTTTCAAAATTGTCTTGGATATTACTACACTATTATATTAACACATACTTATTGTTATGTCAACACTTTTTTAAATAGTTTCATAATCTTCTGTATACTTTCCTTGCACATACTCGACTACTTTCTTAAATCTGTCTGTGATATCTAGCTGATAAGTCGTCTTTAGCATTGCAACATTGCTATAAATGTTAAAACTTCCTTGCGGTGTCGTCACTCTTTTGACACTTTCACAATCGTTATAAACAAGTCGCTTCTTGCCTGTTTCTTCACCGAACAAAAATCCTGTACGGAAATTATCTGGTGTACCCATTATTTTTGAACCTGTCTTTTTTGGCACACCAGCTATTGTTATTTCAAAAGTATCGCCAATCTGCTGGCAATATTTCTTTGCTCCTAACGTAACGAAAATGTCAGCGTTATCTTCCATGTCAATAATACCTAGATACTTTTCAGCACCTTTCTTTGTAACAGCATAATTCTTAACATAATCTTTATCACTAGTCTGATAGTCTAACAAAAGTGTTTTATTATACTCTTTAATTGCTTCTGTATATCTTTCTGGATGTAAGAAAAAACAAGAATCGGTGTCGCAATAAACAACATCATGAGGGTCAAACAAATCTATCATAGATTGTAAAGCAACACGCCCCAGCATAGCTGTATAACTGCCCCACTGGTAAGCAAGAAATGTTGTTCTTTTTGAATAATATTCTTCCAACTGTTCTTGTATTGTTGTTTCTGTTATCTGTTCTTCAAGTAGTCCTGTTTGAGGATTGAAAACGATCATGTCACGAACAGGGTCGGTATAGGCCATGCCAAAAATACCGTTTACACAATTCTTTGATTTCATATATTCATATTCAGCACCCGCAACACCTTTCAATTCAGTTTTCTTTTCATAATAATTATATACAGACTCACGCAATGACTTGGGAAGAAAACCTTTCATTGAAATAAACGTATCATAACTTTCAATAGCGTCAAAATCATATTGAGTTATGAAACAATTTATAAACTCAATATCATAAAAAGCAACATCAATAATACCTTTGAAATTTGTTATACGCCCATTATCGTAACCCAAATCAGTACAGGCACCGGATTGCTTAAAACATCTAGATAAAGAAAGATATGGTATTGGCACATACTTATCCTTAATTAATCTCGGATTAAGAATCTTGAATCTGCTTACAATGACATAAGTATTAGATATTTCTTTATAAAGTTTAAAATCAAACACACCGTTTTTCATAAAACTAATAGGCTGAAAAGTAAACATAGGATATGTGTTATTACAAACCATCTGATATGGATAACTTGAGGTAAAATCGCCATGACCAAGATTTTTCAATTTAAGACCTACATATTCTCTGTTCGCATGTGTATTGCCGCCAGCTTTTAAGTCTAAGAATATCTCATACAGTTTTGTATCAAGAGCTGTACGCCTAATAACATCTTTTGTGAACTGCCTGTTATGTTTACTTAACATTACGTCTCTTACAGCATGACGCACAATCGATGTTGATGTAGGTCTGTTATCTTTGATGCTAAAATTATTAGCTTTCATAAATCCCTGCAATCCGTCTGAAAGTGCTAATACGTCAAGAGCTGAATAGAGAATAGTATTATCATCTAATTTAGTAAACGGGTCACGATAAAGGTCATAGTCCATTATTTCTTTTTCTTTGACGTAAAATGTACTATAATCCTGCGTGAACTTTTCAAGATTCATGTTTGTCAACCTGTATGAACATCGAAATTCTATATTTGATTCAGTTCGAAAAGATATGATTTTACGCTTTTCTGTAGCAAAAACAGTATCCGGTACTACATCTATCCAATCTTTTATGAACTGCCATTCATAAGATAAGTTATGCACATAAAAAACTAATCTGTATTTATCAGTTTCAAATATATGTCTGACTAGCTGAAAAAACTCTTTGACCTCAGTTTCTAGTCTAAACATAAACACTGTACCAAGTAAGTTGAACTGATAAAGATAAGTGAAGCCGATAGGCTCATCAGACAAATTCCAACTTGTATGCTCTAATACTGTTGTAGTCTCTGTATCAAATGCACTAGGATAAGAATAAAAATATTCGTCCGGATACTTTCTGTGTTTCTGTACCTCTATATCTCTTTTATAATCAACAGAAGATTTAATATCAGCAAGAATAGAGGACTTTTTACAGTCCTCTAAATCATATATTTTTATTGTTCTTCCTTTATATATGACTTCTTGCATAGCTTATACCTCAATCTTCTTTAAAAGAGTCTCTGATAATCTGTGAAAATGTTCTGGTATCACCCTTTGGCAATGCACCAGAACTTTTCAAAGCAAGCTTTTGATTTGCTAAAAACTCAGCCATTGTTTCATCGCCACTCTTAAACTCACGCCACATGTCCTGTACTGTCTTTTTTCGTTCTTCTTGCTCAGCGGTAGTTAGTTTATAAACTGAAAAGAACTCTGCTAATTCTAGGTAGTTATATTCAGATGCGTTCATCTTTAATCCATCATAAATATAATCAAAAAACCCTGCAAGCTCTGTTTTTTCTTCTTCATCCAATACTGCTAGCCCTGTATTTTTAGCTAGATTCTCTATTGCACTCTGTTTCGCTGATTTATATGCACTTATTGATGAATATTTAGAGTGTCCAAATCCTTGTAGTTGTGCATATCTTGCACGAGCTTCATTAACACTCTTTGCTTTACTTCTTGAAAAAACAGGTCTACCAACTTCTACTTTATTATATTCATAAATTTTCAATGAAGCATACGGGTCAAACTTATAGAACTCTTTGACACGCTGATTATAGCGTTTTGCCAGTCTGTCTATAATCTCATTTGCTTCACGCAAAGATAGTTTTGAAAAATCTTCTGGTGTTAAATCCAGATTCATTTTCTTTCGAAATCCACCTTTTCGCATTTATATCACCTCTGTAATATTGACTTGAACACACTTCTTGCTACAGGTATTCTTTCAAAGCATTGTTGTTCAAAATTATCTGTAAGAACTAAATATTGTGTATCTGTAATATAGCCAAGTTCCTGCAACATTTTGGCTGCACCGCATTTTTCGTTATAGTTCACGTACATTTTATAAAAGTAATCAGCTAAACGTTCAACATCCGCTTTACCTAATACTTTGTACTTACCATATTTATCATTAATCTGTGTCTTTACTAACCTGTCATAATACTCTTGCTTTGCTTCAAAATCAAACAGGAATCGTGCTTCTTCATCTTTCATATAGCACCATTCATTAAACTCTAACATTCTTAGCATAGAATAGATATATCCAAAAAAGAAACACTTTTGTGCTGGTACTATATATTCGTCATTCCAGCATCTATTAGCATTGTCAATTTCAAGCATCATTCTCTTATGTAATTTAGCGTAATCACGTTTTTTCATTATAATTCTCCTTTTCTAAACCTGTCAAAGATAATACCAATACAATACCACTGCGTCTCAATCGGAATCTTTAAATCATCACATGCTTCAAAATAAAAGTTTAATGCACCCTTAATATCGGCCGATGTCCTTGCGCTCTTTAGGGATTTTCTAAACATATCACTTACATAACCATAACTACTCATTCAACAATCACCTTCCCGTCTGTATAAACAAACACTTTCTTAACTGGATATGGCTCACCTATTTTGTAAAAGTAATACTCATATCTTTGAAGTGAGCCTTTCCAGTAGGCTTCTTTAACTATCATCAATTCACTTCTGTATATAGTGTTACGCGAATAACTATTAGTCATATCTCATACCTTTTCGTGTGGGATTCAGCTTGTTACAAATTGTTTCCCATTCTCGAATAAATCGGTCTATATTGCCGTCCGGATTGAACTTTCTAAAGGCTGAAAGTTCATCCTTTGTCCATTCTGATGTCTTAATGTTTCTTAACTCTAAATAAGGTCTACATTTAAAAGGCTGGCATATTACTGTGTTCATTCTGTTACCTCCTCATTATCAAATCCATAATAATCAAACGTGAGTTCCATATTTCTTGCTAAGAACATCTGTTTATCTTTTCTGACTGTAATGATAATCAATATCAAATCCATTGGTGCAACATCAGCTTCAATGCGCTCATCAGCTGTAAGACAATCATAAGCAAACGCATATTCGATAGAAAGTATGTTTGCTAACGGATAGGTATATTGTTCATCTCTGTTCTTTACGTTAGTAATGTAAAGTATGTCACGGGATGCAATACAGTGAGAACCTAAGTTCGGGTTCATTGCTTTAAAGCGCTGTTTAACTCTCATGTTATCTCTCCTTTCTTGTGCTTATATTGTAACACAATCTTATGGAATAGTACAATGAATTTTTGGAATAGATGACGAACGCATGTTTGTTGTAGTTAGTTATGTCTAACCATGAATAGTTTGCATGCCAGTTAGTTATGACTAACCGTGAATAGTTTGCATGCCAGTTAGTTATGACTAACCGTGAATAGTTTGCATGCCAGTTAGTTATGACTAACCGTGAATAGTTTGCATGCCAGTTAGTTATGACTAACCGTGAATAGTTTGCATGCCAGTTAGTTATGACTAACCGTGAATAGTTTGCATGCCAGTTAGTTATGACTAACCGTGAATAGTTTGCATGCCAG
>ERZ772812.1407-NODE-1407-length-17623-cov-3.196835_pt1 | contig 17623 bp, 26 predicted proteins | sample MGYA00511343_ERZ772812 | MGnify/ENA primary metagenome ERZ772812 (study PRJEB29015, sample SAMEA2737706) | human gut metagenome | biome: human gut; feature: human-associated habitat; material: faeces | place: China | collected 2012 ...
TCATCGTTGTATTCCGTGAAGCCTCCCTGTTGCGGCTCTTGGTACGACGATTCATTGCTGCTTTTTCCGCCATCTTTTGACCCTTTCCCAAAATCAACGTCCTCCACTACAATCTCAGTTGCATACCGATCATTCCCGTCCTTGTCCTGCCACTTGCGAGTGGTAACGATGCCGCTGAGTTCAATTCCGCTCCCCTTGTGGAAGTATTTCGAGATGAACTCCGCGTTGCTTCTCCATGCAACGATGGTCAGGAAATCGGTTGTATCATTCTTGGTTCTCGGCCGTCTGACAGCAAGCCTGAAGTTTGTGACAGACGTGCCTTGATTCGTGGTTTTCAGTTCGATGTCAGAAGCGATATATCCAGACAGAATCACTTTATTCATAATCTACCTCCGGCTTCTTATACCCTTTCGTGGCCTTGTACGCCATTGCAGCGGTCTGAATTGCTTCGCAAGCGGCGAGTAGAGCGACATTGTGGATTTGCATTGCAATCTGCTTGTTCTGCTCGACATCGTCAGTGCAGACGTTTTTCCAGAACTCTTCGATGCGGTTGCCGATGAACTCAATTTCAGTGCAGGTTTCCTGATACTCTTCGAGGATAACCGCAAACGCTTCATGCTGGCTGGTATGCTGCCACCCATATTTGGCAGCAGCTCTTTCGTATTCTTCCTTCACGAGGTTCTGGACTGAGTCAATGAGCTGTTCCATCGTCAATCCTCCACCTTGTAGCAGCGGTTTTCCCACTTCTTGTAGGCGTCGAAGTAGCACTCGCGCTTGTCGCCATTGTAGGTGATCTCGTAGTACATACCGTCCGGAACGATGGTGCTCAGCAGCGCCTTGTTGTTCTGCAAGCTCTTGCAGCTCCAAACGACGTAGATGTGATCGTCCGAAACAAGAACGTCGTCGGTCTTATCGCTCCGACCGTTGAAATAGTCCTTGACCAGCTTCTTGGCAAGCTGGATAAATTGCTCGTTGTTCATGCTCATTCCTCCTCGTAGATGATCTCAAGCCCGTATGCTTTTGCAATCTCATGTTCGATTCTGCAACCTCTTGCCTTCTCCCAGCCCTTGCAGAAATAGGCCGCGTGGCACAGGCTCATGTTTTCGATGGACTTGGCCAAGAAGCACAGCGGGATTTGCACCACGCCGCGTTTCTTCATGTTTTCCCGGCTGTACCACTCGTCAGCAAACAGAGTGTTCACGACCTCATAACCGGCACTTTCCAGCGCGTCGAATGCCCTCTCCCGTGTGGCCCGAATTTCTTCGTCAGACTTCCCGGCCATCGGCTGACTCAGCATAGCTTTCATCATCACGCTTCCTCCGGTTCGTCGTAGTCATATCCATCCCCGGAATCAAGAGCTGCATTCGCGCTGGGAAGCGCAGGAACGTCGGATTCTGCATCATCATAGGTGATAACTGAATGTTCTTCATCATCAAACAGTGTCCGCTGACCATCATCGATTGGGCACATAACAAAGTCCTGCTCGTCCTCATCCCACGCAAGCTCGTACTCGCCCTTCAGTGAGCCGGACTCCTCTGTCTTGATCTGCATGACGGAGTTAATCTTGTGGTCAAATCGAGGATTGTGAATCGTTCTAGTCGCAAAGGTATCATGAGAACTGTAGTCCGGGACGACCATCTCGGTAAGCCTGATATTCAGCTTCAAAGTCAGTGTGGCTTCATCGCTTTCCTTAGTCTGCATATTGCTGAGCGTTCTGCGGAGCACCTTGTTGAAGTCCTCCTTCATGGCAGCAAATGCATTGCTGTCGATGTTCAGGGTCAGAATGTCGTTTCTGTTCATTTCAATTACTCCTTTTCTTGTTTTATCAGTGCGCTTTGATAAAAGCGTTTCTGCATTTCTCAGAGCAAAAGTCGTACCATCTACCATTAACCTTGCAAGGCATCCACCCGAGCTTTTTCAGTTCTCTCTGTGCAGCCTCAAAATCAGGGTAATTGTCGTCGAAGTCGAATTCCTCAACGGCGCTACAGGTATCGCAGCAACATACGATAGTTCCGACTCCATACATTTCGCTCCATTCGATCTCTTTACTCATGGTTGTCACCGAATGACGCGAAAATGGATTTTCTCACTCTGTCTCGAATTTGGTCTTCCATCCCGGAAATAATCTCCTTCGTGATCGACCGGACTTCCTTTCCGACCTCTTTGGAAACAACCGCCTCGCACTGGTTTTTGACGGCCAACCGCGTCATTTCCTCGATAAAAGTACGCTTTTCGCCGTCGAGCATCGTTGTGACATCGCTTTCTATCGCCTTGCAGCGTTCCTTGATCGCCTCAACGATAGAATCGTGCCAGAGCACTTCGGCCTTATCGTTCACCTGTCTGCAAACGGCGGTTGTGATGATATCTTGAACCTTCTTTGTGTCATACACGAGGCGGAGTTCCTGAAAGCGTTCACCCAAGCCGCCTTCCGGCTCAAGAACCATATCCATGTGGCAGTTCGGGCAGCAAGCGGAGAGGTCTTCATTGCCGTCTGCCCCAACAGGTGCGGGCGCTCCGCAGGCCGTGCAATAATGGCGCGGCGTCTCTCTTGCCCAGAAGCCTCTTTTTGCAATCCTCGGCAAAGTGTTTTCGTTATTCATTGAACGTGACTCCTTTCTTTACGCACGGTCTTCCTCCGTGCCCCAGAACTCCTTTTCGTAGTCGCTGCCGTCAGTCTTTCTGCTCCAGTATTTCTTCGGGTCGTAGCATTCATCCGCCCGGAACAGAGTTCCACGCTCAATCTGAATGATTGCGTAGCGAATCTGCCACGACTGAAAAAAGCTCCGGTGGAGAACCTTCTCGCGGAAGAACACCACGTCCTGCTTGACGAGCTCCTCCATGCAGGTGATGCGAGAGCCTTTCCTATACTTGCCCATCGTCTGAAGTCCTCCGTGCAGTCTGGATGACGATCTGTACTCTCGGTCTATCTGAGTAGAACTTGCGAACCATCGAATCGACGATCTGCGTATCATCCCTGTATGCAACGCCATTGAGACTGTCTGCGACAATCTTCATTACATTGTCCATGTCGGGCTTTTTGACAGGGCGAATAGCACCTTGCAGCTTGAGAGCAGCCTTCTTCTTGCTGTCAGACTTCGGAATGCCATAGTAGGCGTAGATTCTCATGTCGAGCTGCTCATCGTCTTCGAAACGATATCCGCATTGGCGTTCATATTCGAGCTTAACGAGATTCTCGTACCTACTCGTTTTCTCAGGCGTGTATGTACGCCCAGCCTTTGCCGAAAATCGCGGCCGGCCTTTCCCGCACGGCTCTCCAGATATAACAAAGCACACTTTCATTTTGGCTCACCGGCCTTGTCAGGAATAACGGGTGTCACCTTTTCTGCTTCAATATAATAGACAAACGACTTGCCGGTCGGAGTCCGCCGCTCCTTGCTCTGCCAAACTTTATATCCATTCTTAACAAGGATGGCGGCGACTTCCAGACGATCTGCCTCGTTGAAAATTTCGATTTTCATTATTCAACCCTCCAATATAGATTTCATGTCATCAAATCTATGAGCAGCCTCTTTCATGCGGAACGATGTGCCGGGAAACTCAACCGGATAACACACCTCGAATATTCTGTCATAGATTCGGCTGTATCTGATGTCTGCCGACTGTTGCATCTCTCCAAGCGAGAGATTGGTCGTGACTATCATTGGCTTTCCGCTCCTGTACCGGCTGTCGATAATGTTATACACAGTCTCAAGAGCGTAATCAGTGCTGCGCTCTGCTCCAAGATCATCAAGGATAACGAGCGACGCGGCGTTCATTCTACGGACAAATGCAGACTCATCGTCTTCGCCGACGAACGTTTTCGCCTGTTGCAGTATCTTTACAAATGATGTCGCATATACGGAATGCAAACGCTCAATGACGTAGTTCCCGATGCAACAAGCGAGGTGCGTTTTTCCGGTTCCAACGTTTCCATAAAACAGCAAGCCTTGATTCTTCGCAGACAGTTCATCAAACTTCTCGGCGTAACGCTTGCTGATTTTCACCTGCCTCCGGTTATCTGGAGTAACAATCAGATTGTCAAACGTACAGGCTTTGAACTTATCGTCCATCAGGCTGCTCTTTTTAAGCCGCTCGATTCGCTCCATTTCCAGCTTGTGCTGCTGGTTCTGCTTTTGCTTTGCCTCAGATCTCTGCCTACATTCGCAAAGGACAGGAAGCGTTCTTTCAGAGCCATCTATCCATTGCATCCTGCACTGCCTCGGAGTCCGGCACTTACCGCAATAGAGCAAACCATCAGCGCCTATGTAGTCACCATTCTCTCGCCGGTTCGCTCTTTCTGCTCTCGCAACGATTCCTTCAAGAGTGTCGGATATAGCTCCGTTTCCCATAAAAGCGCCTCCTTTCACTTGTAATCAGCAAATGGGTTGCCTGAAGATTGGCGGTCAGAGCCGGAAACTTGCCGTTTTCTGAGCTGGGGATACTTTTTCTCGCACTTTTCAACGACCCAATTAAGAATGGCTCTGTAGTCATCCTTATATCGTTTTCCAGTGGCGACCTTATAGTTATCAAGTTCCTCAATGAGCTTGTCCGTGAAGGCTTTTCCGTAGGTGCTTACCAGCTTTTCAACTTCTTCTGGATACATACGAACGCTGTCAGCATACTTGGTCTTTGGTGGCTTCTTGGCCTTTTTCGCAGCTTCTTGAGCAGGAATTTCTTCTGATGGAGCAGGCTGAGAAGGCTCGTTGCCGGCGTCCTCTTCATGCACCTCAGATCGGCGTCTCTCGCGTTCGAGGCGTTTTCGCTGTTTATCTCGCTCTTTTTTATCAAGGTAGCTGTACCAATACTGCTGCCACTCGTACCAATCATGGACATATAACTTCCCGTCCACATCATCAAGCCAGCCATGCTGGACGAGAGCATCTGCTACGTTGTAGGCATCCAGATCATCGATATATGGCCTGATAGCGTTTGCAACATCGCTTTTGTCCGCGTTGCCAATCAGGCCATCTATATCAGCATTCTTGCGTGCCCACAGCCAGAAAACTGTCAGGATTCCGAGCGCCTCCGCTTCGGAGCACTTGATCTCTTTCCGCAGTCCTCTGAGCTTACTTCCAAGCACTTCTTCATGTACTGCAATCCACGGCACTCCATTCACCTGCTTTCTTTTGGGGGCGGCCGGTCAGCCGACCGCCCCGGCGTAATTCTCATTCCTCAGCACTGTCGCCAGCACCGTTTTCGGCCTCTTCGAGCACGAGGTCGTCGATCTTCTCGCAAATCCGCTTGTAGGATGCTTTGGTCATCTGGGTGGTGGACTGCAAGCCCTCCATCTCGATGAGCTGCTTCAGGACGTCATTGCCGCGTTCCTTGCCGAAGGAAGAATGCGCCTTGAAGAACAGTGCCTGACGTTCACCCTGAGTGATTTGCTCATCATCTTCAGTCGAGTGATTGCCATTGATGACTTCCCCGTTATCATCGACAATGACGTCGTACTGCGTTGGGGCAAGCTCCTCTGCCGTGTACAGACCCTCGTAGTCTTTCGGATAAGCCTCTCTCAGGCACTGCGAAATGGCGACCTTCTCGATCATCGTGCAGGGCTTTTCCTTCCAGATCGAGTTGCCCTTGTTGTACTCGTTGAAGCCGACTTCCTTGAATGTGGTGACTTCGCGCTCACCTTTCAGCTTGTGGACTCTGCACCAGCCGCCGACAAGCTGTTCAGACGGATACAAACAAGCACCGACTTTCTGGACGATTTCGCCGGAACTGCCGCGACAGACTACAATACCGCTCTCTGTATAGAGATGCGCCGGATTCTCATCGGCACGTCTCTTGTAGGTGTCGTACCCGACGACCATCTGTGCCGGCTGCTGTCCGAACTTGATGAGGTAGACCTCACCGGTCACGAACGGATTCAGCCGCTGTGCCTGACACATCTTCACAAACAAGAAAACCTCTTGGTCGGAAACATTGCCGTTGCCCTTGACCAGATACTGCTTTACGGTTTCGGCATCCAGCTGGACATTACCGAGTGCGGTTTCGTAATTGACTGACATCAAATCATTTGCCATCGTTTTACCCCCTTCTGAAGCTCATTTTGGCTGTCTCCAGATATGTGATGCCCTCGATCTGAATAGCGCCCTTAGAAGCTCTAATGAGCTTCATGACAGCGGCTGTGTCAACCGGACGAATGAGGACACCGGCGATGCTGGTCGGGACTTTGCTAAGATCAATGTCCGTGATCTCCCAGTCCTTCTGGTAGCTCACGCCTTTGGCCTTCGGAGTATCGCTTTCGACCGTGACCATCCGGGAAGCACTGTCTGCAATGGTGGCATCGGCCATCGCTGCATTGCTTGCCGCCTTGTCACCGGATGCTTCTGCCTTGATTGCCTCTTCCAGCTTGCGGTCTGCCTCCTCCTGAGCGAGGCGTCTGGCAGCTTCCTCTGCCGCTCGACGTTCCTGCTCTTTCTTCATGGCGTAGGCTCCCATTGACTTTTTCAGGATGCTCTCAGCATTTTTCAGCGGAGTGAGCATCTGCTTCTCCCGGTCGCATACCTGCTTGTGGGCATCGTGTGCGGCTTTTTTCATGGGTGCGAAGAACGCTGTGACCTCGGCCATCTTCTGCTTGAGCAGAACGCCGAACTCGCCAGCCTCCGTGTACTGCTGGTCGTCTGTCACGAGGAGCGATTCGGCTCTGACCTCGATGTCGGTGACTTCCGTCGCCAGCTTTTCCTCGCCGGGAGCTTCCTGCGGCTCAACAACGGCCACAATCTTCTCTTCTGTGTTATTCATTCAAGTTACCTCCACTTGTATTTTTGGATGTGGTTGTACACCACAATCAATGCCCCAAAGACCTCCCAGCTCTCGCTGTCGTTCCGGTCATAGTACGTCCAGTCGTACTTGCCGTTGCTCTTCAGATGCAGGATTGCTTTGCCATCGAACGGGATTCCGTGGCTTTCATACGCTTTGGCATACGCTTCGAGCTGTACGCCCGTCAGCATCTTGTTGACACCTGCTGACGTTTTGAAATCAATCAGGATGCGCTTGCCGTCAATTTCAACAGGCATATCCGCTGTTCCGGCATATCGCAGTACCTTGTGGTACACACGGCATTCGCTGCCAAGAGGAACTGGCTGCATCTCTTTCCACCAGTCCTTAAATCCTCGCAGATATCCCTCATACTCAGGGTCGATATCGCTGAAGTCAAACTTAACGAAGTTCTCAATGGCGTTGTGGACTGCCGTGCCTCTTGCGGCCGCTTTATTCAGGACGGACTCATCGACGTCTTTGTACAGCGCTTGCGAAAGCGGCTTCATAACCGTTGTAACAGACGGTATGTACTTCCCATCAAGCTTGTAGATATGCTGCTCTTCTTCAAAGGTGAGTTCGTCGAATGTCGGCATTTTCAGATCATACATTTCAATCAATAGCCTCCGGCGATTTCTTTCCGTGCTTCAAATCGTTCTAGCAGAATGTCAACAGCATTGTCATTGAAGCACTCTTCGTGCCAGTGATCGCCATCAAGCTCATAGCACACGTCCCCATCGGCAATCGGCTCTTGGCAGAACTCGCAAATATATGAAGCATCTGCCGTTGCATTTGGGCATCTAGGGTCATGAGGTGACTTCATGCAAATGTCGCACATCTACGTTTTCCTCCATTCAAATAGGCTGACAGCTCGGTAAGCTCTCTCATCTGCACTTGCAGAGTAAGCTCGCATCTATACAAGATTGGCAAATAGTCCTCGCCCTTCTTCATACACACGAGCTTCCTTTCGCAGTAACTGAGGACTTCAGTAGCGATGTCATCAGGAATGATGGCTCCGATTTCTTTCTCAGCTTCTCTGCGAGCTTTCATAACAAGCATCTTTGTTTCCAGTTTCATTCATTACACCTCCAATCTTCAGCTGCTGTACGGTGTCGGCAGCACCCAGTTGTATGTATCAGCAGAGCTACTCCATCTCTTTTTGAAGTAGTTGTGATATCCGTCGCCGGTGAAGTACAAATACTCTTTTGGCAAAACTCTTCCTGAATTTTCGGCCCCTTCTTTTTCGGAATGCCATCTCAGGAGGACGTCATAAGCAATGGCCTTAAACTCTTCGGTCGCTGGAAAGTCAGGACTATATCCAGCGAACTGGTGTTTCTGTGTTACAACAGCGCGGACAGTGTCTGGATGCGAAGATGAGTCGACGCGATTAAGAACGCACCATACAACAGCGGCTTTTTCCGTCGTGGACGGGATGCCCCTCGCCTCTCCCCAAATCAGTTTGGCGAGAATCTCAACATCGTCAGCAGCAGGCTCCCAAACCGTTGCAACACAAGCCGTGGCCTCAACCTGTTCAACTGTAGCTGTAACAGGTATTTGCCCATCATCTGCCGCTTGCGCGGAGTAGTTGATGATCGCTCCAATCGGCATTCCGATCATGAAAGACAGAATCAGAAACAGATACACGAGGTTTCTTCTGAGCCATCTCACAACTTTTTTCTTAAATGGTCGCCGCCTTGAAATCATCCGTGAATACAGCAACTTTGATTCCTCCAATCATCCGCAGCTCTCTATCAAGGTCTGCATCGTTTTTTATTCCGTACTCCCTCAGGAGCAAGGCTCTCATTTCTTCTGTGCTCAGCATCGGTCATTACCCCTCCGCTTGTCTTCGTAGAGTGTAAGCTCTTCAATACGCAACCTGATTTCATTTAAATAGCTCACAACCTCGTCCATCTTCTCCTGCTCTTTCGGTTCAACATTCCCGTCAGCAGCGATGCTGGTGAGTGATGACATTATTCGTGACAGCTTGTCCTGAGAAAACAAATCCAGCAGACCAAGCGTTGTGCGTTCAAGCGTCTGAATCTTGGTGACGATTTCGCGTCTGCAACCGATGGGGCACTCGGTTGCGCAGTAGCTGTTAAGCAGCTGCGGGGCATTGTACAGGTCAGCCATGAGGACGACCTTATCGACCGGTACGACCTTCGTGTTCCCAAGCTCGTAATCTGCGAGGGACGAAACGGAAACGCCAAGCAGATCAGCAGCGCTTTCACGGCTGTTCAGCTTGTCGTTGTACTTTGCGGCCTCTTTCCTACACCGGAAGTAGATGTTGTCATTGCCTTTCACGCAGTCGGTTCCCATTTCGCTTTCACCTCTATCGTGGTATGATGCTTACAGTTCCGATAAGTAAATCGCAAAATCATTGGAGTGCTTACCGAAAAGTAATTTTGAGTCAAAAAAAATCAGATTAACCTTATCAGAGCTGAGCGCAAGGTCGTTGGAGACGGCTGCGATTTCTTCGGGAGTAAACTTTACAACGCCGCGTTCCTTTTTTGCGTAGGCATCGCCCGTCTTCTGAATCACTTTCGCCATGTATGCCACTGTCTTGTTCTGCCTGATGCGCTCAGCCCGAAGCTCGCTCGTGTTCATCCAGCTATTCCTCCTGTTCCGTGGTTTTATTGATAACGTATCATAACGTTAACTTACTTAATGGTAATTGTCAAGCAATTTTGATAAAAATATTCTGAAATTCGTAAGAATCAACTTTTTTAAATCGAATTACGCTACAATGTGCAAGGAGGTGAACGCAAAATGACCGACTTCGGCAACAGACTAAAGCAACTCCTCGATGAGCGAGGAGTCTCTCAAAAATGGCTTGCAGACGCAGCAAATACAAAAGAAGCAACCATAAGCAGATACATTAACGGCGTCAACAAATCTTCTCGCATTGACATACTTGCCAATATAGCAACAGCGCTCAATGTGACGACCGACTACTTGCTTGGCCTCTCTGAAACGCAAACCCGCGACAGGCCCGAATACTCTACGGAGGAGCGCGTTCTCATTTCTGCTTTCCGTAAGGCTTCCGACCGTGACGTCGCTGTTATCTGGCAGTTGCTCGACCCGTATCTTAGCGCGAACGAAAAAGAACTGTTGTCGCTGCTGCACAATCACGAGCTTGTCACAAGCGTCGGCTAAGCAGTAACGTTATCATTCTGCAAAATTACAGAAAGAAAGAATAGGAGGACTCCTGTATGCGCAAAATACTGGCACTATTTTCTTCAATTATCTGCATTTTATCCTTGTCCGCTTGTAGCGAATACACTTAATCAGGTATATCCTTGCTGATCTTTGTCGCTTCAAGTGGTCATGTAGAACTTGACGCTGGTGACTACTCATCGTTTGATTACGATGTTCACGTCAATTCTGCTTCAGATAGAGATCTATATAGGAAAGCCGGATAACACAAAAGAGCCTGTCGGCAATCGGCAGGCTCTTTTAATTGAGGAGGATTACTGTGACGTCGCAAAAATCATCCATTGAGCGCAAGCTGTCAGAACAAAGAGCTGCGCTTTATATTCGCGTATCAACGCATTGGCAAATTGATAAGGATAGTTTGCCTGTGCAGCGAGAAGACCTGATTAACTACGCAAAGTACGCTCTTGGAATCGACAAATACGAAATATTTGAGGATGCCGGCTATTCTGCAAAGAACACTGACAGGCCAGCATTTCAGCAGATGATGTCCAGACTTCGTACAGGCGAGTTCTCGCATCTTCTTGTCTGGAAGATTGATCGCATCTCTCGTAACCTTCTGGACTTTGCAGAGATGTACTCCGAGATCAAAAAGCTGGGCATTACGTTTGTCTCCAAGAACGAGCAGTTCGACACCTCCAATGCAATGGGCGAAGCAATGCTCAAGATCATCCTTGTTTTTGCTGAGCTTGAGCGGAACATGACGTCTGAGCGTGTCACAGCCGTTATGCTGTCAAGGGCGAGCAATGGCCAGTGGAACGGCGGTAAAGTGCCGTTTGGATATAACTACGATAAACAGACACGTGAATTCACAATCAATGAGTCAGAAGCATCTGTCATCAACCTCATTTACGACACATATGAGGCAAACAATTCTCTGACATTGGTTGCAAGGACGCTCAACGAGAAGGGCATCTATCCTCGTAGTGGAACGCCTTGGAATCCGACCACGGTTTCAACAATGCTAAAAAATCCATTCTACACAGGGGCATACAGATACAATTATCATGACGAAAGCAAAAGCGGAGGCAACACAAGCAGCAAGCACATCAAGGGCAGGTCTGAATGGGTCTACATTGAAAACCATCACCCAGCGATAATTGACGCAGAACGTCAGTCTCGCATCCTTGCAATCCTTGAAAGCAATCGTAGAAGCAACCACAGATCTTCAAAAACTTATATCAGGAAGAACGTGCACATCTTTGCCGGCTTATTGTACTGTGGCTACTGCGGCAGTCAGATGCAGAGCACTATTGACCGTGAACGCGCAGACGGATATAGGCCATCAATTTATGCTTGTTCTCGAAAGCGGCGCTTCAATGACTGCCAAAACAAATATGTTTCTGACGTAACTCTTGCTCCATTCGTTCTCAACTATATAGCGAACATCATCAAAGCGCAGAATAACTTCGGCAAATCAACGCCGCTCGACACATTTGAGCGAAAGCTGCTGCGTGGCAAGATTTTCGCCGACGTCGATCACATCGAGCCGGCCGGCCTGACAGAGATGTACAATATGCTCAAGCGCGGGAATCTGTCGGATGCAGTCTTCTCGTCTGCTCGCATTCAGGATGCAGAGACTGACCAGATGGCATCTGACGAGCGTGACCTTCTGGCGTCGGAACGCCGGAAGAAGGAACGTGCCCTTGACCGCCTGAAATCTCTCTACCTCTACAACGACGATGCAATCTCTGAACGTGACTACCTCGTCGAGAAAAAGTCGCTCACGGACTCCATCGACAAAATCGACAAGCGGCTTGAGGAAATCGAGCGCAACAGCTCCCATCATTTCACGCTGACCGATGAGGAGTTCATGGCAAAGGCTTCTGTCTTCATCGTGACGAATCAGCTCCAAGGAAAACGCTTCATCGACGCCGAAAAATTGCTGCGCCAAATTGACACTCATGTTGTCAAAGAGTTCCTCAATTCGGTCGTCCAAAAAATTGTCATAAAAGACGGCCGAGTGCTCTCAATTCGCTTCAAAAACGGTCTTGAACACAAATTCTTGTACAAGTACGCAGAATAGCAAAGAGCCGAAAACCCTGCAATTCCAATGGTTTTCGGCTCTGTTTTTTGGCTTGTGACATCCTTTACAGGATAAGCATTGCATCTCCAAATGAGAAAAACCGATAACGGTTTTCAACGGCAATTTTATATGCGTTGAGGATATGCTCCCGTCCGGCCAGCGCCGAGACGAGCATGATGAGCGTGCTCTCCGGGAGGTGAAAATTCGTGACGAGTGCATCCAAGCATTTGAACTTATAACCGGGGTAGATGAAAATATCCGTCCAGCCGGACTGTGCGCGCAGTGTTCCGTCGGGCTCGGCAAAGCTCTCGACCGTGCGGCAGGAAGTCGTACCGACGCAGATGACGCGGCCGCCGCTCGCCTTCGTCTCGTTGACGATACGCGCCGTTTCCTCCGGAATGATGCAAAACTCCGAGTGCATCGGATGATCTTCGATCTCATCCTCCTTGACAGGACGGAACGTGCCAAGACCGACGTGCAGCGTGACATAGCCGAGCCTTACGCCCATGTCCGCGATCTGCTGCAGGAGCTCCTTCGTAAAGTGCAGACCGGCCGTCGGTGCGGCTGCGCTGCCGAGCTCACGGGAATAGACCGTCTGGTAGCGCTCCTGATCCTGCAGCTCCGCCTTGATATACGGCGGCAGTGGCATTTTGCCCAGCCGCTCGAGCACCTCGAGGAAAATGCCCTCATAGTGAAACTGCACGATCTTGTTGCCATCGGCGATCGCATCGACGACCGTGGCAGTCAGTTCCCCGTCACCGAACGACAGCGCAGTGCCGGGCTGAGTCTTGCGCCCCGGCCGGGTCAGGCACTCCCATTTTCCGTCGCCGAGGTCGCGCAGCAGCAGCACCTCGACCGCGCCGCCGGTGCTGCGGTGCCCGAGCAGGCGCGCCGGAAGAACACGCGAATCATTGAGGATCAGGCAGTCGTTCGGGTGCAGAAACTGCGGCAGCTCATAAAAGTGGTGGTGCTCGACCGCACCGGTCGCTTTATCCAGCGTCAGCAGCCGGGAGGCATCGCGGCGCTCAAGCGGCGTCTGCGCAATGAGTTCCTCCGGCAGGTCAAAATAGAAATCCGATTTTTTCATGAAACATAGGCTCCGGTATAATAGAAACTGATGATCTCTTCGTAGGTCTTTCCGTGCACCTCCGCCATGGCCTTGGCGCCCCACTGACTCATGCCGCAGTTGTGGCCGTAGCCGCCGCCGACGACATTGTAGACATTCGAAGCTGCATCATACTCCACGGTGAAGTGGCGGCTGTTATAGCGCAGGCCGCAGATCTTGGTCAAAAACGTGCGCACATTGTCCTTACTGTAAGTTTTGCCGCCGACCGTCACGGTCATGACATTTCCGATTGGCGTATAAGTGACAGAGATGTCACCGACTGCATCGCGGGAAACGGAAGTTCCCCAGCTCTTACAGTAAAAATCAATATCTTTTTCATATGGGTCAATCACGCCGCGCAGATATGGCACCTCCGCAACCCAGACGTTCTCGGAATTCTCGGTCGCACCGCCGTCAGCTGCAAAGAAGAACGTCTCACACAGTTTGCCCTGATAGCGCACAAACTTCCCCGCCGTCTCGTCCACGGCGCGGTCACTGTTGGCACTGGCTTCGATCGTGCCCAAATAAACCTGACTGGTCGTCGTCGCCGTGATGTCAAAGCCATACGCCGGTACGCCGTTCATGTGTGAGGCTGCGTATGTGCGTGCACAGACCGCCTGCGCCTTGAGTGCCTCGAGCGGCCAGCCACTGCTCATCTCGTATGGCACAACGCCCTTGACGTACGACTCCAGATCCACGAAGTTCACCAGTGTGAGCTTCTGCAGCTGCTGCGTATCGAAGCGGGTAAACTGGAAGTCGCCATAATACGTGCACGAGCGGTCCGTGCTGCGATATTTGCACTCAGCCACTTGCGTGATCGCGGCACCGCTGCTGTTTTGTGGTGCAAGCGTAAGCGACTTTGTCGAGCCGCAGTCAAAGCCGAAGAGGATCTCGTCCGTACCGGCCTTTACAACCAGCACACCGCGTGAGCCGCCGGAAACGACGCTGCCGCTCGCGGCAGCCGATGATGCAGAGGCTGCATCCGCGGTCTCAAAGCTGCCGATGCGGACGCGGTACGTTCCGTTATAGAACACCGGATACCCACCGTGGGCAGCAGCCGCCGCCTGCGCTGCCTCAAAATCTGTATATGTATCATCAAGCTCGATGTGATAGGCGCCAAAGGTGCTGCTTCCGACCGTAACGTTTGTGTCAGCGACAACAGCCACGGAGTTCTCGGCCGTCGAACCAACCGCGCGGAAAACGCGTCCGGCCTCTTCATCATAATATCCGAAGGCAAAGCCGGAGCCCGTCTTGATCTGCAGATGTACAGCATCGAGTGCCGTCGAACCGAATGCCAGTCCGGCGCGGATAAGGCCATTCGGAATGTTCGGCTGCACGTCGTCATATTCTGTGCCGCCGAGCATCTGCGTGCCGTTCGCCGTGGCTGCATAGACGCCGCGATCCGGCAGCTTTGCCGCTTCTCCGGACGCACCAATGGCATACGCATCCGCCATCGTCAGCGTGCTGCTGCCGTCATTGACGTAATACGTCTGCGCACCGAACACCGGCGTGCAGGGCGCCGCAGCCAGCAGAGCGGCGGCAAGCAATGCCGTTACTGCCTTTTTGAAACTCGATTTCATAGCGCACCTCGCTGTTTTGTGAGAGTGGTCATACGCAAAATACGACACTTTATTATAATAACTTTTTGCACATTATGCAAGTGCTTTTCGATGGCAAAACGCCCTCCGGAAGTCCGGAGGGCGTTTGAAGCGTACATCAAATATGCAGGAACACTTTTGCGATGGAAAAATAAATCAGCAGTGACACCGCGTCCGTAATCGTCGAAATGAGCGGGCTTGCCATGACAGCTGGGTCAACGCCGATCTTTTCGGCGATCATCGGCAGAAGGCTGCCGACTGCTTTGGCAAACATGACCACGAACACGATCGTGCAGCAGACCGTCGCCGCGACCGACATCGTGACGGCTGTGTTGCCGAGCAGCAGCCGGTCGACCAGCAGCATTTTCACGAAATTTGCCGCTGCGAGTGAAACACCGCACAAAAACGCGACACGCAGTTCTTTCCAGATCACGCGCAGCGCGTCCGACGTCGACGTATCACCCAGTGACAGGCTGCGGATGATCGCCGTGGACGACTGGCTGCCGGAGTTGCCGCCCGTACCCATGAGCATAGGCATGAACGATGCAAGCGCAACCTGCGTCGCCAAAGCATCCTCAAAGTGCGTGACGATCATGCCGGTGAAGGTCGCCGAGAGCATGAGAAACATCAGCCACGGGATACGGTTTTTCCAGATATCCACGACGCTTGTGCGGGAGTACGGCTTATCGGACGGCGTGATACCGGCCATCTTTTCAATGTCCTCCGTGGCCTCCTGCTCCATGACGTCGATGATATCGTCGACCGTGACAATACCGACGAGGCATCCTTCCTTATCTACGACCGGTATGGCCAGCAGGTCATAATTGGAGATCATCTCCGAGACCTCTTCCTGGTCGTCGGTCGTGGAGGCATAGATGACATTCGTGTCCATGATGTCCTCAAGGATCACATCATCATCCGACAGCAGCAGATCCTTGACCGTAACAACACCCTCAAGCTTGCGTTTGGCCGACGTGACATAGCAGACATAGATCGTCTCCTTGTCCTCGCCGATCTTGCGGATGCGGGCAAACGCCTCGCGTACACTCATGTATTTTTTCAGATCCACAAACTCGGCTGTCATGATGCTGCCGGCAGAGTTTTCGGGATATTTCAGATACTGGTTGATGAGCGCGCGCGTAGCAGGCGTCGCCGTGCGCATGACACGCTTGACGACGTTTGCAGGAAGCTCTTCCATCATGTCGACCGCATCGTCGACATACAGTTCCTCGATGATGCCGGCAAGCTCCGTGTCTGTAATGGAGTTGATGATCGTCTCCTGCTCCTCGACCTGGAGATTTGCAAACACCGACGCCGCGATCTCCTTGGACAGGATGCGGAACACCATCGCCATCCGCTGGGGGTTATCCTCCCAGAGTTCACCGAGAAACTCAGAGATATCAAACTCATTCATTTCGTTGAGCTTTTGGCTCAACGCCTTCATCCGATGTTGATCCAGAAGCGCAAAGAGTTCGTCGTGCAGCGCCTCGTAGTCCTCGTACTCCTCGTATTCCGTGTTCTGATCGTCCATCTCCCTGCCCCTCCTTTCCGTCCGGTGTTACAGATCAGCCGTTGAGGTACTCCTTCTGGCTGCAGCTGAGGCTGTCGATGGAGACGCCCATGGCCTTGAGCTTGCGGCGTGCGATGTTGTCATCGATCTCCACAGGCACAGACACGACACCCGGACACAGCTGGCCGCGCGTGCGCACCAGATACTCCGCGCTCATAGCCTGCACGGCAAAGCTCATATCCATGATCTCGGCAGGGTGTCCGTCACCGGCCGCCAGATTCACCAGACGTCCCTGCGCGATGACATAGATCGTCTTGCCGTTCGGCAGACGGTAAGCATCAATATTGTGCCGCGCCTCATAGATTTCATCAGCGCAGCGATCGAGCGCTTCCATGTCGATCTCGACATTGAAGTGTCCGGCGTTGGAGACGATCGCGCCGTCTTTCATCCGCTCGCAATGCTCGAGCGTGATGACGTCTTTGCAGCCCGTGACGGACACGAAAATGTCACCGATGGCGGCAGCGTCCATCATCGGCATGACCTCGTAGCCGTCCATGACGGCCTCGAGCGCCCGGATGGGGTCAACTTCGGTCACGATGACTTTTGCACCAAGTCCCTTTGCACGCAGAGCCACGCCCTTGCCGCACCAGCCATAGCCGCTCACGACCACGTACTTACCGGCGACGACGAGATTCGTCGTGCGCATGATGCCGTCCCACACGGACTGACCCGTGCCGTAACGGTTATCAAACAGGTGCTTGCAGTCGGCGTCGTTGACCATGATCATCGGGAAGCGCAGCGTCCCGGCGCGGTCCATGATGCGCAGGCGGTGGATGCCCGTCGTCGTCTCCTCGCAGCCGCCGATGACCTGAGAGATAAGCTCCGGATACTTCGTGTGCATCCGGTGGACGAGATCGCCGCCGTCGTCGATAATGATGTTGGGCGCCGTTTCGAGCACGGCGTCGATCGCGCTCTGGTACTGCTCCGCGGTCGCGCCGTGGACGGCGCAGACGTGCATCCCGCCCGCGGCGAGGGCCGCGGCAACGTCGTCCTGCGTGGAGAGCGGGTTGCTGCCGGTGACGTGCATTTCCGCGCCGCCCATTTCCATCACGCGGCAGAGCCACGCGGTTTTCGCTTCCAGATGCACCGAGAGTGCCACGCGCAGCCCGGCGAGAGGCTTCGTTTCGCGGAAGTCCTCTGCGATGGCGGCGAGCACCGGCATATGTCCCGCCGCCCAGCGGATCTTCTTTTCGCCCTCCGGCGCGAGAGTGATATCGGCAATATGGTTTTTGTACATGGCTGTACTCCTTTTATGTATTATGCGTTTATCTTATCATCCCGCCGCGCATCGCGCAACCGAAAAAATTGGAGCCGGTCAAAAGCGACCGGCTCCGATTTTTCAGAGATGCGCC
>ERZ772812.1411-NODE-1411-length-17588-cov-9.110306_pt1 | contig 17588 bp, 12 predicted proteins | sample MGYA00511343_ERZ772812 | MGnify/ENA primary metagenome ERZ772812 (study PRJEB29015, sample SAMEA2737706) | human gut metagenome | biome: human gut; feature: human-associated habitat; material: faeces | place: China | collected 2012 ...
CGATCTTCCGGCAAAACGAACGCCCCGCCCGAAAGTCTTCGGCGGGGCGTTTGTTTTATTTCTGAGACACTTATTTTGCGTAATCTACTGCCCGGGATTCACGGATGACGTTTACCTTGATTTGGCCGGGGTAGTCCAGCGTTTCCTCGATTTTCTGGGAAATGCTGTGAGCCAGAAGGATTAGAGCGTCGTCGTTGATGGCGTCCGGCTTTACCATGATGCGTACCTCGCGGCCCGCCTGAATGGCGAAGCTGCGCTCTACGCCCTCGAACCCGCTGGCGATCTCCTCCAGGCTTTCCAGGCGCTTGATATAGCTTTCCAGATTCTCACGGCGCGCACCGGGCCGTGCGGCGGAGATGGCGTCGGCCGCCATGACGATGAACGCCAGCGGCGTTTTGGCCTCCACGTCGCCGTGGTGGGCCTCTATGGCATGGATGATGGCCGGGTTTTCCTTATACTTTTTGGCGATGTCTACGCCGATGCTGATATGGCTGCCCTCGATCTCGTGGTCCAGCGCCTTGCCGATGTCATGCAGCAGGCCGGCACGGCGGGCCTGCGTGACGTTCACGCCGAGCTCTGCGGCCAGGATACCGGAGAGATAGGCCACCTCCAGCGAGTGGTTCAGCACGTTCTGGCCGTAGCTGGTGCGGTAGCGCAGGCGGCCCAGCATCTTCTGCAGCTCCGGGTGCAGGCCCCGGACGCCGGTTTCCAGCACGGCGCGCTCGCCCTCGGAGCGGATCACGGCATCCACCTCCCGGCGGGCCTTCTCCACCATCTCCTCAATGTGGGTGGGGTGGATGCGGCCGTCGGCAATGAGCTTTTCCAGAGCCAGCCGGGCGATCTCCCGCCGGACGGGCTCGAAGCAGGAGACGGTGATGGCCTCCGGCGTGTCGTCGATGATCAGGTCCGCCCCGGTCAGGGTCTCCAGGGTGCGGATGTTGCGGCCCTCGCGGCCGATGATGCGTCCTTTCATCTCGTCATTGGGCAGGGGAACCACACTGACGGTGATCTCGGCCACATGGTCGGCGGCGCAGCGCTGGATGGCGGTGGCCACGATTTCCCGGGCGCGGCTGTCGGCCTCGTCCTTGGCCCGGGCCTCGATCTCCTTGATCTTCAGGGCCGTTTCATGGGTCACTTCGGACTCCACCTGGGCGATAAGGTAATCCTTGGCCTGGTCGGCGGTGAAGCCGGAGATGCGCTCCAGCATCTCGGTCTGGCTGCGCTTGATGATCTGAATTTCTTCGTTTGCCTTGTCAGCGGCGGCATGCTTGGCTGCCAGCGCCTCCTCTTTCTTCTCGATGGCGTCCATCTTGTGATCGAGGTTTTCTTCCTTTTGCTGCAGGCGCCGCTCCTGCTTCTGCAGGTCGGCCCGCCGCTCCTTCACTTCCTTCTCGTACTCGCTGCGGGACTTCAGAATCTCTTCCTTGGCCTCCACAAGGGCCTCTCTTTTCTTGCTTTCAGAGCTCTTGATGGCTTCGTTGATGATGCGGGTGGCCTCCTCCTCCGCGCTGGAGATCTCCTTTTCGGCCACGCGCTTGCGATAGCGAATACCGAGGAGGAAAAACAGCACTGCCGCCGCAGCAAAGGCGGCCGCCGCCACAATCCAACCGGTAGGTGTCATGGTTGGTGTTCCTCCTATTCATAATTTGTGTATGCAAACGGATGACTCCGTTCCTGGCAGATAATAACCGGGAGAATCCCCTGTCCCCCCGATGATAATCTTCATTAATTTTAATCGGATTGCACAAAACTGTCAAGAGCATATTCGCATGTTCCCTGCTATTTTTTCGCTCAGGTGTCTAAATCTGCACATATGGGGCGCTGACGTAGCCCAGAATGTCGTCATACAGCACCACATACCACCCCCGGTACTGGCCGAACACCGTCACCGTCTCCCCGCTGGGGATCCGGGCCAGCACCTGCCCCGACACCGACGGCTCCCCCCGCAGGTTCACCGGCCCGCCGGACTCCGTGACGATGACGCCGGGCTGGCTGGGGCCGGGATAGGTGAAGGGCAGGCCGAAATACTCCGCCATGCTCATGGCCAGGCTCTGGCCGATGGCGTCGATGTGGCTTTCGATCCAGCGGGCGTCGGCCTCATTGTCGTGATACCCGATCTCCACCAGCACCGCCGGGGCCCGGGGCTGGCGCACCTCCCCCAGACTGGTGGTGGACCGGGTCACCACCCGCTCCGGCAGGGGATAGATCTCCTGCAGATTCCGGGCGATGATCTCCGCCCCCCGGCGGCCGTTCCGGCTGGTGGGGTAATAAAAGGCGATGATCCCCCGGTTCTGCCCCTCGCTGCCGGGGCCGGAGGCGTTGGAGTGCAGAGCCAGGTAAAAGTCGTAGTCCCCGCGGTTTGCCTGGCGGATGGAGGACGCGGCGGTCATATCCGGGGTGTTCCGGGAAAACTGGATGCCGTTGGCCAGCAGATACGGCTCCATGGCGTCGGCCACCAGGTTCATGAAATATTCCTCCGACCCGTTCCCGGTGACATAGGGGTTATATTCCTGGGTGGAAGGACTCAGATAAATTTTCGGCATGGGCATTCTCCTTTCCTGGTCATTCTATGCCAAAATACCGGCTCTGCGCACTGGTAATTTCCCACCGGGTGTGGTACAATGGCTTCACATGAAAAAAAGGACGGTGCCCATTATGAAAGCTGAACGACCCTATCCACAGATCGCCATCACCCCCAAGGGGGAGGCGGCCCTGACCGGCGGCCACCCCTGGGTGTACGAGGGGGAGGTCACCTCCGTTTCCGGCGCGCCTGCCGACGGCGACCTGGTGGACGTGGTGAGCCGCCGGGGCAGCTGGCTGGGCGCCGGATTTTACAACAGCCGCTCCCTGATCCGGGTGCGGCTGCTGTCCCGCAACGCCAATGACCGGTTCGATGCGGACTTCTGGGCCCGGCGGGTGAAATACGCCTGGGACTACCGCAAGACCGTCATGGCTCCGGAGGAGCTGTCCTGCTGCCGGGTGATCTTCGGCGAGGCGGACCATTTCCCGGGCCTGACGGTGGACCGCTTTGGCCCGGTGCTGGTGGCCCAGGTGCTGTGCCTGGGGCTGGACCGGGTGAAGGACGTGATCTTCTCCCAGCTGGTCCGGGTCCTGCGGGAGGACGGCCAGGACATCGCCGGGATATATGAGCGCAACGACGTTGCCCTCCTTGTCCCGCAGGGCAAGGGCTGGTACCCCCTGGCCGGGGAGCCTCTGCCGGACTTCACCCGCACGGATATCGTGGAAAACGGCATCCGCTACACCGTGGACTTTGAAAACGGCCAGAAAACCGGCTTCTTCCTGGACCAGAAGTACAACCGCCGGGCTGTGGCACGGCTGGCAGCCGGCCACACGGTGCTGGACTGCTTTACCCATACCGGCAGCTTTGCGTTGAACGCTGCCAAGGGCGGGGCTGCCCGGGTGACTGCTGCCGACATCAGCGCCGAGGCCATTGCCATGGCAAAGCGCAACGCCGAACGCAACGGTCTCGACAACATGGATTTCCTCTGCGAGGACACCTTTGCCCTGCTGCCCCGGCTGGAAAAGGAGGGCCACCCCTACGACTTTATCATTCTGGATCCCCCTGCCTTTACCAAGGCGCGCCGCACGGTGGAGAACGCCATGCGCGGCTACAAGGAGATCAACTACCGCGCCATGAAGCTGCTGCCCCGGGGCGGGTATCTGGCTACTGCCAGCTGCTCCCACTTTGCCACCGAGGAGTTGTTCATCAAGATGCTGCGCGCCGCCGCCAAGGACGCCCACCGGCAGCTGCGGCAGATCGAGGTAAAGCAGCAGGCACCGGATCATCCCATTCTGTGGGGCGTGCCGGAGACGAATTACCTCAAGTTTTTCCTGTTTCAGGTCATCTGATGCTTTTACAATAAGAACAATTGCCGCGCGCTGCGCACATTCCGGCTGGAAAAGGCTGTCCTGAAAGGGGCTTTTCTCCCGTAAAAGTCATACCAATCGCGGTTGTTCCAAAAATCCGAGATCGTGTTTGTACAGAATCGTCAGTTTTGTCAATTGCCTTTTTTGCCCGTAAAGACTATAATCTTAGCCATAGACAGCAACGGCGCTGTGGGTCACCTCCTGACTCGCAGCGCCGTTTTTGTTAAGATGTAAGCACGCTTTGGGTTTCTGCATTGCGGCAGACCCAAGGCGAAAGAAAAAAGTAAGATCAAGTAAGGAGTAGGATTTATGGCAGCAAATGTTATGGAGATCTACGGCAGCAAGGTCTTTAATGAGCACGTTATGAAGGAGCGTCTGCCCAGCGCTACCTACAAGAGCCTGAAGAACACCCTGCACAAGGGTGCTCCGCTGGACATCGAGGTGGCAAACGTCGTTGCCAGCGTGATGAAGCGCTGGGCTATGGAGCTGGGTGCCACCCATTACACCCACTGGTTCCAGCCCCTGACCGGCATCACCAGCGAGAAGCACGATGGCTTTGTCAGCCCTGTGGGCGACGGTACCGCCATCATGGAGTTCTCCGGTAAGGAGCTGGTACGCGGCGAGCCCGATGCTTCCTCCTTCCCCTCCGGCGGTCTGCGCGCTACCTGTGAAGCACGCGGCTACACCGCATGGGACCCCACCAGCTACGCCTTTGTGAAGGATGATGTGCTGTGCATCCCAACCGCATTCGTCAGCTACACCGGCGAGGCTCTGGATAAAAAGACTCCCCTGCTGCGTTCCATGAACGCACTGTCCGGTCAGGCCGTCCGTATCCTGAAGCTGTTCGGCAAGGATGTGGACTACGTTTCCACCACCGTCGGCCCCGAGCAGGAGTACTTCCTGGTCAAAAAGGAGGACTACGAGGCACGTCAGGATCTGATCCTTACCGGCCGCACCCTGTTCGGTGCTCCCTCTGCCAAGGGTCAGGAGCTGGAGGAGCACTACTTCGGTGTCATCCGTCCCGAGGTTTCTGCGTTCATGAAGGAACTGGACGAGGAGCTGTGGAAGCTGGGCGTGCCTGCCAAGACCAAGCACAACGAGGTGGCTCCCTGCCAGCACGAGCTTGCTCCCATCTTCGATACCACCAACGTGGCCATCGACCACAACCTGCTGACCATGGAGATGATGCGCAAGATCGCCCCCAAGTACGGTCTGGTCTGCCTGCAGCACGAGAAGCCCTTTGAAGGCGTGAACGGCAGCGGCAAGCACAACAACTGGTCCATGAGCACCACCCACGAGAACCTGCTGGACCCCGGCGACACCCCCATGGAGAACCTGCAGTTCCTGATCTTCCTGGCCGCTGTTATCAAGGCTGTGGATGAGTACGCCGATCTGCTGCGCACCTCTGTGGCCACCCCGGGCAACGATCACCGTCTGGGCGCTAACGAAGCACCTCCGGCCATCATCTCTATCTTCGTAGGCGAGGAGCTGGAAGCTGTCATCGATGCAATTGCATCCGATTCTCCCTATGCCGGCCCCGTCAAGATGAAGATGGATCTGGGCGTGGACGTTCTGCCCAAGTTCAGCAAGGACACCACCGACCGCAACCGTACCTCTCCCTTCGCTTTCACCGGCAACAAGTTCGAGTTCCGTATGCCCGGCTCTGCCGAGAACCTGAGCGACTGCAACACCATCCTGAACACTGCTGTCGCCAAGGAACTGAAGGGCTACGCCGACGAACTGGAGGGCGCTGAGGACTTTACCAGTGCAGCCATCGCTCTGATCAAGCGCACCATCCGCGACCATCGCCGCGTCATCTTCAACGGCAACGGCTATACCGCCGAGTGGGAGGCCGAGGCAGCAAAGCGCGGCCTACCCAACAAGAAGAATACCCCTGCTGCTCTGCCCGCACTGGTCGAGCCCAAGAACATCCAGCTGATGGAAGAGTTCGGCGTGCTGACCAAGGTGGAGATGGAGAGCCGCTACGAGGTCGAGATGGAGCACTACTCCAAGATCATCAATATCGAGGCTCTGACCATGCTGGAGATGGCTCGCAAGCAGCTGCTGCCCGCCATCAACGCCTACATGAGCGAGGTTGCCAATACCGCCGCTTCCAAGCTGGCTGTCAGCGAGCACATCAGCGTACGCAGCGAGACCAAGACTTTGGAAAAGCTTTCTTCTGACGCCGATGCCATGAGCGATGCCATCGACACCCTGCAGGATGCCGTGAATGCCGCAAAGGCACTGCCCACCGAGAGCGAGAAGGCCGTTGCCTTCCACGATAACGTTCTCCCGGTGATGGATGCCCTGCGTGCCGCTGCCGACGATGCCGAGACTATCTGCGGCGAGGATTACTGGCCTCTGCCCAGCTACAGCAAGATGCTTTACTACGTCTGATAATCTCCTGACAGCGTAAAAAAATAAGCATCCGCCGGCTGCCGGATCAATTAGCCATTCTCCTTTTCCTATTTCTTACACCAGCCCAAAGACCTGCTCCCTTTTTGAGGGCAGGCCTTTGGGCGTTTTATTTGAAATGCAGTTTTTGTAAGGGGGTTATTTATGAGCTATTCCACCCAACAGGATATTCTGGATTTCGTGGAGGACAACAACGTCAAATTTGTGCGCTTTGCCTTCTGTGATATTTTTGGCACCCAGAAGAACATTGCCGTGCTGGCCAGCAATCTGTCCAAGGCGCTGGAAGAGGGCGTGTGCTTTGACGGCAGTTCCATTGCGGGCTTTATGCACGTTGAGGAAAGCGACCTTGTACTGCGGCCGGATCTTTCCACCGTGACCATCCTGCCGTGGCGTCCCACCGAGGGCCGAGTGATGCAGTTCTTCTGCGATGTGGAAAAGCCGGACGGCGCAGCCTTTAGCGGCAACTGCCGTGGCTTTTTGCGGGATGTGAACCGCAAATTCAAAAAGCTGGGGCTTACCTGCAACGTGGGTACCGAGTGCGAGTTTTATCTGTTTGAAAAGGACGACCGTGGCCACCCTACCTGCATTCCCATTGACTTCGGCGGATATTTTGACGTTGCGCCGCTGGATGCGGGTGAAAATCTGCGCCGGGATATCTGCCTGACCATGGAGCAGATGGGTATGGCACCCCAGCACAGCCACCACGAAAGCGGCAACGGCCAGAACGAGATCGACTGCCGCTACGCCGGGCCGCTGAAAACCGCCGACAACGTGATGACCTTTAAGCAGATCGTCCGTGCCATTGCCATGCGCAACGGCCTGCACGCCAGCTTTCTGCCCAAACCCCTGCCCCAGCAGGCCGGCAGCGGGCTGCACATCAACCTCTCGCTTTACATGGACGGCAAAAACCTGTTTGAGGGCGATATTGCCCCGGACAGCATTGCCGGCAGCTTTATGGCCGGTGTGCTGGCACACAGCCGGGAACTGACCGTGTTTACCAATCCCCTGCCCAACAGCTACCAGCGCTTTGGCTGTGACGAAGCGCCCCGCTATGTGAGCTGGAGCCGCCAGAACCGCAGCCAGCTGGTGCGCATTCCCATGGTCAAGGGCGACAACTGCCGCATGGAGCTGCGCAGCCCGGACCCCGCCTGCAACCCGTATCTGGCCATTGGCCTGATCCTTGCCGCCGGATTGGACGGCATTGAGCAGCGCATGGTCTTGCAGCCGCCGGTGAACCGCAACCTGTTCGATTCCGCCGAAGCCAAGGGACTGGGGCTTGAGACCCTGCCCGCCACCCTTGAGGAGGCGGTGCAGGTGGCCGAGGAGAGCGAGTTCCTGCGCCGGGTGCTGCCAGAGGGGCTTTCTAAACGCTATTTCTCGGAGGAGCTCAAGCGCTGCGCCGCACTGCGGAGTGCGCCTGACCGGGCCGAGCACGAGCGCGTCTACTATTTTAACGCCATCTGATCCCTGCCAGCGCAGGAGAAAGGAGTGCGGAAAATGGGACGCGCACTGATCGTAAGCGCCGGTGCCAACTCCAACGAGTATATTGCCGCGCGGCTGTCCGAGATGGGTTACAGCCGCCCGGTGATCATTCCCAGCGGAGCCGAGGCACGGCGCAGAATGTCGGAATCTGATTTTGAGTTGATCGTGGTCAACGCTCCCCTGCCCGATGAGTTCGGGCACGAATTGTGCATCACCGCTGTGGAGCAGACTGATGCCGGTGTGGTCTTTCTGGTAAAGGCCGCACAGGCTGAGCAATTGCTTGCCCCCCTGAACGAGCAGGGGGTGCTGCTGCTGAGCAAACCCTTCACCACCCCGTTGTTTTTGCAGGCCATGCACATGGCGGCTGCCGGCAACCACCGCCTGCAGCGACTGCGGCAGGAAAACGCCCGCCTGCAGGACAAGATCGGGCAGCTGCGGCTGGTCAGCCGGGCAAAGTGCTGTCTGGTAGAGCACGCCCACATGACCGAGGCCGAAGCGCACCGCTACCTTGAAAAACAGGCTATGGACACCCGCCGCGACCGCGCCGAGGTGGCGCAGGAGGTGCTGGAAGAGTACGCTGACAGAAACGAATGAGACATAGGGTTTCGCCACGCACCCGCAGGGAAAGGGGTGCGCCGAGAGCGGGCCTTTTATGGGAGAGTTTTATTCTACAACAAAGGAAGGTATATTTTTATGGCAAAATTTATTTTTGTGACCGGCGGCGTGGTCTCCGGTCTGGGCAAGGGCATTACCGCTGCATCTCTGGGCCGGCTTTTGAAGTGCCGCGGCCTGAAGGTGGCCAGCCAGAAGCTGGACCCCTATGTGAACGTGGACCCGGGCACCATGAGCCCGCTGCAGCACGGCGAGGTGTTCGTGACCGATGACGGCACCGAGACCGATCTGGATCTGGGACACTACGAGCGCTTCATCGACGAAAATCTGAACAAGTACTCCAACCTGACCACCGGCAAGGTGTACTGGAACGTGCTGAACAAGGAGCGTCAGGGCGCTTATCTGGGACAGACGGTGCAGATTATCCCTCACATCACCAACGAGATCAAGAGCTACATTTATAATCTGGCCTCCTCTACCGAAGCCGATGTGGTCATTACCGAGATCGGCGGCACCACCGGCGATATCGAGAGCCAGCCCTTCCTTGAAGCCATCCGTCAGGTTGGTCTGGAGCAGGGACGGGAGAACTGCTGCTACATCCATGTGGTGCTGGTGCCCTACATCTCCGGCTCGGATGAATACAAGTCCAAGCCCGCGCAGCACTCGGTCAAGGAGCTGCAGGGCATGGGCGTAAGCCCCGACATCATCATTCTGCGCGCAGACGGCAGTGTGGGCAGCGATATCCGCCGCAAGATTAGCACCTTCTGCAACGTCAAGCCCGAGTGCGTCATTGAGAACCTGACCATGCCGAGCCTGTACCAGTGCCCGCTGATGCTGCACACCAACGGTCTGGACGATGTGGTGGTACAGCAGCTGCACCTCGATGTTCCCCCCGCCGACCTGACCGAGTGGAAGCAGGTGGTCTCCCGCATCGCCACCCGCAGCAAGACCTGCACCATTGCACTGGTGGGCAAGTATGTCAAGCTGCACGACGCATATCTCTCGGTGATGGAAAGCCTGTATCATGCCGGGTTTGAGAATGACAGTCAGGTGGAGATCCGCTGGGTAGAAAGCGAGGATCTGACCGATCAGGCCGCCTGCAAGGAGGCCTTTGCGGATGTGGACGGCATCATCGTGCCCGGCGGCTTTGGCGACCGCGGCATTGAGGGTATGATTCAGGCAGCCCAGTACGCCCGCGAGAACCATGTGCCCTGCTTTGGCATCTGCCTTGGTATGCAGATCATGGTCATTGAATTTGCCCGCAATGTGCTGGGCTACAAGGACGCCAATTCCAGCGAGTTCACCCCGGACGGTGCCCACAATGTCATCTCCCTGATGCCGGACCAGCAGGGCAATATCCCCAAGGGCGGCACCATGCGTCTGGGCAAGTACCCCTGCACGGTGAAGCCCGGCACCAAGATGGCCGAGTGCTACGGCGAGAACGAGATCTGGGAGCGTCACCGCCACCGCTATGAGTTCAACAACGACTTCCGGCAGGAGATGCAGGACGCCGGGCTGGTCATCTCCGGCACTAGCCCGGACGGCCATCTGGTGGAGACTGTGGAGCTGCCCGGCCGCGACTTCCATCTGGGTGCACAGTTCCACCCGGAGTTCAAGAGCCGCCCCAACCGCGCACATCCCCTGTTCAAGGGCTTTATTGCCGCTGCGCTGCGCTACCGCGCTGCCGCCCAGCGGGATATGCTGCATCTGTAATAGCATAATATAACGGCAAGGCCGCAGCACAAAATACCGTGCTGCGGCCTTGCTTTATGTAAGACGATTTTAAATGCTTTCCGCGCCGTCCTGTCTGGCGTGATTTGCCTGCTTATTCTCGTACATCCGCTGGTCGGCGATATAGCGCACCTGCTGCACGTCCACGCTTTCGGCGGGGTACAGGGCGTAGCCGCAGCTGGCACCCACGCTCACGGTATTGCCGTCGATCTCGTAGGGCACAGCGACCATCTCACAGATCAGGTTCATCTTGCTGGCGCAGGCCTCCGACTCCATCGGGCCGAGCAGCAGCAGGGCGAACTCGTCGCCGCCCAGACGGAAGGCGTAGTCCCGGCTGCGGATGCAGCCCTGCAGCCGCTGGGAAACGCCCTTCAGCAGCTTATCGCCCACATCATGGCCGTAGGTATCGTTGACCGGCTTGAAGCGGTCCAAGTCCATATAGAACAGTGCAAAGGGCTGGCTGTGCTGCTCCAGCACTGTCAGCACCCGGTCAAAATAGCGCTTGTTCAGCAGGCCGGTCAGGCCATCGGTATTGGCAAGGCTTTGCAGCAGATGCTGCTTGCCCATATCCTGCACGATCATCATCACGCGGGTCAGGCGATTTTCCTTCCACGCCATGGGAACGACCGTCATCATGAAAAATGCGCTTTTATCGCGGGCGGCATATTCCAGCTTGAGGGAGTCGTTGTCCGTTTTGATGAGCCTGCGCAGGTTTTCCGGGGCCAGCATCTGGGGGATCTTGGCGTTTTCGCTATCGGTCAGAACTACATACTTGCGCGATATTTGCTCCAGCATCTGCTGGTAAGAGCCCTCCGGTTGGTACAGCGGCTCTCCGCGCCGCTCGTGGTACTGGTAGCGGTCGCGGTCCAGATCGCACACTGCAAAACGCTCCACAACGCGTGCCATGCCCGCAAACATCATATCACTCTTTTCCCGGCGGCGCTCCAGCTCCTTGCGGCGGTTGCGCTCCGCGTCACGCTGGATCTTTACCACGCCTGCCATGATCAGAAGCCCCAGCAGCGCAATGATAAAGATGGTAGCCATCTGCACCCGGCGCATCCCGGCATCCACCACCCCGGTGGGCACGATGCCAATGATGCCCCAATCCAGAATGCCCAGCGGCTGATAGATCAGGTAATATTTCTGCCCGTTCATAGTGAACAGTACGCAGCCCTCACCGCCCTGCGGCAAGGTCTGCACCATGGTATCAAAGTAAGACTGATCCACGCTGGCGTTCTGCTGTAAGTAATCAAACAGGTTGGTCATCAATTCCGCGATCACGGTCTTGACCTCGGTAGAAAGCACCACCTCGCCGTCGGAGCGCACGACATAGCAATCGCTCTGCCCCTCATAGACCATACTGCTCAGCAGCTTTTCCAGCACAGCGTTGTCGTAGCTGACTGCCAGCGCCGTATAGGTGGTGTCACCCAGCTGCAAGGGCTGCTCCATAGGCATGGCAAACATGACCTTGCGGATGCCCTGACTGGAGGTGTAGCTGGTGATCACCGGGCCGTTTGCGGCATACAGCTCTGCAAAGTTTTCCTTCATGTGCTCTGCCGTGCCCTGCCGCCCGGCGGTGGTCCAGAACTCGCACTGCTCGTTGAAGAGAAAAAAATCCGTGTACTGCCATGTCGCCTTTTGGGCGATATACTCCTGCCACTGCTCCTCCTGCTGTCCCAGCTCCGCAAGGGTGCCCAGGTAGCTGTCCCAGTCGGTCAGGATGTTCCAGTTGCGCTGCGCAAACATGGTAAAGGTCTTGGCAGACTGCCCATAGGTGGAAAGCAGGTTTTCCGTGCTTTCCTGATAGATCTGCTCCTGCGTATAATCAGTGTAAACAAGGATGCCGACCAGCAGTGCCAGCAGCATCCCCGCTATGAGCAGGATATTTTTTCGTTTCTTCTTCATATGGTCGTTTCCCCCTGACCGCCCCGCAGCCAAGTTTCTTCCCGTATACGCTTTCCCTGATCCTTACATCAAAGCCAGGCGCACAAAGCTTTAAAATATGCACAAATACCGTGTGTCAGTTTCCGCATAAAATGACACCTTTCCCTTAAAATTATACCATTCTGAAAAAAGCTGGTCAACACATTCCCGGGGCGTTTCGTGTCATTTAAAGGGCGTTTCGTGCCATTTTTCTCTGCCGCTTTTCAGCGTACATAAAAAGCAAAAGACCCGCAGGCCGCACCTGAACCTTTCAGGGCTGCTGCGGGTCTTTTAGCTGGTGCAGAAGAAGGGACTTGAACCCTCACTCACTAGGAACTGGTGCCTAAAACCAGCGTGTCTGCCATTCCACCACTTCTGCTCATAGAAAAAAGGCAAGTCAAAAACCGACTTGCCTTCTGGTGCGAGGGAGGGGACTCGAACCCCCAAGGATAAACCACACGCACCTCAAACGTGCGCGTCTGCCAGTTCCGCCACCCTCGCATACCTGTTGTACAGTTCTCCGGTTTTTGAGGTAGAAAACCGTTGGTGCGGACTGCTTGGATATAGTAACATATTTCCGGCCATTCGTCAAGTGGTTTCTTTGTTTCTCATAAGTTTTTTTATGCTTCATATCTATAATAGCAGCGCAGCGCGCGCAAAAGCAGCCTTGCAGGCAATTGCACAGGTCATTTGTGTGCAGAAAGTCTGCCTGCGGCGCTGCGCCCAGAGCAAAGGAGGGGGTTCGTGTATGAAACTTTTTGTGCGGCGCACCGGCGGGCGCATCGGGCTATGGGGCGGGCTGCTGGCAGCAGCACTGGCAGCGTTTGCGGCAGGGTGGCTGGTGCCGGTACGCACACCGGCGGGCTGCAAGCTGAGCGAGCTGACCGCCGCGCCGGATTTTTCGCCCTTTTCTCCTGCCGCACCGGTTGTTGCTGCATCAGATGCCGGTACGCCCGCTGCCCCTACCCTGCCGGAAAAATGGGTCTGCCTGACCTTTGACGATGGTCCCAGCAAGACCACCCCGGAGGTGCTGGCGGCTCTGGATGCCGCCGGGGTGCACGGCACCTTTTTTGTGGTAGCTACCGGCTACAACGAGAAATATCTGCCCCTGCTCACGCAGGCCGCTGCCGCCGGGCACCAGATCGCGCTGCACTCTGCCTCCCACGAATACAGCGACATCTACCGCAGCAGCGCCGCCTACTGGAAGGATATCACCCTGCTGAAGGAGCGCATCGCTCCCTATGTGGATGCAGAGAGCATCCGATACCTGCGCTTTCCCGGCGGCAGCACCAACACCGTGAGCCGCCGCTACGGCGGCAAGGGGCTGATGCCGCAGTTGAAAACCGAGGTAGAGCAGCGCGGCTGGCAGTGGGTGGACTGGAACGTCTGCGCCGAAGACGCCGTGGGCGGGCACCCCAGTGCAGATACCATCTACCGCAATGTGGTGCGGGAGACCGGCGAGCAGACCCATTGTGTGGTGCTGATGCACGACTCTGCCACCACCCGCACCACCGCCGAGGCACTGCCGGATATCATCCGGTGGTATACAGACAACGGCTACACCTTTTTGACCGTAGCCGAGGCGCTGCCGCTGGGGTAACGCGCCTTATAGCCACCTTTCAAGGCAGCGTCCCAGCAGCACCCCGGCAGAGGCCAGCACTGCCAGCCAGAGCCAGCCTGCGCCGCCGGTCACCACCCACCCCGCCGCCAGAATGGCGGCAAAGGTACATACCGGCGGCACAGCGATATGCAGGATGCGCAGCAGCTTCTCCCGCCGGGGCGGCAGTCCTGCGTCCAGCTGCTCGGGGTGCAGGGCATCGCAACAGATCTCGTCCCGGTACTTGCCCGGGTTGCGGTAGGCCTTATACGCGATGCCGTCCAGCAAAAACTCCGGGTACATCCCCTCTTTGGTCAGGGTGAACTGCATCCCCTTTTCCTCTGCATAGGCCTGCAAAGCCGCCGTAAACTCCTGCGGGGTGTTGATGCTGCCCTGCGGGATAAAGAAAAAGTGCTTTTGATGCTGCACCTTCGCCAGCGTGCAGTAATCCTGCAGCCAGCCGGAGAAGAACCCCTGCTGATGGGCAGGGCTTTCCATGCGGGTCAGGCAGGCGTCCACGTCCAGCGTGTCCGTCTGCGGAGCCTGCCGGGCAAGGTCGGCGCAGAACTGCATGGCTGCCGCCAGCTGCGCCGCCTGCTGCTCCAGCACGGCCTGCTGGGCTTGCAGCGCCTGTTGCAGGGGCTGTTCCCCGCGCAGTACCGCCTTGATGGTAGGCAGCGGCACATCCAGCATCCGCAGCATACGGATGAGCTTGAGGGTGCGGACGTTCCCGGCGGTGTAATCGCGGTAGTCATTGCCCTGCCTGCGTGCCGGTGTGAGAAGCCCTTCTTTTTCGTAAAAGCGGATGTTCGGGGCGGACACACCGCTTTGTTCAGAAGCCTGTTTGATGTTCATTTGCTTCACCTCCGCCCTTACATTACACCTTAAAGCCGGTTGAAGGTCAAGGGTTTTCACGCAAAAAGGGATATTCAAGGCAAAAAGCTGCTATTCTGCGCCCTCATCAGTCACCTGCGGTGACAGCCGTTCCCCTCTTTGTCACCTACGGTGACATTTCTCCCCGGCGCGGGGAGAATCTGTCCCTTCCGGGGGAAGCCATTATTCGGAAAGGCGATTTCACAGTAAAAAGAGCCGCCGCACAAAAATGTGCAGCGGCTCTGTGAAAAGATGTTTTTATGATATGTATGTCACAGTCTGTGGCCGTGACATACATATTTTTTATTTTTAGTTCGCAGACTGGCAGAACAGGCTGAAGGTGCGGTAGGCCATGTACAGGTCGGTCTTATGGATGACCTCGAAGGGAGAGTGCATGGACAGCACGGGCACGCCGAGATCCAGCACCTTGATGCCGCGGTTTGCCACATACTTGGCAATGGTGCCGCCGCCGCCCAGATCCAGACGGCCCATCTCGCCGATCTGCCATGCCACGTTGTTGGCATCCAGCATCCGGGTGATGTCGCCCAGCAGCTCGGCGTTGGCGTCGCTGGCAGAGCTCTTGCCGCGGCTGCCGGTGTACTTGAAGATGGCAATGCCGCGGCCGGCGTAGGTGCCGTTCTGCTTTTCAAAGGCGCTTGCCCAGGAGGGGTCGTAGGCAGCGGTCACGTCCGCAGACAGGCACACGCTGTTGCGGAAGGCGAGAATGTCGTCCTGACCGGCAGCACGGCAGAGCAGCTGCATAAAGTGGAACACATACATACTCTGCATACCGGTCACACCGTCGGAACCGATCTCTTCCTTATCGGTCAGCACGCAGATGGTGGTGTGCACGGGATCCTTGGTCTCGATCTCGGCCAGCAGTGCGGGGTAAGCATCCACGCGGTCATCGTGGCCGTAGGCACCAATCATGGAGCGGTCAAAGCCCACGTCGCGTGCCTTGCTGGCGGGCACCACCTCAATCTCGGCGCGGGTGAAGTCGCGCTCGGTGATGCCGTACTTCTGGTTCAGCAGGATGAGGGTGTTCAGCTTGACAGCCTCCTTGACGTCCTCTTCCTCCACGGTGTCAGAGCCGATGAGCACGTTCAGCTCCTCGCCCTTGATGCCCTCGCTGAGCTTGCGCTCGTTCTGCTCAGCACCCAGATGGGGCAGAAGGTCGGTGATGCAGAACACGGGATCGTTCTCGTCCTCACCGATGGCAAAGTTGACGCTGGAGCCGTCGGCGCGGGTAAACACGCCGTGGATGGCCAGCGGGATGGTAGCCCACTGGTACTTGCGTATACCGCCGTAGTAGTGGGTGCGGAAGTAGCTCATGTGGTCAGACTCGTACAGGGGGTTGGGACGCAGGTCCAGACGGGGGCAGTCGATGTGGGCGATGACCAGACGGAAGCCCTCTTCATAGGGCTTCTGGCCGATGGTAGCCGCCACAACAGCCTTGTTCTCCTGAATGAAGTAGACCTTCTCACCGGGGGCGTAGGCCTTTTTGGGTTCAAAAGCCTTGTAGCCGGCAGCCAGCAGCATCTGCTCGCTGACAACGGCAGCCTCGCGCTCGGTCTTGGCGCTGTCCATAAATTTCTTGTAGCCCTCGGCAAAGGCAGCAGCCTTTTCCTTTACGTCTGCCTGCTTGTCGGCAGCGTACTCAGGGGTGTAGAGCAGCTTTTCGGCGTACTCTTTTGCAGTAAGTTTCTCACTCATGATTTTTTGCTCCTTAACTTTTTATCATTGACCTGCGTACAGACGCTGATAGGTCTGGTAGCAGGCGGTGATCTTGTTGACGTAGTGGTGCATCTGGTTATAAGGGAAGCCCTGCAGCGTTTCCCCGTCTGCGGAGTGCTCCTCTATTTGCAGCAGCTGATCCACCGTGCCCCAGCCGCTGTGGTAAGCCGCTGCCGCCGTGGATACATCCCCTTTGTAGCGCACCATGCAAAGGTGCAGGTAATAGCACCCAAAGCGGATGGCGGTATCGGGGTCGTACAGGTCGGCAAAGGTCAGCGGTTCCTCCGGGGCGATCTTGCTGCGCATCCAGAGAAAGGTCTCCTCAGTCATCTGCATCAGGCCCCGGGCATCTACACTGGAGGTAGCCTGCGGGTCAAAGCCGCTTTCGGTGCGAATAAAGGCGTAGACCAGCAGCGGGTCCAACTCATAGGCTGCTGCCCATTTTTCCACCAGCTGCTCGTACTTGCGGGGGTACAAAAGCTGCTCTGCCCGGTTGCACAAAGGCGGCACCACGCACACCGTAAGCACCACAGCCAAGCACAAAGCGACCAGCCGCCGCACCATCCGGCGGCGGCGCTGCTGTTTGCGGCGACGCAGTTTTTCCCGCGCGGCGCGGCGCTCCCGGGCGGCGATGGGGTCGTAGGCTTTTTCATAATTTTGTTCGTTCAAAGCGCTGCCGTCACGCCCCCTTCTGCCTGCAGCCGCTCACACAGGCGGGCGGCTGCGGCTTGCAGCGCCTCCAACCCGGCGTCGTTATGCAGGGTGTAGTCTGCCTGTGCGGTCAGGGTTTGTTCCGGGGTCTGAGCGTTCAAGCGGCGGGCAGCCATTTCCGGCGAGATGCCGTCCCGCGCCACGATGCGCGCCACGCTGGTTTCAAAGGGTGCAGTGACCACGCACAGGCGATCGCATTCAGCCTGCGCCGCCGTGCCCACGATGACCGCACCGTCCAGTACAAAAAGGGGCGCACCGGCGGTCTGCGCCGCCTGCTTTGCGGCGCGGATGCGTGCCACGATGGCGGGGTGGGTCAGACTGTCCAGCGCGGCCTTGCCCTCCGGGGTGGCAAAGGCGCGGTCAGCCAACAGACGGCGGTCCAGCGTGCCGTCCGGCTTTAAAATATCCCCACCGAACCGCGCCGCAAGCTGCGGCAGCAGCGGCGAGCCGGGCAGCAAAATTTCCCGGCTGAGCTGGTCGGCATCCACCAGCGGCACGCCGTGGGCGGCAAATACCGCCGTGACCGTGGATTTGCCGCAGCCGCTGCGCCCTGTGATGCCCAAGGTAATCATAGGTCGATCACCCGGAAGGCGGCGGCGCGGATCAGGCGGTTGTACACTGC
>ERZ772812.1414-NODE-1414-length-17570-cov-6.347188_pt1 | contig 17570 bp, 19 predicted proteins | sample MGYA00511343_ERZ772812 | MGnify/ENA primary metagenome ERZ772812 (study PRJEB29015, sample SAMEA2737706) | human gut metagenome | biome: human gut; feature: human-associated habitat; material: faeces | place: China | collected 2012 ...
CGGTCTGCCGCTGATGGGCTACACCACATGGGGCCCTATCGACCTTGTGAGCGCATCCACCGGTGAGATGAAAAAGCGCTACGGCTTTATCTATGTGGATAAGGACAACGACGGCAACGGCACACTGGCCCGCAGCCGCAAGGACAGCTTCTACTGGTACAAAAAGGTCATTGCTTCAAACGGCTCTGACCTTGCATAAAATACAAAAACAAACGAGAGAGGAACCAGAAAAGAATGATGCCTGAGATCATTGCACACCGTGGTGCGTCCTACCTTGCACCGGAAAATACCCTTACAGCATTCCGCAAGGCGATGGAGATCGGCGCGGACGGCGTGGAAATGGACGTACAGCAGACCAGCGATAAAAAGCTGGTGATCCACCACGATTTTGTCATTGACTGGCACACCGATATGCGTGGCCAGATCTACGACATGACCGAGGGCGAGCTGAAGGCGCTGGACTTTGGCAGCTGGAAGGATGTGAACTATCGGAACGAGAGGATCGCTACCCTGCAGGAGGCACTGGCTCTGTGCAGGGAAATGGAAGGTACCATCGTTCAGCTGGAAATGAAGGCCACCATCGATGACGACCCGGATTTTGTCCCCCGCGTGATCGAGGAGGTGCGTGCAGCAAACATTACCGACCGGCTGGTGGTGATCTCGTTCAACCACGACCTGCTGCGGCAGGCCAAGGCGCTGATGCCGGAACTGCGGGTGGGCGTGCTGCTGTACGGCGCATTCGAGAGCATGGTGCTGCCGCCGCCGGTCATCTGGAAGGACCTGGGCCTGGTGAACGGCATGGAGGATGAGGAAGCGGCGCTGGACGAAGAACTGGCCGCCCTGCCGGTGGATGCGGGCATGGACCCGGATGAGGAAAACGGCTGGATGACCCGCTGGGTGAACGACAAGGTGAGCATGCTGCGGGCAAACTTCCCCGGGGAGAGCCTGCAGGCGGTGGCAAAGCATCTGGCCGACCAGCACAACCCGGTGGCCTATGTCAAAAGCCTGGACTTTGCGCCGGAGTACGTCAGCTGCGAATACCACACCGCCTACAGCAACCCGGGCTTCATCGCCAAGCTGCAGGCCATGGGGGTCAAGGTGGCCCTGTGGACCGTGGACACCGAGGATGCCGTGCGCAGCCTGCTGCCGCTGGGGCCGGACTGCCTTGTGACCAACCGCCCCGACCGCGTGCGGGAGTGGATGGAAAAGGAACAGGCGGCGACCGCCCCGACAGAGTCTGCCCCCGCTGCTGAAGCAGACACCGGGACAGCTGCCGCAGAGTAAACCGACCGGAACAGACACAAAAAAAGAGATAGGCTTTCCCGAAAGGGATCGCCTATCTCTTTTTCATTCATTTTATTCTGCTGCGTCGGTCAGCACAAAGGTCAGCTCTGCGGTGACGGCGCACTTGCCGTCCACCCATGCCGAGGCCTTGCCTACGCCCACAGCGCCGTGCTGCTGTACCAGCTCGCAGTGGAGGGTGAGCACGTCCCCGGGGGTGACCTGCTTGCGGAAGCGGGCACTCTTGATGCCGCCGAACAGCGCAAGCTTGCCCTTGTTTTCCGGCAGGCTCAACGCCGCCACAGCGCCGGTCTGTGCCAATGCTTCCAGCAGCAGCACGCCGGGCATGACCGGCTGCGCCGGGAAGTGGCCGTTGAAGAATTCCTCGTTGCGGGTGACGCACTTGCGGCCGATGGCCCACTGCCCCGGCTCGTAGTCCAGAACACGGTCCACGAGGGCAAAGGGGTAGCGGTGGGGCAGGATCTCCGCGATCTGTACACTGCTCAGGGTGTTGGCGTTTTCACGCACGGTACGGGGCTCTGCCATGGGTCAGCCCTCCCATCTGCGCAGGGCGATGCAGGCGTTGTGGCCGCCAAAGCCCAAGCTGTTGCTCAGCGCGTACTGCATCTCCTGCTGCCGCCCGGTGTTGGGCACATAGTCCAGATCGCACTCCGGGTCGGGCTGGGCGTAGTGGATGGTGGGCGGGGCGAACTGGTCCCGCAGTGCCAGCGCGGTAAACACGGCCTCGATGCCGCCCGCGCCGCCCAGCAGATGGCCGGTCATGCTCTTGGTGCTGACCACGGTCATCTCCTTGGCGTGTGCGCCGAACACGGCGTGGATGGCGGCAGTCTCGCAGGCATCGTTCATGTGGGTGCCGGTGCCGTGGGCGTTGATGTGATTCACCTGCTCCGGTGCGATGTCGGCATCCACCAAGGTCAGCTTCATGCAGTCGATGGCACCTGCGCCGCCGGGAGCCGGAGCGGTAAAGTGATAGGCATCGCAGTTGGCACCGTAGCCCACCACCTCGGCATAGATGTGTGCGCCGCGCGCTCTTGCGTGCTCCAGTTCTTCCAGCACCAGCACACCGCTGCCCTCACCCATGACAAAGCCGCCGCGGCGGGCGTCAAAGGGCAGGCTGGCAGCGTCCGGGTCGGTGGCGGTGGAAAGTGCCTTCATGCTGGTAAAGCCGCCGATGCCCAAGGGGCTGATGCAGCTTTCCGCGCCGCCGCAGACCATCACCGGCTCATAGCCGTCCCGGATGCGGTGGAAGGCGTCGCCTACGGCGTTGGTGCCGCCGGCGCAGGCCGTGACCGGGCAGGTGCACATGCCCTTCAGACCGAAGCGGATGGCCACCTGCGCCGCTGCCATGTTGGCAATGGCCATGGGCACAAAGTAGGGGCTTACCTTCTCCATGCCCTTTTCCTCGCCGCGGGCGTGCTGCTCCTCGATCGTGGGCAGACCGCCGATGCCGCTGGACAGGATGACGCCGATGTCCTTGCCCTCGGCCTCGGTATCAAGGCCGCTGTCTGCAATGGCTTCGGCGGCAGCGCCCAGTGCCAGCAGGGTGAAGCGCGCCATTTTGCGGACTTCCTTTTTGTCCACCACGCTCTCGGGGTCAAAATCCTTTACCTCACCAGCCAGCTTGCACTTGAAGTCGGTGGTGTCGAACTGGGTGATGGGGCCGATGCCGCATTTACCGGCACGGGCTGCTGCCCAGCTGTCCGCCACATTGTTGCCCAGCGGGTTCACCGTGCCAAGGCCGGTGATCACAACTCTGCGTTTTTCCATAAGGGTTCTCCTTTACATTGCCATGCCGCCGTCCACACAGAGCACCTGCCCGGTGAGATAGCTGCTTTGTTCTGCGGCAAAAAACGCCACTGCCTGTGCCACATCCTCCGGCTGGCCTGCGCGGCCCGCGGGGATGCCCTGCGTCATGCCGGTGCGCACCGCCTCCGGCAGCACGGCAGTCATGTCGGTGTCGATAAAGCCGGGTGCTACCGCGTTCACGGTCACGTTCCGCGCGGCCAGTTCCCGGGCAAGGCTCTTGGTCAGACCGATGAGCCCCGCCTTGCTGGCGGCGTAGTTGGTCTGCCCGGCGTTGCCCCGCAGCGCCACCACGCTGGAAAGGTTCACGATGCGGCCATAGCGCTGGCGCACCATGCGGCGGGCGGCCTCCTTGCAGCAGAGAAAGGCGCTTTTCAGGTTGGTGTCCAGCACCGCTTCAAAATCCTGCTCGGTCAAGCGCAAAATCAGGTTGTCCCGGGTGATGCCCGCGTTGTTCACCAGCACATCCACCCGGCCAAAGGCCTCGGCAGCGGCATCGAACAGCGCCTTGCAGCCCTCGGCGGTGGATACATCCGCCTGCACGGTCACCGCCTGCACGCCCTCGGCGCGGCAGAGCGCTGCCGTCTGCTCCGCAGGCTCTGCGCCGTGGCAGTAATTCACCACCACATTGCAGCCCTGCTTTGCCAGTGCCACGCACACTGCGCGGCCAATGCCCCGGCTGCCGCCGGTAACAATGGCGGCGCGGGTCAGCTTTTCTTCACTCATTCTGCATCCTTCCATGCGGTCAGCACCGCATCCAGCTGTTCCGGGGTCTCCACTGCGGTGCAGACCACCCCGGGCAGGGTCTTTTTCACAAAACCGCTCAGGGCATTGCCGGGGCCGACCTCCAGAATGTGGTCCACACCCAGCTCACCCAAGCGGCGCAAAGTGTCCTCCATGTAGACGCTGCTCTGCACCTGCTTTACCAGCAGCTGCGGGATGCTGTCGGTCTCGGCCTTTTCATGCCCCAGACAGTTGAACAGCACCGGCGTCTCCATGGTGCCGAAGTTTTCGCCCGCAAAGCGCTGTGCCAGTGCATCCCCTGCGGGAGCCATCAGCTTTGTGTGGAAGGGGCCGCTGACCTTCAGCGGGATACAGCGGCGGGCACCGGCTTCCTTTGCCAGCGCGGCGGCCTGCTCCACAGCGGCCTTTTCGCCGCCGATGACCAGCTGCCCCGGGCAGTTGTAGTTGCAGATCTGCACACAGCCTGCCGCAGCCGCCTGTTCGCAGCAAGCAGACAGTTTTTCTCTGTCCAGCCCCAGCACGGCGGTCATACCGCAGTCAAGGCCCTTTGCAGCCTCGGCCATGGCCCTGCCCCGGAAGGCGGTCAGCTCGATGGCCTGCTTTGCGGTGAACACCCCGGCTGCCTGCAGCGCGGAGTATTCGCCCAGCGAAAGCCCTGCCAGATAGGCGGGCTTCACACCCTTTTCGGCCAGCACGGCGGTCACGCCGCAGGCAAAGGCCACCATGCAGGGCTGGGTGTATTCGGTCTGATTCAAAACGCCGTCCGGATCCTCAAAGCAGACGCGGTGCAGGTCAAAATCCAGCGCTGCGCTGTCAAAGGCCGCCCGGAAGGCGGGAGATGCTTCGTAAAATTCCTTGCCCATGCCGGGGTGCTGTGCACCCTGACCGGCGTAAAGTACGGCAAGCTTCATAAGTTCTGCCTCCATTCGGTCACAAGTTCGTCCATCAGCTCGCGCACGGTGCGCATCCGGTCAAGCCGACCCACGTTTTCGCCGCAGAAGAAAAGTCCTTCCTCCACGTTGCCCTTCACCGCCTCGATGAGGGCGTGGGTGATGCAGTAGGGTACGGCGGCGGGGTCGCAGGTCTTGAGGCACCGGGCGCAGTGCTTGGGCGGGAAGCGCTTGCCCTCAGCCAGCGCCTGCACCAGCGGGGTGTTCAGCGCGCGGCCGGGCATTCCCACCGGGCTGTGGATGATGCGCACATCCTCCGGCTTTGCCGCCAGCAGCACGTCCTTGTAGGTCTGGGAGGCGTCGCACTCGTAGGTGGGGATAAAGCGGGTAGCCAGCTGCACGCCCGCAGCGCCAAGCTTTGTAAAGTGTGCCATGTCGGCACCGGTGTACACGCCGCCCGCCACAAATACCGGGATGGCGTGGCCGTATTGCTCCTCGTATGGCTTCACCTCGGCCAACACCCCGGGCAGAATCTCGTCCAAAGTCTGGCAGCGGTCGGCCAGCAGGTCCTCCTCGGCAAAGCCGAGATGCCCGCCCGCCTTGCAGCCCTCGATGACCACAAAATCGGCGGTGCGGTCAAAGCCCTTTGCCCAGCGGCGCAGGATGAGCTTTGCCGCCCGGGCGCTGGACACGATGGGTGCAATGGCTACCTCTTTGGTGCCCACGATGCCCGGCAGTTCCAGCGGCAGACCCGCACCGGAGACCACGGCATCCACTCCCGCCGCCACGGCGGTGCGGATAGCCTCGACATAGTCCCGGGTGGCTACCATGGCGTTGATAGCTACCAGACCCACGCCCCCGGCAATGGCCTTGGCTTTTTGAATTTCTGCGGTCAGAGCGCGGTGGTTTGCAGCCGCCGGGTCACGGGCAAAATCCGGCTCGCGGTAGCCTGCATCGGCGGTGGAGATGCACCCCATGCCGCCGCAGGCTGCTACCGCACCTGCCAGCCCGCCCAGCGAAACGCCTACGCCCATGCCGCCCTGCAAAATGGGTACTTGCAGGGGCTTGCCGCCAAGGGTCAGCATTCGGCGTTCAGCGCGGCAATGCGCTGCCTCCCGCCCTGCCACAGTTCGGCAAGGATGTCAGCCACAGGGCGTACCTCGTGCAGCATTCCGGCCACCTGACCGGCCATCAGGCTGCCGCTTACCGTGTCGCCCTCAAAGACGGCGCGGCGCAGGCTGCCCAGCGTGTATTTCTCCAGCTCCATCTTGTCCGCGCCCGCCTTTTCCTGACGGACATACTCCCGGCTCATGCGGTTTTTCAGCACACGCACCGGTGCACCCACGGTGCGTCCGGTGACGATGGTGTCACTGTCCCCGGCTTTGAGCAGCGCGGCCTTGTAGTTGGGGTGAATGGGGCACTCCTCGCTTGCCAGCAGGCAGGTGCCCACCTGCACCCCGCAAGCGCCCAGCGCCAGCGCAGCTGCCAGCTGACGGCCATCGGCAATGCCGCCTGCGGCAATAACCGGCACGCTGACCGCGTCCACCACCTGCGGCACCAGTGCCATGGTGGTCATCTCGCCCACATGGCCACCGCTCTCGGTGCCCTCGGCGATGACGGCATCGATGCCCAGCGGCTCCAGATGCCGTGCCAGCACGGCAGCCGCCACCACCGGGATCACCTTGATGCCGGCAGCTTTCCACATGGGAACGTATTTTCCCGGGTTTCCTGCGCCGGTGGTGACCACGGCAACCTTTTCCTCCACCACGATCTGGGCAAACTCATCTGCCTGCGGGTGCATGAGCATGATGTTTACGCCAAAGGGCTTGTCGGTCAGCTCCCGGCAGCGGCGGATGTTCTGGCGCAGGGTATCGGCATTCATGCCGCCCGCACCGATGATGCCCAGTGCACCGGCGTTGGAGCAGGCGGCGGCAAACTCGCCGGTGGCAATGTTGGCCATGCCGCCCTGAATGATGGGAAATTCTGTCCCCAAAAGCTGATTCAGTCGATTCATACGGGTCTCCTTTTCTCAAACTCCAGCATGACGCCGCCCCAGGTGAGGCCGCCTCCAAATCCCACAGCCACAACCCGGCTGCCCGGGCCAATCCGGCCCAGATCCTGCAGCTCACTCAAGGCCAGGGGAATGCTGGCAGCGGAGGTATTTCCATAATGTTCAATGTTTTTATAGTATTTCTCCGGCGGAATACCAAGCTTTCTGGCGGCCAGGTCTGTGATACGGGCGTTGGCCTGGTGGAACACAAAGCAGTCCACATCCGCAACGGTGCAGCCACGCTGCTGCAAAACCTGCTCCACGCACCTGGGTACCGTTTCCACTGCAAAGCGGAACACTCCCCGGCCATCCATGGCAATGAGGGAGGGCTCCTCCAGGCGGGCACCCGGGATACAAAGCAGCTGATCGTTCCCCGCACAACCCAGCTGGGCGCCAATGGAGGGCCACCCCGCCCGGCACTCCACCACTGCCGCACCCGCTCCGTCGCCGAAGAGGACGCAGGTAGACCGGTCCGTAAAGTCCGTAAACCGGCTCAGCACCTCACAACCCACCACCAGCCCAAAGGGACGGGCAGAGGCATTCAAAAGGCACTCCATGGTGTGCAGGGCAAAGAGAAAACCGGTGCAAGCGGCGCTCAGGTCAAAGCAGGGAATGTCTTCCGGCAGCCCCAAGTCCCGCTGCAACAGGCAAGCTGTGGAAGGGACCAGCGTCTGCGCCGTCACTGTGGCCACAATGCAGGCTCCCACCTCCTCCGGCCGGACTCCGGCTCGCTCCAGGGCCCGTTGGGCCGCCTCACGGCACAGCTGGGTGTGGGTCTCGCCCTGGCAGTGATGCCGGGTGCGAATGCCGGTACGGCTGGAAATCCACTCGTCACTGGTGTCCACAATCCGGGCCATGTCGTCGTTGGTCACTACCCGGGCCGGCACACTGCGTCCCATGCCCAAGATCTTGATTCCGTTCATGGCTCCTCCTTCCGGGGCGCATCCTCATTTGGCAGGACCACGCCCATACGTCTGAATTTTTCATACCGGGCAGCGGTCAGTACGCTGCCCCGCTCCCGGCTGAGGGCGGACAGGTGCCGGAACAGGGCCTGGTCCACCTCCCGGTATGCAATGGCTGGGGCCAGATGCGCTCCCCCGGCAGGCTCCAGGATCACCTCATCAATGACCCGCAGGCGCAGCAGCTCCGGCGCAGTCAGCTTCATCAGGTTTGCCGCCTCGCCGCTGCGCCCGGCGTCCTTCCACAAAATGGAGGCAAAGCCCTCCGGGGACAAAATGGCATAGACGCTGTGCTCCAGCATGAGCACCCGATCGGCCACAGCCAGGGCCAAGGCGCCGCCGCTGTTGCCCTCGCCCAGAATCACCGCCACCACCGGAACCGTCAACTGGCTCATGGTGAGAAGATTCCGGGCAATGGCCTCCCCCTGCCCCCGGGCCTCCGCCTCGAGACCGGGGTAGGCCCCGCTGGTGTCGATGAGGGTGACAATGGGGCGGCGGAATTTTTCGGCCTGCTCCATGAGCCTCCGGGCCTTGCGGTAGCCCTCCGGGCTTGGCATACCAAAGTTGCAGCGGAGATTTTCCTCCAGGTTCTTCCCCTTTCGGGTGCCGATGACCGTAACCGGGTGGCCGTGGAACATAGCCACGCCTCCCAGAATGGCCGGATCCTCTCCACAGAGCCGGTCACCCCGCTGCTCAAAAAAGTCTGTAAAGATGGCTCCCACATAATCCGCCACATTGGGCCGTCCCGAATGCCTGGCAATGGCCAGGTGTTGGGCCGCAGTCAGTTCTTCCATTCCCTGCCTCCCTTCTCGTGCAGCAGCAGGAGCTGCACCAGGGTTTCCCGCATCTGGCTCCGGGGCACCACAGCGTCCACAAAACCGTGTTCCTCCTGATATTCCGCCCGCTGGAAGCCCTCTGGCAGGGTCTGCCCAATGGTCTGCTGAATGACCCGTGGGCCGGCAAAGCCAATGAGGGCGCCGGGCTCTGCCAGAATGATGTCGCCCAGGGAGGCAAAGCTGGCCGTCACGCCGCCGGTAGTGGGATCTGTGAGCACAGATATATACAGTAGTCCCTTTTGGGCGTGCCGCCCCAAGGCGGCGCTGGTCTTTGCCATTTGCATAAGAGAGAGAATCCCCTCCTGCATCCGGGCCCCACCGCTGGCACAAAACAGGATGAGGGGCAGACGGCTTTTGGTGGCATATTCCATAGCCAGGGTGATTTTCTCCCCCACCGCTGCGCTCATGGAGCCCATAAAAAAACGGCTGTCCATGACGCCCACCACACACCGCCGGCCGCCGATGGTCCCCAGAGCGGTCACCACTGCCTCCGTGAGGCCGGTTTTCTCCTGGGCCTTTTTCAGCTTCTCCGGATATCCGGGAAAACGCAGGGGGTCCGCAGCCGGGTATTTTTCTTTCAGCTCCCGAAATGATCCGGCGTCCAGCACAGATTTCAGGCGGCTGTATGCATCCAGGGGAAAATGGTGACCGCACTTCGGGCAAACCCAGAGGTTCCGGGACAGCACCGTCCGGTCACTCTGTGCGCCACAGCCTGGGCAGGCAGAGGCCTGGGGTCCTGCCTCCCGGACTGCCTTCATGGAGAGAAGCCGGGCCCGGCGCTGGGCAAAAATTCCATTCATACCTTCGTCTCCTCCTCCAGCCGGCGCCTGAACTCCAGCAGCTCCGGCAAATGCTCATCTAAAAAGGCTGTGGTACAGCATCCCCGGATAAAATCCGGGTGATACAAAATCTGGTAGGAGAGCTCGGCATTGGTGGGGAACCCCTCCAGAATAAACTCCTCCAGGCTTCGCCGCATTCTCCGAATGGCCTCCAGCCGGGTGGGGGCATGGGCCATCACCTTCGCCGCCAGGGAATCATACCAAGGCGGCAGCTGACAGCCGGTGTAGAGGCAGGAGTCCACCCGAACCCCGGGACCGCCGGGGAAGTGGAGAAATTCCACCGTGCCCGGACAGGGGCGAAAATCCGCCGCCGGGTCCTCCGCATTGACGCGGCACTCTATGGCGTGGCCCGTGATATGCACCGCCTCCTGGGTCACAGAGAGGGGCAGACCGGATGCAATCCGCAGCTGTTCCCGCACCAAGTCCACGCCGCTCACCATTTCCGTGATGCCATGCTCCACTTGAATCCGGGTGTTCATCTCCATAAAGTAGAAATGACGCCCGTCGGGGTCCAACAGGAACTCCACCGTGCCGGCGCTTTCGTAGCCCACTGCCCGGGCAGCCCGTACGGCAGCCTGTCCCATTTCCGCCCGCAGCTCCGGGGCCAGGCCCCAGGCAGGAGCCTCCTCCAAAAGCTTTTGATTTCGCCGCTGCACAGAGCAGTCCCGGTCTCCCAGAGAGATGACATTCCCGTGGCGGTCTGCCAATATCTGCACCTCAATGTGCCGGGGCCGGAGGATCAACTTTTCCAGATACATTTCTCCATTGCCAAAGCAGGCCACCGCTTCGGCCCGGGCGCTTTCAAAAGCCTCTTGTAATTCCTCTTCCCGGTAAACCCGCCGGATGCCCCGGCCTCCACCGCCAGCAGAGGCCTTCAGAAGCACCGGATATCCAACAGCAGCCGCTGCAGCCCGGGCAGCCTCCACGTCATCCACCGGCCCATCGGAGCCGGGGGTCACCGGCACACCGGCCTGCTTCATCAGCGTCTTTGCAGCAGATTTGCTGCCCGCCCGGCGGATTGCCTCCCCGGAGGGACCAACGAAAGCCAGTCCCTCCCGGGCACAGGCATCGGCAAATTCTCCGTTTTCAGACAGGAATCCGTATCCCGGGTGTATCCCGTCACAGCCTGTGGCCCGGGCCACCGTCAGAATGGCCTCCTGGTTTAAGTAGCTCTCAGAAGCCCGGGCAGGGCCAATGCACACCGCCTGAGTGGCCAACTGCACCGGCAGTGCCTCCTCATCGGCCTGGGAATAGACTGCCACAGTCTCCAGCCCCAGCTCCCGGCAGGCCCGCAGGATACGCAGCGCAATCTCGCCCCGGTTGGCGATCAGGACCCGCCTCAGCATGCCCGATAGCGAAACAGAGTTTCGCCGTAGGCGGCCAGGTCCCCATTGGACTTCAAGATCTGCAAAATCTCACAATCGCAGGGGGCGGCCACCTCGCTCATCATTTTCATCGCCTCAATGAGACACAGCGTTTCTCCTTTTTTCACCCGGTCTCCGGCTTTGACAAAAGGCGGCTGCTCTGGGCCGGGGGCGGCATAGTAGGTTCCCACCAAAGGCGCAGTCACAGCGCGGCCCTCCTCCACATCTGGGGCAGGGGCTGGGGCAGAGCAGGCAGGAGCCGGCGCAGGCGCCGGCAGCCTCGTCCCGGGTCAGCTCCAAAGTAAAGCCTTCGCCGGTCACTTTCATTGTCCGGGCCGTGCTTCTGTCAAAGCAGGTCACCAGATCCATGATATCCTGATTGGTCATTGGGATCTCCTCCTGGGAAGCTCTGGGTTCCCTCAATTCTGGTGGTCCTGAAGATAGTTCAGCACGTCTCCCACTGTCTTCAGGCCGGCCATATCGCCGTCGTCAATGGAAAGACCCGTAGCCTCCTCCAGCGCCATTACCAGCTCCACCAGAGACAGAGAGTCTGCCTTCAAGTCGGCGGTCAGGCTGGCTTCCGGTGTCACCTGATCGGCGTCACAGCCCAGGGTCTCCACAATCAAATCACGAAGTTCTTCGAATTTCATAGGTATTCTCCTTGCGTTCCAAAATCTCAATTATTTTAGCTAAAATAATTTAAGCATATTCTAGCGGGGTTGGCCGGGTTTGTCAAGTAAAATATACCGTTTCAGAAAAAACATTGTGCCCGGCCCAACCCAGGCCAAATTCCCGGCTGCGGGCAACCGCATCCATTTCCTGTCGAAACATGAAAAACCCCTGATACGGAGAGAATGCCGCCCTAAAAGGGCGGCATTCTCTCTATGAAGAACGTCAAAAAGTTCGGGGTTGGCAAATTATTGATAATCCACTGTCACATTGGTAGTGACAGGCTTCACATCGGCGCTGCTGTTGTTGTCCACAACCAGGGAGCCATCGGCCATAGCCTGGAACAGGGTATCATACTGCTCCTGGGTGAATTTAGTAAACTGAGAGGTCTCCATGGGCAGGCCCACGCAGTCGTCAGCAGCACCCAGATACTGGCAAACACCGGCATAGCTTTCCGGCCAGATCCAGTCATTGGCAGAAGCGTCGGTCAGAGCCTTCACCACAGAGTTGGACAGCGCCTTCATGGCGGAGGTGATGATCCGGTCGGACACGTTGGACTGGTCCACATCCACGCCGATCATCTTGCCATCGTTGGATTCTGCAGCAGACAGGCAGGACAAATAGATGCCACCGCCGCAGGCAAAGACCACTTCGGTGCCGCCCACATACCAGTTGTCCATCTTGGTGGCGATGTCATCGTTGGGCTGGAAGGAGCCGGAGTACCAATACTTGATGTTGACATCCGTCAGATTCAGCTCCTGGGCAGCCTTGTCCGCGCCCATGATGAAGCCATACCCATACCGGATCACCGCGGGCACGTCAATACCGCCCAAGAAGCCCAGCTCTTTATAGCCTTCCTGCACAGCAGCGTAGCCAGCCAGATAACCGGCCTGCTCTTCCTGGTAGCAGATGAGGGCGATATTAGAGGGAACGGACTCGGCCTTCAGGTCGCCTTCGGTCACATCCAGAGCCAGGAACAGAACCTCGGGATGCTCCGTAGCCACGGTGTAGCAGGCGGGCCCAAACAGGTAACCGGCCATGACCACAACACCGTAACCATCCTTCACAGCCTGATTGATGGCGTCAATGCGGTCCTGATCGGTGTCGCCAGCGGGCTTGTAGTAGCTGCACTCCAGGCCTGCATTGCTGCAAAACTTGGTCACACCTTCGTAAGAATACTGATTGAAGGAGTGATCGTCAATGTTGCCCACATCGGTCACAAAGGCAACCTTCTTTGCGCCATCGGTGCTGGGTACGGTGGCATCTTCACTGGCGGGCTCTGTAACAGGCTCTGTAGCAGGCTCTGTGGTGGGTTCGGTCGTCACATCCGTAGTGGGCTCGGTGGCAGGGTCTGTCGGCTCGGTCGTGCCATTTTGACAGCCAGCAAACAGACAGGCGACCATCGTCACTGCCAACAGCAGGGCAAGGATCTTCTTCATGTTTCTAACCTCCAAAATATGTATGACATTGGATTTCTGCGCCACGCGCTTCAGGGCGTGCCGTACCTTATTATTTAACACAGATTTTCATAAAAATCAACCAGTTTTTTCATATTTGTAGGGAATCACAAGGTCCCCTGTCAAATTCCCCCATTTTCCGTCACTTCATATGCTCCGCTGCGGAGAAGCTGCAGGGCAGCAGCTCCGCCAGGGTGTAGGTTTCATAGGCGCCCCCTGCCCCGCCCATGTAAATACAGAAATCGTCCCGGCAAAATTCCCGCATCACCTGACGGCACACCCCGCATGGCGGGAAGATGCCGGAAATCACCCCATTCTTGCCGCCCACCACCGCAATGGCGGAAAATTCCCGTTTTCCATCGTAGACGGCCTTGAAAAATGCATTGCGTTCGGCGCAGATGGTGGGGGTATAGGAGGCGTTTTCAATGTTGCAGCCCTGGTATACCGTTCCGTCGGCGCACAGCAGAGCCGCGCCCACCTGATAGCCCGAGTAGGGCACATAAGCGCGCCCCATGGCCTCCACAGCCAGGCGCAGCAGCTCCTCCGGCTTCAATGCAACCCACCTCCTCTTCCATCAGACAGCAGTGCCGGGGCGAAACTGGTTCCCGGCGTCTCCAGGGGCACCGCCAGCAGCTCCGCCACTGTGGCAGCGATGTCCGCGAAGCTGCCCCTGGTGCCCAGATTGACCGGCTTTACCTTCTGGCCCAGAACCACCAGGGGCACATACTCCCGGGTATGGTCTGTGGTAGCAGTGTAGGCCGGATCACAGCCATGATCGGCGGTGATCATCACCAGATCCTCCGGCCCCAGCTTCTCCAAAAAGCCGGGAAGCCAGGCGTCAAACTCCGTCAGAGCCCTGGCGTAACCGTCCACATCCCGCCGGTGACCATAGAGCATGTCGAAATCCACCAGGTTTACAAAGCAAAGGCCATGGAAATCCCGCTCCCCATAGGCCAAGGTCTTGGCCAGGCCATCGGTGTTACCCTGGGTATAGACCTGCTCCGTAGCGCCCCGGTGGGCAAAAATATCGTAGATCTTGCCGACGGCAATGGAGTCCAGCCCGGCGTCCTTCAGCACATCCAAAAGTGTATCTCTGGGGGGCTCCAGGGAAAAATCATGGCGGTTGGCCGTCCGGGTGAAGCCCGTCTCCGGAGAACCCACATAGGGCCGGGCGATGACCCGCCCCACGCCGTGCTTGCCCCGAAGAATCTCCCGGGCCTTGCGGCAAGCCGCATACAGCTCCTCCAGGGGGATGCGCTCCTCATGAGCCGCAATCTGGAACACCGAGTCGGCAGAGGTATATACAATCCACTTGCCCGTCTTCAGCTGCTCCGCCCCATAGTCCCGAATGACGTCAGTGCCGGAATAGGGCCGGTTGCACAGGACGCCCCGGCCTGTGGCGGCCTCGAAGGCCTCCAGCACCTCCTGGGGAAAGCCCTGGGGATAGGTGGGCAGGGGCTTCGGCGATACCACCCCCGCAATCTCCCAGTGGCCAATGGTGGTGTCCTTTCCCATAGAGGCCTCCGCCAGCCGGGCCACCGCCCCAGTGGGGCTTGGCTCCCGACCCAAAAAGGACAGCCCCTGGATGTTTCCCAGTCCGGCCCTCTGCAGATTGGGAATATGCAGCTCCCGGGACCCGGCGCAGGACCGGAGGGTATTCACCCCCACGTCCCCAAACCGCTCCGAATCCGGCATCGCCCCTGCCCCACAGGAGTCCAGCACAATCAGGAAAATACGTTTCATACTCACATTCCCTCCGTCACAAATTCATATGGCTCCCCGGTCCGGATCACCGCCAAACCCCGGGAGCAACCAATTATTTCTCCATCTTCACTGCCACTTCCAGCGCCACCTTCATCATGTCCGTAAAGGCGTTTTGCCGTTCTGCGGCAGTAGTCTCCTCCCCGGTGAGGATGTGGTCGGAAATGGTGCAAATGCACAGGGCCCGCTTGCCATATCGGGCGGCATTCATATATAATGCGGCGGCCTCCATTTCAATGGCCAGAATGCCCATCTTTTTCCAGCCATAGTTGGCGTCCAGGCCCTCAGGAACCCCCTCGTGGTCGCCATAGAAAGCGTCGGAGGACAGGACATTGCCCACATGATACCGGCATCCCAGCTCCCGGGCCGCTTCCACTGCCCGTGTCAGTAGGTCAAAGGAGCCGATGGGGGCGAAGGTTCCCGCCAGGTGGAACTGCGCAGCCCAGTTGGAATCGGTACAGGCGCCCTGGCCAAGCACCAGATCGTAGAGCCGAACCCCCTCCTGCAAAGCCCCGGCAGAGCCCACCCGGAGGATGTTCTCCACACCGAAGACGTTGTAAAGCTCATGAGAGTAGATGCCGATGGAAGGCATACCCATACCGGAGGCCATAACAGAGACCTTGACGCCCTTGTAGGTCCCGGTGTAACCCTGAACGCCCCGGACGTTGTTCACGAGAACCGGATTTTCCAGGAAGGTCTCCGCAATAAACTTCGCCCGCAGGGGATCGCCGGGCATCAAGACGGTTTTGCCAAAATCGCCGGGCTTGGCATTGATATGGGGAGTAGGATATTTCATAATGGGTCGCTCCTTTATCTTGATATTTAGGCGGCTCAGGCTTCCATAGCCTTAGCCAGCTTTACAATCCGGGAGGTTCCCAGGCGAGAGGCTCCCAGTTGAATGAATTTCTCTGCATCTTCCAGGCTGGAGATACCCCCGGCAGCCTTGATTTTGACACAGGGACCTACGTTTTGGGCAAACAGCTCCACATCGTGGAAGGTGGCCCCGGCCTTGGAAAAACCGGTGGAGGTCTTGATGTAGTCGGCTCCGGAGTTTGTAACCACATGGCACAGCTCCACCTTCTCCCCGTCGGTGAGCAGGCAGGTCTCAATGATGACCTTCAGGAGCCTGCCCTGGCAGGCTGCTTTGATTTGCCGGATCTCCTCCCCCACCAGGTCATATCGGCGGTCCTTCACCCACCCCAGGTTAATGACCATGTCCACCTCGTCTGCCCCATTCTCCACGGCGTCTGTCGTCATAAAGCACTTGGCTTTTGTGGTGTCATAGCCATTGGGGAAGCCAATCACGGTGCAAATAGCCAGACGGTCTCCCACATATTCCTTCGCCTGCCGGACATAGGAGGCCGGAATGCAGACGGAAGCTGTCTTGTAGTGCATACCGTCATCACAAATGGCCTGGATTTCCCCCCAGGTCGCTGTCTGAGACAGAAGGGTGTGATCGCATTTAGAGAGAATTTCTTGCATATTCATTAGAATAACCTCGCTTCTAAAAATTTACAAATCAATGGATTCGCCGTTGCCATGCAGCTTGATTTTCCGGCGCTCCCGAATGCCGCGAATCCAGCATTTGTGACACATGGCAATGTAGCTGTCGTTGCCCCCCAGCAGCAGCTGCTGGCCCTGGGTAACAATGTGGCCCTCCCCGTCTATGCGGGCGTTGACCGTAGCCTTGGCTCCACAGTCGCAGATGGTTTTAATCTCCAGAATGGAGTCTGCCACTTCCATCAAGCGGCGGCTGCCTGCAAAAAGATGGCATTGGAAGTCCGTCCGCAAGCCAAAACACATCACCGGCAGATTGTAGTCATCCACAATGGCCCGAAGCTGATCCACCTGTTCCGGCTCCAGAAACTGACACTCGTCCACAATGATCACGTCACAATGGCCAAGCTGCCGGTCCCGGAAGCAGGCATACACGTCCTCGGAAGGGGCCACAATCTCCACGCTGGCCTCCAGGCCAATGCGGCTTCTCAAAATGGTTTCGCCATCCCGCATATCGGCGCTGGGCTTGATGAGCCAAACCTTCAGGTCATTTTCTTCGTAGTTATATTTGGTGATGAGCGCCTGGGCAGTTTTGGATGAGCCCATGGCCCCATATTTAAAGTAAAGCTTCGCCATAATGTTCCTCTCCGGAGCCGCCATTCTCTATTGCTGCCGCGCTGTCCCCCGTCCCCTGCCAGGTCCGGAGAATCCGCTGCCCTCTACTGGCCTGCGCCCTCCTGTACACATTATATCGGAAACGCTCCGCTCTTGCAAGGTGCGCTTGCGCAAATTTAAATGCATGGACGTACAAGCTGCGTCTTGTCCACCGCCTCAAAGGGCAGGACGTCTCAGGGGCAGCCAAGAACTACGGTGCGTCCCTACGGGCCTCTGGTAGATCCGTCAGCCAGAAAATGGGCAATTTTAAACGTTACGCGGTACTACCCCGTCTATGTGTGATCCTGGCCAATTTGCAGGGTTTGCCTTAGCGGTACACCTATGCCTCCCATATAAGCTATAGCGCTACCGCGCCAGTATAAAAAAGTACATGCTTTTGCCCGGCATTTTTTGGCAACGGCAGTTGCGTTTTCAAATCGGCTTTGGTATAATAAAGAAACTTTCCCGGGGCACAGTACCGGGGCCTTACCTGGGAGGTTATGCGTCGTGCTGATGAATGGCATTTTGGTTTTGGCTGCCCTGGGGGCGCTGGGCGCTTGTTTTGGGCTGGGTAGCTTTTCCTCCCTGGCCTTCTTGTGGCAGCTGCCCCTGCTCTTTGCAGGGCTTTGGCTGGGCCTGGTTCTGCTGGCCTTCCTGTTCCTGGTGCTGTGGTGTCTGCCCATCTCCCTGGATCAGCCGGTGGAAGCAGACAGCAAAGCAGACCGGCGGGTGCTCTATCTCTACG
>ERZ772812.1416-NODE-1416-length-17552-cov-104.780420_pt1 | contig 17552 bp, 16 predicted proteins | sample MGYA00511343_ERZ772812 | MGnify/ENA primary metagenome ERZ772812 (study PRJEB29015, sample SAMEA2737706) | human gut metagenome | biome: human gut; feature: human-associated habitat; material: faeces | place: China | collected 2012 ...
TTTTCTTGTTATCCAGCCCTCCGGCTGTATCGGTTGAGCAAAAGTCAGCGTGGGATTGATGTGGTATCTTTATCTAAGTGAACCCCCACGTTCCCATTTGCTCACGGCCTTATCGGTGACGTGGAGCATCTGGGCCAGCTGCTGCTGAGTCAGGTGCCGGCGTCTGCGATTTTCAGCGATAAAGGCGCCGAGAATTTGTTTGTCCAAAGTGATCACCTCGCCGCTATTGTAGCAAATGTGCCGGAAAACGCAACCGACCGGTGGTTTAGCTTGCCTATTTTTCGCTTTTCTTGCGGCGTATCGTGGAAAAAGCAACAAGGGTTGCGTGAAGGGGAAAATCGCGGTATAATGAACTTAATACACTTTGCGCGGCGCGCAAAGGCCGATATTGAGGTATGAAGGATGAAAACACAGGAAAAGCTGAACATGACTATGCTTTGCGACTTCTACGAGCTGACCATGGGCAACGGGTATTTCCAGACCGGCTACAAGGATCGCATCGTGTATTTCGACGTATTCTTCCGGAAGGTGCCGGACGGCGGCGGCTTCGCCATCACGGCGGGACTGGAGCAGCTCATCGACTACATCGAGAACCTGCACTTCTCGGAGGAGGACATCGCCTACCTGCGGGGCCGCGGCATCTTCTGCGAGGAATTTCTGGCCTATCTCCGTGACTTCCGTTTCACCGGCGATATCTATGCCATCCCCGAGGGCACGCCGGTATTTCCCAAGGAGCCGCTGGTGGTGGTGCGCGCACCGGCCATCGAAGCCCAGCTCATCGAGACCTTCACCCTGCTGACCATCAACCACCAGAGCCTCATCGCCACTAAGGCCAACCGCATCCAGCGGGCCGCCCGGGGCCGGACGGTGCTGGAATTCGGCTCCCGCCGCGCGCAGGGTGCGGACGCCGCCATCGTGGGTGCCCGCGCAGCCTATATCGGCGGCGTAGCCGGTACGGCCTGCACGCTTTCGGACGAGGTGTACAGCGTGCCCGCCGGCGGTACCATGGCTCACGCCTGGGTCCAGATGTTCCCCAGCGAGCTGGAGGCGTTCAAGACCTACTGCCGCCTGTATCCCACCAACGCCACGCTGCTGGTGGACACCTACAACACGCTGCACTCCGGCATCCCCAACGCCATCCGTGCCTTTGACGAGGTGCTCAAGCCCCTGGGGATCACCCAGTGCGGTATCCGCCTGGACTCCGGCGACCTGGCCTACCTCACGCAGAAGGCCCGCAAAATGCTGGACGATGCGGGCTGGACGGACTGCAAGATCTCCGTGTCCAACTCGCTGGACGAGTACCTCATCCAGGACATGCTGCTGCAGGGCGCACAGATCGACATGTTCGGCGTGGGCGAGCGGCTCATCACCGCCAAGTCCGAGCCGGTGTTCGGCGGCGTCTATAAGCTGGTGGCCGTTGAGGAGCCGGACGGCACCATCGTGCCCAAGATCAAGGTCAGCGAGAACGTGGAGAAGATCACGGTGCCCCATTTCAAGAAGGTGTACCGCTTCTACGGCCGCGACAACGGCAAGGCTCTGGCCGACTACATGGCCCTCCACGATGAGACCGTGGACGATACCAGAGATCTGACCATCTTCGATCCGCTGGCCACATGGAAGAAAAAGCGCATCTACAATTTCGAGGCCCGCGAGCTGCTGGTGCCGGTGTTTCTGCACGGCAAGCGGGTATACGACAGCCCGTCGCTGCCGGAGATCCGCGAATACTGCCGTCAGCAGATAGACACCCTGTGGGACGAGGTGAAGCGTTTCGACTACCCCCACAAGTACTACGTGGACCTGTCCGATAAGCTCTGGGACATTCAGCAGCACCTGCTGCGCAGCTCCCAGGAATAAGGTAATTGCCCCGATAGAAAGAGAGAAGGAGGAACGCCTATGAAAAAACCGAGAGTCCAACAGAGGACAGAGCGCCGCATATCTGCGGCGCTGCGGTTGGTGCTGGTGGCTGTGCTGCTGGTGGCCCAGATCGCGCTGGTGCTCCTCCTGAGCACTGTACTGAAGCAGCGGGCGGCGCTGGCCTACACCGCGCTGGAGCTGGTGGCATTCGTCTGCGCTGTGTATATCTGGACGAAGCCCGGGACCACCAGCTACAAGGTGGGATGGATATTCCTGATTCTATTCCTGCCGGTGGTGGGCCTGATGCTCTACTGGCTGTGGAACGGCGGGCGGCAGTCCAAGCGTCTGGACCTGAAAAAGCTGCCGCGGCCCCAGGAGTCCGCCTGCAAGCAGGAAGAGAGCCGCCTGAACATAGAAAAGCTGCGGCAGAGCATGCCCCAGTGGGCTCCGCTGGCGTCCTATCTGAACAATAAAGGCTTTTCCCTTTACAGGGCGACAGACGCAGTATATCTGCCCACCGGCAAGGACTTTCTGGAGGATATGCTGTCCGCCATGGAGAAGGCGGAGCGATTCATCTTCCTGGAGTACTTCATCATGGCCGAGGGCGAGATATGGGACCGGCTGACCAATGTGCTGCGCCGCAAGAGCGGGCAGGGCGTGGAGATCAAGCTGATCTTCGACGACTTCGGCAGCATGATGCGCATGCCGGCGGAGCGGGTGGATGCCCTGCGCCGTGCCGGTGTGGAGGTCATCGTCTTTAATCCGGTACACCACTACGTGAACCGGCTGTACTTCAACTACCGCGACCACCGGAAAATCACCTGCATCGATGGCGATGTGGCCTACACCGGCGGCGCCAACCTGGCCGATGAGTACGCCGACATCATCCGGCGCTTCGGCTACTGGAAGGACTGCGGCCTGCGGCTGGAGGGCGAGGGCGCCTGGGGCCTGACCCGTGAGTTCATCTACATGTGGGAGCGCCTGGGCGGCGAGATGCACAACGAGCATGACTACTACCGTCCTGTTCACAGCGCCGCCTCCGACGGCTTCTGCCAGACCATCGTGGATGGGCCGGACAACAACCCTGACGCCACGGCGGAGGATGTGTTCCTCCAGCTGATCGCGCGGGCCCGCCAGACGGTGTATATCACCACGCCTTACCTGGCCATCGACGAGCCCATGATCAAGGCGCTGTGCGTAGCGGGAGACAGCGGCGTGGATGTGCGGCTGATGATGCCGGGCGTCCCCGACCACTGGTTCGCCTATCAGGTGGCCCAGAGCTATTTCCCGGAGTTGACGGGCCACCATGTGAAGATATATACCTTCACGCCGGGCCTCATCCACGGCAAGACGGTGATGGTGGACCGCGAGGCGGCCTTCGTGGGCTCGGTAAACATGGACTTCCGCAGCTTCCAGCTGCACTTCGAGTGCGGCGAGCTGCTGTACCGCATGCCCGCCATTGAGTCGCTGCTGGAGGATATGGACAACATCATCCAGAACAGCCAGCCGGTGACGCCGGCGCGCATGGCGGCGCGGCCATGGTATCTGCGAGTCGTGGGCGTGGTGCTGCGGCTGTTCGCCATGTGGATGTAAAGGAGGAGCGCAAGTGGCCTGTTATATTTTCGGCGCAGGAGGCTTTTACGGTCTGCCGCAGCGTCCCGCGGCGGGGGACACCGTCATTGCCGCCGACGGCGGCTGGCGCATCTGCCGCCGGGAGAACATCACGCCGGACCTGCTGCTGGGGGATTTCGACTCTCTGCACACCGTGCCGGACTTCGCCCGCATCCGCCGCGTGCCGGTGGAGAAGGACGATACCGACATGATGCTGGCCATCAAGGAGGGCCTGGGCCGCGGTGAGACAGAATTTCACCTCTACGGCGGCATGGGCGGCCGCACCGACCATACCATTGCCAACCTTCAGGGCCTGCTGTATCTGGCGGACCACGGCGCACGGGGCTGGCTGTACGGCGACAGGGAGCGGTTCACCGCCATCCGGGACGGCAGCATCACCCTGCCCGCCCGGGAAAAGGGCATCGTGTCCGTGTTCTGCATGGGCGCGGATTCTCAGGGCGTCACCATCGAGGGCGGCCAGTACACGGTGCACGATGCGGTGCTGACGTCGTCGTTTCCCCTGGGTGTCAGCAATCATTATGTGGGCAACCCTGTCCGCGTCACCGTGACGCAGGGCAGTTTGCTGATAGCATTGATCGAAAAGGAGTAAACAAGCATGAAAAAGAACGGACTGAATAAGCTGCTGGCCCTGCTGCTGGCGCTGGTGCTGGTACTGTCTCTGGCCGCCTGCGGCAATAAGGCACAGGACAACGGCACCGCCGATAAGGACGCGGGCGCTGTCACCGATACCGACAACAACACCGGCGACAACGGCGATGCCGCTGCCCCGCAGGACAGCGTGGTGGCTGACGGCGACGTGATCGGCGAGGGCAAGACCGCCTTCACCGTGGAGGTCGTCCAGCTGGACGGCACGTCTATCACCTTCACCGTCAACACTGACAAGGAGACGGTGGGCGAGGCTCTGCTGGAGCTGGGCGTCGTGGCTGGTGACACCACTGAGTACGGCCTGTACGTCACCACCGTCAACGGTGTGACGCTGGACTACAACACCGACGGCGCGTACTGGGCGTTCTACATCAACGGAGAGTATGCCTCCACCGGTGTGGATGCCACCAACATCGAAGCTGGCGCCTCCTACGCCCTGAAGGCGGAAAAGGCCGCCTGAGACAGCGGACAGACAAAAAGGACAGGCATGACCACTGGTCATGCCTGTCCTTTTTGTCTGGTTTTTCAGCGGAGCAGCGCCGCTTCGGCCTCACCCATGAGGTACAGGGAACCGCAGCACAGCACAGCACCGCCGTTGGCAGCCTTCGCCAGGGCCAGCGCAGCGCCCTCCGCCACGGTATCGCAGGCGGTAACAGGCTTGCCCAGCGTCTGGAGATATGACGCCAGCTCCTGGGCCGGCAGGGCCCGGGGACTGTCCGGCGTCACGGTGATGAACTGCGCCGCATAGGGCAGCAGCGGGGCGTACATCCGGTGATAGTCCTTGTCCCGCAGCACGCCGGTGAGCACCGTCAAGGGTCGGTCCGGCAGGTAGTCCTGAATATTCTCCACCAGCGCCGCCATGCACTGGGGGTTGTGGCCGCCGTCCATCACCACCAGCGGCTCGCGGCGTACCACCTCAAAGCGGACGGGCCAGCGCACCTGCGCCAGACCCTGCCGCACGGCGTCCTCACCGATGGCCCAGCCCCGGCGGCGCAGTACCTCCACCGTAGTGAGAGCCGCAGCGGCGTTGCGCAGCTGCATCCGTCCCAGCAGGGGCAGGTGCAGGCCGGACAGAGAACCGAAGCTGAACTCCTGTCCCTCCAGCGAGTGGCCGACAGGAACCAAGGCGTCCATGTCCACAGAGTGCAGCGTCACACCGCACCGGCGGCAGCGATCCGCCACCACCTCCCGCACCGACGGCGCGCAGGGGTACAGCACCGCGTCGCAGCCGGCTTTGATGATGCCGGACTTGGTGGCGGCGATCTTTTCTACCGTGTCGCCCAGATAGGCGGTGTGGTCCAGCCCAATATTGCACAGCACCGCCGCCTCCGGCGCGGGGATAACATTGGTGGCGTCGAGCTCGCCGCCCATGCCCACCTCGCATACCACGATGTCGCATTTCCGACTTGCGAACCAGGAGAAGGCGATGGCTGTCACCATCTCAAATTCCGTGGGGTGGTCGGCCATGCCGTCCGCCAGCGGCCGCACCTCCTCCGTCACGGCGCACAGCTCCGCATCGGAGATGGGCGCACCGTCGATCTGCATCCGCTCGTTGAACCGGAAGATATAGGGCGAGGTGTAGAGCCCCGTGCGATAGCCAGCTGCCCGCAGCACGGAAGCCAGCATGGCGCAGGTGGAGCCCTTGCCGTTGGTGCCGGTGACGTGGACGAACTTCATCGTCCGTTCCGGATGTCCCATCTGGGCCAGCAGCTCGTCGATGCGGCTCAGGCCCGGGCTGCTGCGCCGCCAGTCCACCGCATGGATGTAATCCAGGGCTTCATTGATGGTCATGCTCTGCGCCTCCCTTGACCTGGATACGCCGCTGCACAGCGTTGAGTGCGCCGCGGCGCAGCAGCAGCCACACGATCAGCGTGTCCACCGTGCCGGTGAGGGCAAATTGGATGCTGCGGGACACCAGTTTTGCCAGAAAAAATGCCTGCTTGGCATCGCCGCCGTACACCAGAGCCAGCGCCATGCTCTGCCACAGGACGGAGCCCACGATGGCCGCGGGGAAGAAGGCCAGCGCCGTGCGGAGCAGGGCTGGCCGGTCCGTCACATACCGCCGTACTACACCGGCCAGCAGGCCGTACAGGATGGGGGGCACGCAGAAAATGGGATTGTAGCCGAAGGGGGAGAACAGGCAGCCGATGAGATCGGCGGCGAAGCCCACCACCGCCCCGGGAATGGGGCCGAACAGCAGGCCCGACAGCACGATAGGCACGGCCTCCAGAGAGATACGGGTGGTCTCGGCGGGGATGAGGGTCAGCACCCGTGCCAGCACCACGCTCAGCGCGGTCAGCAGGGCGCAGACGGTGAGAGCGTAGGTGTTGAACACGGGACGGGATACGGTGCGCGGCAATTCTTTTTCGGGCATAAAAAAACCTCCTTATCCTTGGGATGGGAGGGATCTCACAGACAAAATAGCAGAATTTGCACCGTGTGGAAGCTGGAATGGAATCGCGGAGCAAGCTCCTTCGTCCGGCGGCAGCCTCCCATCCGTCCGGCACTTAACGCACCATTCCTACACACAGGCTGAGAGCATTATACAGCACGCCGCAGGGAAAAACAAGAGGGAATTCAGACGTTCCCTGCGGAACGGTGATTGACGGGACAGGCGGGCATTGTGTATAATGGTCAGCAGAATATACTGGGGAGGATGCGACATGGAGATACGGTTTACAGACGGCAGCTATACGGACGGCGGGGAGCGGATCATGCTGGACCCCACGGTCTACCCCGACTGGCAGATCGGCGCGGCGGCAGAGAGGGCGCTGCCGCCGGTGGAGGAGTTCCGCCGCCGGATGGGCCTCCTGCCGGAGGAGCTTATTCCCTATGGCAAGACGCCCAAGCTGGATTTCCTGCGCATCATGGAGCGGCTGAAGGATCGTCCCAGCGGCAAATATATCGAGGTCACGGCCATCACCCCCACGCCGCTGGGAGAGGGCAAGTCCACCACGTCCCTGGGCCTCATCGAGGGGCTGGGACATCTGGGTAAGAACGTGGGAGGCTGCCTGCGCCAGCCCTCCGGCGGCCCTACCATGAACGTCAAGGGCACCGCTGCCGGCGGCGGCAACGCCCTGCTGATCCCCATGACTGAGTTTTCGCTGGGCCTGACCGGCGACATCAACGACATCATGAACGCCCACAATCTGGCCATGACAGCGCTGAACGCCCGCATGCAGCACGAGCGGAACTACGACGATGCCAAGCTGGCCCAGCGCGGCCTGCGCCGTCTGGACATCGATCCGGAGCGGGTGCAGTGGAGCTTTGTGCTGGACTTCTGCTGCCAGGCGCTGCGGAGGATGCGCATCGGCCTGGGCGAGGGAAAGATGGACGGCTACCCCATGGACACCTGCGCCAACATCGCCGTTAGCTCCGAGCTGATGGCCATTCTGGCGGTGGCGCGGGATCTGCCGGATCTGCGCCGCCGCATTGGCGACATCGTGCTGGCCTACGACCGGCAGGGCCGCCCTGTCACCACCGAGGATCTGGAGGTGGCGGGCGCCATGACGGCCTGGATGCGCAATACGATAAATCCCACTCTGTGCTACACCGTGGAGCACCAACCGGTGCTGGTCCACGCGGGGCCCTTCGCCAACATCGCCATCGGCCAGTCCTCGGTGATCGGGGACCGGCTGGGCACAAAGCTGTTCGACTATCACGTCACCGAGTCCGGCTTCGCCGCCGACATCGGGTTCGAGAAGTTCTGGAACGTGAAGTGCCGTCTGTCCGGCCTGAAGCCGGACGTGTCGGTGCTGGTGGCCACCGTTCGCGCCCTGAAGATGCACGGCGGCGGGCCGGAGGTAACACCTGGCCGTCCGCTGCCGGACGCCTACACAAAAGAGGACCTGAGCCTGCTGGAGCGGGGCTGTGCCAACCTGCTGCACCACGTGAACATCATCCGCAAATCCGGCGTCACGCCGGTGGTGTGCCTGAACCGATTCTATACCGATACGGATCTGGAGCTGGCGCTGGTGCGCCGCATCTGCGAGGAGTACGGCGTGCGCTGCGCCGTGTCCGACCACTGGCGCTATGGCGGCGCGGGGGCAGAGGAGCTGGCGCGGGCTGTGCTGGAGGCGTGTGAGGAGCCGTCGGAGCTGAAGCTGCTGTACCCCGATGACATGCCCCTGCGCCAGCGGGTGGAGCGCATCGCCAGGGAGGTCTACGGCGCGGACGGCGTGGACTGGTCGCCGCTGGCGGCGGAAAAGGCCACGCGGTTTGAGAGCGACCCCAAGTATGCGGATTTCTGTACCATGATGGTCAAGACACACCTCTCCCTGTCCCACGACCCCACGAAGAAGGGGGTGCCCACCGGCTGGCGTCTGCCGGTGCGGGATGTGCTGGAGTACAGCGGCGCACGGTTTCTGTGCCCCGTGGCCGGCGGCATCTCCATGATGCCCGGTACCGGCTCCGACCCCGCCTACCGCCGCATCGATGTGGATACGGCCACCGGCGCGGTGACGGGCCTGTTTTAAGAGAGGAGCGCTTTTATGGACGATACGATGCGGAGCTGCCGCGAATTTACGGCGGTGCTGTCCTCCGCAGCTCCCGCGCCCGGGGGCGGCGGCGCGGCGGCACTGACCGCCGCTGTGGGCACAGCACTGTGCGGCATGGTGGCCAACCTCACCACGGGGAAAAAAGCATACTCAGCGGTAGAAAGTGATATACAGCAATTGCTGTCAACTACAAATGCTTTACAGGAAAAGCTGCTGGATCAGGTGGCTGCGGACGCGGAGGGCTTCCTGCCGCTGGCGGCGGTATATGCCCTGCCCAAGGACGCGCCTGACCGCGCGGCAAAGCTGGTGCAGGCATCGGAGACAGCCTGTGCCGTGCCGCTGCGGATCATGGAGCTGTGCGTGGATGCGCTGGCCGCTGCGGAGCGTCTGGCGGACATTGGCTCCCGTCTGGCGGTGTCCGATGCCGGGTGCGCCGCCGCCATTCTGGGCGGAGCATTACGGGCGGCGTCCCTGAACGTGCTGGTGAATACCAAGGCCATGGGCGCGGCGGGCGCACCGCTGACGGAGCGGTGCCTTGCCCTGCTGGCCAGGGGCGAAGCGGCGTCTGACGCCGTATTCAAGCAGGTGAAGGACCGCCTGCTGTAAGGAGGAACGGCCTATGGCAAGACTATTGACGGGCAGAGAAGCGGCGTCGGCCCTGACCGAAGAACTGAAAGGGCGCACGGCATCGCTGGCGCGGCAGGGGGTGACGCCGAAACTGGTGATCCTGCGCTGCGGCGAGAACGAAGCGGACGGCGCGTACCTGCGGGGCGCACTGAAACGCGGCGCACTGTGCGGCGTAGAGGTCGAGGTCCGTACCTTGCCGGATACGGCATCGCGGCAGCAGCTGCTGGACGCCATCGATACCGTCAACGCAGACAGCACCGTCCACGGATGTTTGCTGCTGCGGCCCCTGCCGCCCCATCTGCGGGACGCGGAGCCGGAGATCTGTGACCGGCTGCTGCCGGAAAAGGATGTGGATGGTATGACCGGCACCTCCGCCGCCGGTGTGTATCTGGGCCGGCCTTTGGGCTTCGCCCCCTGCACGGCGGAGGCGGTGACGGTGCTGCTGGAGCATTACGGCGTGGCCTGTGCCGGAAAGCGGGCGGTGGTCATTGGCCGCTCTCCCGTGGTGGGACGGCCTGCGGCCATGCTTCTGCTGGCGCGGAATGCCACGGTGACGGTGTGCCACACCGCTACGGCGGACCTGCCTGCCGTCACCCGCGAAGCGGACATCATCGTGTCGGCGGCCGGTGCGGCGGGGAGCCTGACGGTATCCCACGTCCGACCTGGCCAGACGGTGATCGATGTGTCCGTGAGCTGGGATGCGGCGCGGAACGCCATGGTGGGCGACGCGGAATTTGACGCCGTGTCCGCCGTGGTGGACGCCATCACGCCGGTACCCGGAGGCGTGGGCGCGGTGACATCCGCCGTGCTGATGCGCCATGTGGTATTGGCGGCGGAACGCGGAAGAAAGTGAAAAGTAAGAGGATAGAGGGTATATGAATCTGTTTTTGACGTTGGCGTATCTGTTTTTCATCGGCTCCGTGCTGGGCTGGGTGTTGGAGCTGTTCTACCGGCGCTTCATCTCCGGCGCCAATCCGGAGCGGAAGTGGATCAATCCGGGCTTCTGCGTGGGCCCCTATGTGCCGCTGTACGGTTTCGGCCTGTGCATCCTGTTTGTGCTGGCCTATATCGGCGACGCCCACGAGGTCAACACCACGGGCGGCAAGCTGCTGATGTTTCTGGGCATGGCGGTGAGCATGACGGTCATCGAGTACATCGCCGGTATCGTGTCCCTGAAGTTCATGCACATCCGCCTGTGGGATTACAGCAGCCAGTGGGGAAACATCCAGGGCCTTATCTGCCCGCAGTTCTCCCTGATCTGGGCGGCGGCCAGCGCGGGATATTATTTTCTGGTACACCCCTACATTCTGAATGCGCTGCGGTGGCTGTCGGAGAATCTGGCGTTTTCTTTTGTCATCGGATACTTCTTCGGCGTGTTCACCATCGACGTGGTCTACTCCGCACACCTGGTCACCCGCATCCGTAAGTTCGCTCAGGAGAACGAGGTGGATATCAAGTTCGAGCGCCTGAAATCCCATATCCGCAGCCGTCAGGATGAGCTGCGGGAGAAAAACAACTTCCTGTTTGCTTTCCGCTCCAGACACTCGCTGACCGAGCACCTGCGTGAGGCGCAGGAGGCATGGGAGGAGCGGCGCAAGAGTATCAAGTAGTGAGCGGCATCCCAGCCTCCGCCAGCTGGCGGCACGGGACATCCCGTAGTGGAATTAATATTTATACAGGAGGAATGTAAAGTGAACGACCTTTACAGAAAAAAACCGGAGGAATGTCACTATTCCTTCACCCAGCACAGAGCCTGCGAGTTCTTTCCGTGTCACAAGACCGACCATCCGGAGGACTTCAACTGTCTGTTCTGCTACTGTCCGCTGTATACGCTGGGCAGTCACTGCGGCGGCAACTTCGTCTATCTGGACAGCGGCGTGAAGGACTGCTCCAATTGCCTGGTACCCCACGGGCGGGGGAGTTACAGCTACGTGGTGAAGAAATTTCCCGAGCTGATGGAGCTGGCCAAGAAAAACCGTTGATACGGCAGGGATACAGAACTGCAAGCAGGCCCCGCGGCATGGCTGCGGGGCCTGTTTTTATGCGGGGGAAGGGACGTCATGTGGACATTCAGGCGGCGCATGCGGCCATTTGGCTGAGGTTCACAGTGGGGGAGAGTCCTGCGATCGTTTGAGATGCCGGACTACTTTTCCGTGACCACCTGGGCGAAGCCCATGGCGAAGAGCTGGGCAGCGCGGAGGGCCTCACTGAGGGAGTTGCCGGCGGTGCCGATCTCTACCAGCATGCTGCCGGTGGTCAGGTGCTGGTTGTAGTTGGAGTTGCGCAGCGTCATGGGACGCATCAGGGTAGGGGAGGTGTCCGTCAGCCTCTGCTGTACCGCCACGGCCAGCTTCACATTTTCCAGCCAGTGGTCGTTGTTGCTGCCCATGACAAAGCTGATCTGGGCGCAGCTGGGGTCCTCGCGGGTAATGACCTTGTACTGGTGGCCCGCCTTATCCTCGATGGCATCGCGGTGGACATCCAGCACGAAGGACAACGTGGGATATTTTTCCAGATAGCCGCGGATGGCATCCGCCGCCCGCTCATAGGCCCCGTCGTAGGCGGGATCGTCGTACAGCACACGGTCATGAAGGACGGAGATGCCGTAGGAGGACAGGACGGCAGCGATCTCATCACCCACGCGGATCATATTCACCGAGTTGTCCGCCGTGCGGCAGGTGCCGGTGGGGGCGTACTCCTGCCCTTTGGGCATGGTGTAGGCCTCGCTGCCGTGGGTGTGGACGATCAGAACCTGGGGCGCGTCGTCGGAGAGTGCGGCGGCGAAGCTGCCGTCGAACCAGGCGGGGTCCAGCGCCTTGGTGGAGTTGTTTTTGATAAATACGTCACCTACCTGCACAAAGCCGGAGGGGGAGGTGGGGGCGATAGTCTGGGACGCGGCGCCGTTGTCGGCATCGTCCCGGGGCGCATCTGGCAGAGAAGGCTGCGGCGTCTCCTCCGGCTCCTTCCGGGGCGTGTCGGGCTCCGGTACGGGGGCCGCGTCATCGGGCGCAGGAAGGGAGGACACCTCTGCCCAGGCGGACAGCAGCAGCGGCGACTCCCGCAGGGCCAGCATGGCGGGCAGAGCCAGCGCGTCCACCGGAAACGTGTCGCCCAGCTCCCAGCGGAGCAGAGCCACCGGCAGGCGGGCGGAGTCGCGGACGGCGGCAATCGCGCTGCGCAGGCTGTCGGCACCGGCGGTGACGGCGGTGATCCACAGCGTGGCGGCGGCCAGAACAATGGCGGCAAGACGGGTAAAGCGGCTTTTTTTCACAGGTATCCCTCCTCTGCGGTATAGACAAGCCTATGCGGCAGCGGAGCGGGATATGATTTTTTTTTCTTGCAAAACGGGGCGAAAAGGGGTATAATGCAAAAAAAGGCGAATATGGCTCATATAGTCCCGCAGCAACGGTGCGGGACGTTTCTACGGCGCCGCCGACGGCGCCACTATGGGTGTTCTGACAGTGTGCAGAACGCCTTTTTATTTTTCATGGGAGGTACGAGTCATGACACAGGTGCTGCGCGGAAACATCATTCACGCCCCTAAGATGGGGGAGCTGTCCATCCTGGAGCACGGTTTCTTGGTGTTGGAGGACGGCGTGATACAGGCGGTCTGTTCCAATCTGCCCCAGGAGCTGGAGGGGGCAGAGCTGCGGGACTACGGCGACCGGCTGCTGATGCAGTCCTTCGTGGACATGCACCTCCACGCGCCGCAGTATCCCATGCTGGGCATGGGGATGGACTTACAGCTGCTGGACTGGCTGAACACCTACACGTTTCCCACGGAGGCGCGGTTCGCCGACACGGACTACGCCCGCAGGGTGTACCGGCGGCTGGCCGGCGACCTCATCACCAGCGGCACCACGAGGGTGTGCATGTTCTCATCCCTTCACACGGAGGCCACGTGGATCTTGATGGATGAGCTGGAGAGGGCCGGCGTCACCGGCTATGTAGGCAAGGTGAACATGGATCGCAACGGCCTGCCCGGGGTGCTGGAGGAAACCACGGAGGAGTCCATCCGCGAGACGGTGCGGTGGCTGGACGGGTGCCATTTTGAACACGTCAGGCCCATCATCACGCCGCGGTTCACTCCAAGCTGCACCGATGAGCTTATGGCGGCGCTGGGGAAGCTGGCCCGAGAGCGGGAGCTGTACGTCCAGTCCCATCTGTCGGAGAACACCCGCGAGATCGACTGGGTGCGGGAGCTGCACCCCGACTGCAAGCAGTACTGGGAGACCTACGACAAGTACGGATTGTGGAAGGATCACACGGTGATGGCCCACTGCGTCCACTCCGACCAGCGGGAACGGGCGGCCATCCGCGATGCCGGTGTGGTGGTGGTACACTGCGCAGATTCCAACGTGAACATCTGCTCCGGCCTGTGTCCCGTGCGGCAGATGGTCAACGAGGGACTGTGGGTCACGCTGGGCAGCGACATCGCCGGCGGCGCGCAGCTGCCTATGTACAAGGTCATCACCATGTCCATCCGCACCTCCAAGGCACGGCGGGTCACGGACGGCTGGCACCCCGATTTCCTGACAGTGCCAGAGGGATACTATCTGGGTACCACGGCGGGCCACCGGTACTTCGGCGCGGGGGACGGCTTTGCGGTGGGGGATAAGCTCCACGCAGTGGTCATCGATGACGGCGATTTCCCCGAGGCCAGCCACACGCTGTCGGTACGGGAGCGGTTCGAGCGGGCCATCTACATGACCCACCGGCACAACATCGTGTCCGTCTGGTCCGACGGGCGGGAGGTCGTGCGGCGGTAACAGCGCAGAAAAGGGGACGGCGGAAGCCGTCTCTTTTTTTGAAGCGTTTTGTACGAAACAGGGAAAATGCGCAAAACGGCGGAGGCGGCGCGTTGACAGACGGCCATCGCGGGATTATAATAGAGAAGAAAGTTGGGATGCCGTCGGAAAATGTCCCTGATGCGGGGCGTAAACGGACGGACATGCTGTGAAGCGAATTGACTTTACAGATGGTGCAAAACGGTGAAAAATACGATGTAAGGAGGCTGCACATGAAAAAGGTTCTGGAGATCGCCGCCGGTGCGGCGAAGAAGGCGGCCGGCACGGCGCTGGCGCTGGTGGGCAAGGGCTTTTCCCTGTGCCTGTCCGCTGTACGGCACGCGGCTGCGGCGGCGGGACATCTCACCGCCAAGATGATGGGCAAGGCGGCGCAGTGTGTGGGCGGTAAGGTAAAGAAGGTGGCGGCGCCGGCGCTGAAGGGCGTCATGATCGTGTCGGCCGCGGTGACGGTGTTGTCCTGCGTGGGCTGGCTGGTGGCCCGTCGGGACTGAGAAACCGCAAACGGTACAAGACGGGGAGGTGCGCTGCGCATCTCCCCGATATGTTATGAAAAAAGGAGTGTCCTGTATGGAAAGAAAGGAATTCAAAGCGGAGTCCAAGCGGCTGCTGGACCTGATGATCAACTCGATCTATACCCACAAGGAGATCTTCCTGCGGGAGATCATTTCCAACGCCTCTGACGCCATCGATAAGCTGAGCTATCTCAGTCTCACCGACGATAAGGTGGGCATCAGCCGCGACCAGTTCGCCATCACGCTGGCAGTAGACAAGGAGAAGCGGCTGCTGACCGTCAGCGACAACGGTATCGGCATGGACCAGAGCGAGCTGGAGAACAATCTGGGCGTCATCGCCTCTTCCGGCAGCCTGCGGTTCCGGCAGGAGATGGAGGGCGAGGCTGCCGCGGACACCGACATTATCGGCCAGTTCGGCGTGGGCTTCTACTCCGCCTTCATGGTGGCCGATGAGATCACCGTCATCACCAGAAAGTATGGTCAGGACCAAGCGTGGAGGTGGCAATCCACCGGTGTGGACGGCTACACCATCGAGCCCTGCGAGAAGGAGACGGTGGGCACCGACATCATCATGCACATCAAGGCCGACGGCGAGGAGAAGGAGGAGTACAGCCAGTACCTGCGGGAGCACACGCTGTACGCGCTGGTGAAGAAGTACTCGGACTACATCCGCTTCCCCATCCGCATGGAGATGCCCCATTCCGTTCGGAAGGAGGGCAGCTCCGACGAAAAACCGGAGTACGAGGAGAAGTACGAGTGGGAGACGCTGAACAGCATGGTACCTCTGTGGCAGCGGAAGAAAGGCGATGTGACAAAGGAGGAGTACGACGAATTTTACCAGCAGCGGTTTGCCGACCCCCATCCGCCGCTGAGCCTTATCACCGTGTCCGCTGAGGGCGCTGTGACCTACAAGGCCATGCTGTTTATCCCCTCCGCGGCCAACGGGCGGTACTACACCGAGGACTATGAGAGCGGCCTGCAGCTGTACTCCGCCGGTGTGATGATCATGGACAAGTGCGCCGACCTGCTGCCGGACTGCTTCAACTTCGTCCGCGGCGTGGTGGATTCGCCGGACCTGAACCTCAACATCTCCCGCGAGCTTTTGCAGCACGACCGGCAGCTGAAGATCATCTGCGCCAATCTGGAGAAGAAGATCCGCGGGGAGCTGGAGCGGATGCTGCGAGACGAGCGGGAGAAGTATGAGCAGTTCTGGCAGAGCTTTGGCCGCCAGCTGAAGGTGTGCGCCATGGACAACTACGGCGCCAAGAAGGAGACGCTCCAGGACCTGATGCTGTTCTACTCCTCCACGGAGAAGAAGCTGGTGACGCTGGCGGAGTACGTGGGCCGCATGAAGGAGGATCAGAAGTTCATCTATTATGCCTCCGGTGATACGGTGGAAGCCATCGATCACATGCCGCAGACGGAGCTCTTAAAGGAGCACAGCATGGAGATCCTGTACTTCACGGACAAGGCGGACGAGTTTCTGGCCGATATCCTGCGGACGTATCAGGACAAGCCCTTCCGTTCCGCCATCGATGGCGATCTGGAGCTGGGCGATGCCCAGAAGCCCGATGAGACGGAGCACTACAAGGATGCCTTCGACTTCATCAAGGAGACGCTGGGCGGCCGCGTGGACACCGTGAAGGCGTCCACCAAGCTCAAGACCCATCCGGTGTGCCTTACCAGCGGCGAGGGCGTCACCTTTGAGATGGAGAAGTACTTCACGGCGGTGCAGCCGGAGCTGGGCCTGAAGGCCAAGCGCATTCTGGAGATCAACGTGGACCATCCGGCGTTCCTGGCCTTCGAGGCGGCGCGGGTGACGGACCCCGAAAAGGCCAAGAAGTACGCGGAGATCCTCTACAACCAGGCCGTGCTCATCGCGGGCATGCCCATCGAGGATCCGTCGTCCTACACCGACCTGCTGTGCTCCCTGTGGCAGTAAGGCAACAGAAAAAACCTCCCCTGACCGGCGGTCGGGGGAGGTTTTTTATCAGGCGTATTTCTTCTTTTTCACCGTTATGGAGAGGAGCAGGGCGGCGCTGCACACGCAGGCTGCGCTGCACAGTGCCACGCGGCTGCTGTCCGCTGTCCTGGGGGAGGACACGCCCACCGCGGCGTCCACCGCGGCGTCCACCGCGGCGGTGCGGTCTGTGCCGGTAGAGGTATGGACTTGGTAGGTGATGCACACGGGGGACATGCTGGTGAACAGGACAAGGATGCCGTCCTTGGTCCTGGTCCCCTTCAGCACCTCGATCTGGCACGCGCGCTCACCGGAGGTGATCATGTAGGTGATGACAAAGGTGCAGCTGCGGTTCGTGCCCTGGGGATAGGGAAGGAGCACCTCCACGCCCTCGGCGGGGAAGTTCTCCGGCGCCACCGTGGTCAGGGTGCCGTCGTCACAGCGGACCTGAAGGGTCACATCTAACAGGACGCTGCCATCGTTTTGCTTCAGCGAAGTGTTGGAAGCCTGCGCCGCCTGCACCAGCGTCTGATAGATGGCGTCCACGGTGGGATACTGCAGGGCGACGGCCTCCGGCACGGAGGTCAGGCCGGTGGAGATGGATGTCTGCAGAGAGGAATTGTCGGGGGCGGTCAGTCTGGGCACGATGAGGGAGACCACGGCACATCGTTTCCGCTGGTGTCCACCTGATGGTCGCAGACAGAGCACCCATACCACGCGGACTTGAAGCCGCCGGTACAGTCGGCGTAGATGGGGGCGTGGAGTGTGATGCCGGCGGTATGGCCGTTGTCACAGGGAGATGCGACCACGGCGCTGACAGGCAGCGGGGCAAGGCTTGCCTGGAAGATACTGGAAAATGTAGGGGGGCGTGTTTTGCAGTTAGAAATGCGTTAGAAGAGCAGAGAGCGGCTATCTGATCTGGGTAAAAAGAAAACCTTGAAACCGTTGTGGTTTCAAGGTTCTCTTTGGTGGAGATAAGCGGGATCGAACCGCTGACCTCTTGAATGCCATTCAAGCG